>Ga0098061_1001631_pt1 | contig 10835 bp, 5 predicted proteins | sample 22_taG_FD_92579 | JGI IMG/M metagenome (GOLD analysis project Ga0098061, IMG submission 92579) | Marine viral communities from the Subarctic Pacific Ocean - 22_ETSP_OMZ_AT15343 metaG | ecosystem: Environmental > Aquatic > Marine > Oceanic | place: Subarctic Pacific Ocean | collected 2015-01-20 | reverse complement strand
TGTCCTGCTTTGACCTCATCTTTCCAATATAACTCCATTCTGGATAGTCTTGCAGTAAGAGCTTTATGCTTAGCTAATATAGGTGCAAAAATAAAATGCCCTGAATCACCACGAGTGGACAACATAGCCAGTCCATATACTTTAGCACCGACACCATCACCTTTCTCAGGATTAAATTCAAAGTGTAATGCTTTCTTGGCTAGTGTTTTGATATCATCACGAGTCATTACTTTACCAAGCTTTTGCCACCAACTCTTTCTTTCGTTACCCTTACGCTCCATAATATCTGACATACGTAAGAAAACTGGTCTATTATCCCAACCAAAATCAGCCTTAACAGCTTGATAAAGCATATTCTGCTCACTGGTACTGTTAGTTTCCTTAGTGCGTGGATTAACATCAGTCTTCCATGTTAGGCCATCACCTTGAAAGTCATATACTAAACTACGATATCTAGGCTTCTTACTCTTAGTATTAACTAGAATCATAGAATTGGCACGTACATACAGCTGTTTAATTCTACGCTTCTGCATTATACCACCTCTGGGTCCTGCTGTATCAGGTATATTGCTGTATTTAAAACCAGTATTCTGATATAGTGAAGTATCAGCCCAATTCTTAAAGGCTTCCATAGGAGTGAATCCCTCTTGAGCTGCATATTGTCTAGCTTCTACCATCAATTTAATTAAGTTAACTCTATTGATAGCCACCCCTAATGCATGCATAAATGCATATTCAATATTAGAGCCATTCTTAGCGCGTACAGAGAAATCATTAGGCTCAATGTTAAGCAACCCTTCATCTAAGGCATCAGTAACATCATCTACTGTTCTGTCAAATTCTTTCTGGCTGGCATAAGCTTCCGATATACTTCCCATACCCTTAACAACACCCTTCCAATTGGTATGAGTATTAACCCAGAAGTCTAATACAGAAGCGAATGCAGAGGGTATAGTCTCTGCTAGCTTGTTAATAAAATCTTCAACCTTAAATCTCTTACCTAGTTGTGACTGCATTGCATTTAATGCATCATCCATAAGTCTTAATGCCTGCTTACCACCTTCTGAATCGGGAGTTAGCTGTTGATATAAGGGAACCTCTGTACTAGCATCTTTATCAGTAAGGATGGTCTCTATCCATGTATTACCTTCCTTATCGGTAATATTCTCTATATTGCCAGGTCTTGAATTCGTTAAGAATTTAGATAACTCAGTATATCTTCGTCTTATGCGTAAAATATTCTCTTTAATTCCCTTCAGATGCTTTATCTTATTTGTTGATGCCTCTATTCTTGCTGCATCATCTACATCATTTGCATCATCTAATGCATCCATCTCTTCTTCCAATTGCAACTCTACATCTTGATAGCCTTCAATTACATCAATAGTCTCACCAGTAGGGAATACAACTTTACTATATCCTTGATCAGCAGCCCACTGTAGGATGGCGTTAGTAAGGTAGGCCTCCCAATCAGAAGCCTGCATTTCCTTCATAAACTTATTCTGCTCTTCAGTTCCTTCAGTAGCATCAATGATAACATCTCTATCTCTGAATATCTTCTTCTGGAATAAATCAGATTGTACCTCATTCACTCTCAATGTAGAAGGGTCAGTTTCTGATTCATCAGCCCTGAACCAAGCAAAGGTATTATTCCCTACAAATGAAGGATGTGCACGCTGTACATCAAATGGAACATTGATGTTGTATTCACCATAATTAACACCGCCTGGAGCTGTAAGATTGGAATATGCTTTGAAAGGAGTGCCTATTTGATTAACTGAACCCATTACTTTGTCAATAATAGCCCTCTCCATAGTGACAGGATAGATATATTTCATTAATGCAGTCTTAAACTCTTCAGTGGTGATACTCTTATCAAGGAAACCTTCCTCATTAATAACTAATGCAATCAGTTTACGCTCTGCCTTACCAACTCTTTTGGTTAATGCACGTATGAATGAATAGTTAATAGTAACCTTACCTTGCCATTTCTTAGTCTTGAACTTATTGTTCATTATAGTAATAGACTTAAGCGTAGTACCGATAAGTTTGGTCTGGTATTTAGCTTGTATGGCTTCTATTGCAGCTATATTAGCATTTTTATCATAGACGGCAGGTAATGCAGATTTTTTACCCTGCATCATCTTTCCAACTATTCTCGTTTCACCTTGAAAGAAGTCCTCCATAAGGGATTCAGCAGGCTTACCAAATGTCTTCTTAACTAGCATCCAAAACTTACGTAAGAAGGTTTTAAACCTTGCCATTGCACCTTTAGGCTTACCTATAATAGTCTTAGCTGCATAGTAGATTCCCATATCCTGTACTAGGGCTTCCTTAGCTTCATCAAAGGTACGCTCTCTACCTAAAGTCATATCAAATACCTGATATTCCTTAATAGCCTTCTGTACAATAGGATTATCAATTAATGCTTCAATTAGGACATGTGCATATTCATGAGGAGGAGTGTCAAGAGAAGCACCTTTACGTGACCATGCAGCCACAGCCCCAAGAGACATACCAGCTATTAGGTTACCATCCTTGTCAAATAATATATTCTTTACTAGTGTGGCTACTTCAGGGAACTTAGCTTTTAGAGATGCAATAATCTTATCAGCTATCTCCTTTTCTTGCTGTATTAATGGAAATTTATTACTGGCAGCTTTCTGAAGGTTAATCTCTAACTGTCCTTCTACATCTTCAGCATATGAATATATATCCTCCAAGTCAGCAACAATAACCTCACCATCCTCTAGCCGTATCTGTATTGGCATCTCTTCTACACCAATGTCTTCTGGACCTCCACTTTCCAGTTCTGATAAAGTAGATTGCTTTCCCTTCTTTTTTGTAGGTTTAACAGGTCCTAAAAATGTTCCTATTGTTTTAACTAAGGTTGCTCTACCTTCTTTAGTTGTAACTGATCTCCAAAATGTAACCTTACTACCCTGAGGTACCCTCATTTTTTCTGAAGTGGTCTTTACTACCTTTTCCCCAGCATCTTCAGCTGGAGCTTCTTGCAATCTTTTATTGTAATATTCTTCAAATCGCACAGTTTCATTAAGAGCACTAACAGATTCTGGATCTGATTTGTCAAAAGCTACATTCCCCATCCTCATATTATCTAACTCTTCTTTAACCTCTGATAGAGATAACTTGTCTGCCCATGCAAATTCAGCTGGAGTTTCTTTCCCTAATCGCTTGTCAGTCTCAATCTTAATAAACTTCTCAACTTCTTCTTTATATGCAGCTGCAGCTTCTTCTCCCATATTAGCCTTAATAGCACCATATGTACTTGCAGAATCTCCAACATATGTATTCCCTACTATACCAGCACCAACCTTATCATATTGATCTCTAGCCGTTTGTCTAGCATCTTGAACTTCTTGACTTTCAGCTTCAGGTCCATATTGCGCCTCTTCCCTACGTGCAATTTCATCTTCAAGTATTTTTACATCTACACCTACAGCCGCTCCTAATTCAGTATTGAGTTGTTCAGTTGTTAAATCTTTTAAATTCTTAGTTGCAAAGGGATCTTCTTCCAGCATACTAGTAAAGGTACCTGCTTCTTCAGTATCTTCCTCTTCTAAAGATGCATCTAATTCTTCTGTTGTCTTTGCTTCATCTGTCTGCGTTAAAGCAGCAGTCTCTTCATCAGTAGCTACTTCATCAGCTGCTCTTAATCTCTTTTTAAGTTCCTCTTTATTACCAGATTTGGCTAAACCTCTATTAACTAATTCTTCTTGCAGTTGAGGTTTAAGCATATTATCATAATCATCAGCTATAGGCTCTTCCTCTACAGGTTCTTCTATATTGGATTCCTCACTAATTATGTTACCTTCAGCATCTTTTACAACTCGTCTAGCACCACCAGGAGTGGTAGGAGTAGTAGGAGTGGTAGGTTTTCCACCCTTCTTCCTTCTTTCAATCTCTGCTCTGATAATATCCACTTCCTCATCATCAGCTAACCAATCTTCCTCAGCTTCCTGCAATTCCTTATCGGACATTGCCGCATATACTGCAGCCTTTTCTTTTTCTGCCTGTTTTCTTTGAAATTCTATTATCTCTTCATCAGTCATGAAGTCAGATTTCTTCTCAGGGGTCTTAACAGGCTGTTTCTCGGGCTTTTTATCTTCAGTGGTAGTCCCCTCCCCTTTTAGAGCTTCCTTCGCTCTAGTGACAAATTCGGGGTTTTTAGGGAATCTTTTCTTTAAAGCTGTTAATAATTTATCTTCAGAGATTGATAGATCAGATAGGATAGCCTTACCCTTCTTCTCAATAGATTTGATAATTGATTCAGGTGTTTTATCTTCCTTGGTTAAATCAGCACCAATCTGTTTCTCATTATCAGATAGTGACTTATTATTCAGTCTTAATAGGATGGATACCTTAACCTTATCCTTATCAATTCTTGTTACTGGGATATCATCTACTTTAGTAGGTCCAGTGTCTGCTTTAGACTTACCCTTCTTACCACCCTTACGCATGCCAAGAGCTTTATAGGCTAATCCAGCACCTGCTTCACCGATAGCTCCTTTTTGAGAAACTTCAACGAAACTTTCATGGAAGTCATCAAAAGCTGATTTCTCACCCATATATCCAGACTTAATAACTGCCTGTGCTAAGGACTGAGATGTTTCTTCAAATGCACCTGCTACTCCTGTAGCGGTACCAATACGCAATACTTTTGCAAATTTACTATCAGCTATTTTTTTAATATTGACCTTAGTTGCTACGTCATCTGTCTTCATGATGATCTTATCAATGGCATCAGATGTTCCCTTAACAACACGTTGCATTATTGCACTATTAAATACTTTCATATCCTTAACGTTCATGCTCTGATTCATGAATACTTTCAAACTTGTACGCTCAATGCCCATTGCTATTAAACTATAACCTAGTCCAGTAGCATTAGCAGCTTGATTAGCATTACGTTTACTATAACCTCTTTCGCGGAAATAATCATAAGCCTGATTACGCTCATCTGCATATTCCATACCGCCACCAACTAGCATACCAGTATTTAATGCAACACTAGGCCCACCTAGTGCACCACCAACTACTGTAGCACCACCAATTAATAGCGGAGAAGAGAATGCATCCCATGCAAAATTAAACCATTCCTTTTTAGTTTTACCCTTAGCTCCAAACCAGTCTTTTTCATTAGCAGTCGCAGCCCATTTCCAGTATGCACGATTATGAGCATCTTCTTTATGATAATCTAATCCACGTTGAGCCCAATCACTCAACATATCTGACATAACAGATAATCCATCTGCTGTCATAGCTACAGGCTCTGAGATACCACGCTTAAGTCTTTTATCCCTATCGCGTACAAACCTAGTATAGCCCTTATCTAATTCATGCATAGCTATAGCAGTTTCGCCTTTAAATAATAGCTTGCCATAGTTCTTCCAATCCACATACGATAATGATGCAGGTAATGCAAATAGCTCACTCATAGTTTGTGTAACACCAGATGGAACTGAAAGAAGATTCCAAGCCATATCCTCAAAAGGAGATCCTAATATATTAAGCATGCCAGGGCCTGTACCTTCAGCTTTCCATGTTAAATCTTCGGGAATTGCTTCAGATAATCTATGTCGAAGTGGGAGTCTTTCTGGATGTTTAGGATCGAAGATATAGCCCAAAACAAAAGCTTGGTCATCCATTTCTCCTTGACCATAAACAATACGTTGTTTTTTTTCTAAAGCATCTGTTACAGAGGTTCCAGTTGATAATGCCATATGAGGATCCATCCATATTTCATCTTCTGCGCCACGTATCTGAGATGCAAATTCTGCATAAGACATTAGCCCAGGGGCTAATCCTAACTTATCATCAAGGAAGTTTGTATCAGTATTGAACTTCTTATTATACTCTGTAGATGCACTAATTAATGCATCAATATCTGCTATATCTAATTTAGGCATCTATCTAATCTTCGTTAAGCTTGGATCTAATGCTTTCAGTGTTCTATATGCAACCATTAAGTCAAGGAATAGTTTTGCTTCTGCATCATTATCTGTCATTTCTTTAATATTCTCTACAGTAGTTGCAGGCATGTAACCACCCTTACCATCACTTTGAGTGAAATAGTCAGCCATAGCTGCTAATACTTGCATCCTATCTGGAATAGAATCATAGTTATCCTTAAATTTCTGCATCATAGCATTTTGCGGCATATCGCCAAAATCATGGAATTCAAAACCTATCAATTGCTTTGCATTATAGGCCACATTATTAGCAGCTCTCATAACTACTTCAGGTAATGTTTCCTTTAACGCAGTAGGCATATTAAGTTTTACTAATGCATTAGACTTCCTATCTTCAGGTGGTAACATTGTCATTAGCTCATCATCCCATGCTTGAGTAGCATTCTTAGCAGATACTTGATACATTTCTATCTCTGCCTGAGAAGGTAAGATATGTCCAGCTTCTCTCCATCTATCCTGGAATGACTTAATTGCCAATGCTTCAGTTTTCATATCACCACTCACACTGGAAAATTCACTTAATAAATCCTTACTATTCCGAATAGTATTGGCAAACTGTGATAGTTCTATCTGTTTAGCTTCAGTAAAATAACTAGGATAAGAAGCAAGCGATGCTTCTGCACTGGCAATATCTCCATTAATTAATGCTTGGGTAAAATGAAACCCTATTGCATCACTGGAGAGTGTCTCTATACCATCCTTGTCAATTTCAATTGCACGAGATGCTATATCTTCTTTTGATGTAGAAACCAGACTAGCTAATTCATCCCTTGCATCATCATCTAAGATAACTGAATGTGCAAGATCGTCTAAGTTCTTTCGCGCCACTTCATTTAAACTAGAATAATCTGTATTTGAGGATACCCCATATGCTTTTTCATTAAGATAGAGTATTGCTTCATCAGACAATCCATTCAGTTGCGCTTTGATGACATCACTTTCTAATTCTACTCCTTCAGTAATGCCAGTTTCAATCGCTGTTTGTGCAGTTTTATACCAGGCACTTAACTTATCCTGAAAATTAAATGCTTGGATATTCTTTAAATGTCCAGTCATAAGTTGGGCTACCTTATCTGCCTGATCTGGACCAAATCCTAAATCCTTAATATCTGTGGCAGATCTCTTACCTAATGCAGCCTCTACAATAGCTTTCATTACACGAGGGTTCTCTGTAGCTAATATATCTAATTGGCTTTCAGACATCGCACCTAAGTTTGCTGTTATCTGCTCTAATTCTTCCTTTGCTACATCATAACCACCTTCTGTAATATATTGATCCTTAGGTAATTGATATGTTACTACACCGTCTACAGTCTCCTGTTCTGCAAATCCTAATTCAAGAGCAATATTCTTAATATGACCTGCATTCATGTCATTTAAATCTACCTGTATACCTGCACGCTCCTTATCATAATCAACCTTCTTTGCAATATTCTGCGCATTCAAATGTTCTTGCAAACCCTTTATATCATCAGATATTCTACCAACCGCTCTATCATTAGCATTCGTTATCACTTGCACCTTATTCTGACTAGTTGTATCTAACAATTCAGTAAAAGCTTCTGATTGCTCTGATCGCTTTAATACGCTCCATTCATCATATAATGATGATACTTGTTGATTGACATCTGCAATCATCTTCTCCTTTTCTTCTAATAGATCATATGCTGTATTCCCATACGCCCAATTATCCAAAAGTGTTGACTGTACAATCTCACTATACATTGGATTGTCAGCATTCTCCTTGAGTGTACTTAAATTCTCTTGCACTAATTTTGCAGTCTCAGGATTCCATTCCTTACTTAATAATGCCAATCCCTTATTGACACTTTTCAGATTACTTGTCAGTCCACTTTTTTGTTCTGCAGAATTCATTTTTAAGATATATTCCATAGCACTTAAGCCAACATTGACTGATTGATCTAATAATTGTGCACTAGTGGGGTTTTCAGGAAGTTCCATAAATCTTTTGTCTCTCTTTAATTTTTAAAGGTTTATTGCCATATACAGAATCGAAATTATCCATATTATTTAATTGCTTTGCATACGGAATCGCACCTCCTAAATGCACCATATTATTACCCATACTTTCAACAAAGGGTCCTTTCCAACTCATTCGATCCTTCTTTAATTCTTCATCTACAAACCATTCTTCACCATATACATATCCATCAGTTGGAACTGGCTTGCCTGTTTTGTTATAAGTATCCATAGTTTGATTAAATGGTTTAATCTGTTTATCTGTAAAGCCCATATCTACAAGCATATTATTTTCTACTAAACTTTTTTCAAGATTCATTATTGACAACTCTTCCATTTCTTGAGTAGTAGGTAAATATCCTTCCCCCTGAGTTAACAATATATCTACATCTCTTGCATCTTTCTTTTCTGGGAAAGATCCCCAAAGATATGCATCAAAGTCCTTAAACTTAGGATCATTTAATAGATCCTTTTGCCACTTATTGAAATTATCCATATTAGGGCGTTCTCTCTGAACACCTTCAGCTTGGAAATTACCTATTCTTATATTACGTGGTTTTATCATATTCTAATTAACTGTATTCACCATCATCCCAATAATCTTCATACTCAATATCTTCACCAAATCCTCCAGATTCATCGTCATAGTTTTCAAATGAATCCCCACCTGGGCCTTCATCTATGCCAGTATCGGATATATCTTCGCCTTGACTCCCCTGTTCACCAGATCCTTCATTGCCCTCACCACTACTACCGCATTGACTTGCATCGGTCTCTTCACCACCGCATACGTTACAAGCATCATAACCTTCTGGACACTCATCATAGTCACAAGGGGGATCGTCACATCCTTTATACTTGTCTAAACTTGAGGAAATTAAATCCCACATACTATCCTGGAACCCTGACTTAACTTTACTTAAATCCATTTGATAATCTAATCTTCTTCCTTCAAAATCAAATAATGATGAGTCACGTTTAATATCTATCCCCTCCTGCTGTAAGTCAAAGCCAGATAGTACCCTATCATATGTAGATTTCATTTTTTCCGCTTTCTTATGACTGTATAGTCCACCACCAGCTCTAATCCTAGCTTCACTACTATCATGCATTGTTTCAATTTGAGATTCTAGAGCTAGCTTATTAGTTTCTGATTCAAGTGCAAAACCCCGCTCGCTTATATCTATTAATCCAGGAATCATACCTAATTGAGATTCAATAAGATCTGATTGCTTTTCAGCCTCACTGCCAGCCCATGTTGGGAAATCACTTGAATACATATCGCTAAATTCTTTTAACGATTGACCTGTCCAATCACCGCCACCTATAGCCTCGTATATATCCTTCATACTTTCATCTACATCAGGGGTGGTTGGATCATCTGTAATAAACTGTCCTTCAGCTTCATATCCTACATCTGCTTGATAATCAATTAATTGTGGACACTCCTCTAAGGATTCAGCAGTAGTCCCATCAGCGCATGTTACAGGCATAGTCTTATTTCCTTATATATTTTCATTCTTCGTTTATATTTTTGATAATATCTGTGATATCCAGAATAGTGTCATCAACTTCAGCTACAGTCTTATCTATAATTGGATCTTTTATTGCCGAAGGAGCATCACCAAACTTTGTCTGCATTCCTTCACCAAACATCCCTCCCTTTGCCATGCTGACACCCATACTACCCATCCTGTATGCACTCCATGAATCTCCAAGCTGGGACATAATATCTGCTTTCCACATATTATCATTCCAATCTTGCAAATTATCAGCTGCATCATTTATCTGTTCTGCAATTTCAGGAACTTTATCTCTATAGTATTTAGTATCTAAACCTTCTACTGCCTGGGGGATTGCATCCTCCCAATCATTACCCTTATCTACGGCATATCTAGTACCAGCGCCTACAGCTGTACCAAGAGCAACACATCCGCCCATTCCCGCACCACTTGTTACAGCTAAACATCCTAGTGTAGTTCCCCATGTGGCCAGTTTACCCCAAAATCCTTTATCTTCCTGTTCTTTTTGACCAGCTGCAGCTGCAGCTTGTATCTTATCATCATAACCTTTAGCCCAAGATTCAATTTTAGCAAGGGCATGTGTAGCCCCAATTTTAGTTGTAGCATGAGCTTCTGAAAAAGATGCTGGCCTTCTCAGTGGAAGATCTTCCATATTTCTCTGTTCGTCTGTTTCTTCTTCTGGCATAATCTACCCCTTTAAAGTATTCATTTCTGTTGGCATTAAAAGTTTGCTCCAAAAAATGTTGCGTTATCTGCTGATACTGCTTCCGTATAAGTTACTTCAATTGCTAAATATGATACCCTTACTGCAATTGTACCATTTTTTGTCATTTTCAACGATAGGTTTTCCAAATTAGCATATGACCAAGGAGTAGTAAGCAAAGCATTACTATATGGGCGTGCAGTTCCATTTATTGTTTCATAGGAACTGGGGTGGTTATCATAAGACACGGTTTCACTTTGATTTCCAAGTGGATTTGCAATTACTATATCAACTTCACTATCGGTTGTTCTATGAGTAGACCTACCACTAGACAGGAATCGAACACTATCAATTGATGCTATATCCTCCTCTGCAACAGATGGGTTGGCATATGTTACTGTCAGATATCTGTTATTAGATGAACACGCAACATAAGAAGTATCACCATTATCATCATCAAGACAGTCCTCATGAGTTCCTGTATTAGCTGCCCAATGGAAAGTATGCCCACTAGCCCCATCAGGTAGTAATATCATTGTTGCCACGGTTTATAATCTCCATATTTAGATAAAGCTTGTACATAATTAATACCATTCATCTTAAAAAATATAGGATAATCAGATATTTTCCTACTAT
>Ga0098061_1001630_pt1 | contig 10835 bp, 13 predicted proteins | sample 22_taG_FD_92579 | JGI IMG/M metagenome (GOLD analysis project Ga0098061, IMG submission 92579) | Marine viral communities from the Subarctic Pacific Ocean - 22_ETSP_OMZ_AT15343 metaG | ecosystem: Environmental > Aquatic > Marine > Oceanic | place: Subarctic Pacific Ocean | collected 2015-01-20 | reverse complement strand
AGATGATGAATGAGTTTTCAATTAGACAAGAAACAGCAAGTCAACGAAATCCTCAAATGTGGTAAAGACCCCGCTTACTTTCTCACAAACTATGCTCGTATATCACACCCGATGCACGGGTTAATTTTATTCGATACATATGATTTCCAAGATGAACTGCTTAATGATTTTAACGATTATCGTTTTAATGTTATTCTAAAAGCACGTCAGCTTGGCATCTCTACAATCACAGCCGGCTATATCGTATGGATGATGTTGTTCCATCGCGACAAAGCTATTCTTGTAATGGCAACGAAATTCGCAACTGCCGGCAACCTAGTCAAAAAGGTTAAAGGCATTATGCGGAATGTGCCCGACTGGTTAAAGATTGCGACAATCAGTGTTGACAATCGCACATCCTTCGAATTATCCAACGGTTCGTCTATCAAGGCGGCTTCAACCTCCGGCGATGCTGGTCGTTCCGAAGCACTGTCTCTTTTGGTGCTCGACGAGGCCGCCCACATCGAAGGACTAGAAGAATTATGGACCGGCCTATATCCCACTCTGTCTACAGGTGGTCGCTGTATTGCGTTGTCGACTCCGAATGGTGTAGGAAACTGGTTTCATAAGACTTGCACGGATTCCGAAGCTGGCGCCAATAACTTTAATCTTACCACTCTTCCGTGGAATGTGCACCCGGATCGAGATGAACAATGGTATACTAAAGAAACAAGAAATATGTCAAAGCGCCAGATTGCGCAAGAGTTACAATGCAATTTCAACACCTCCGGAGAAACAGTAATCGATCCCGAATGTATGGACTGGCTATTGTCGAACGTTAAAGAGCCGAAACATCGTACTGGATTTGATCGCAATTTTTGGATTTGGGAAGAATTTGATCCCACTTGCAACTATCTTATGGTGGTAGACGTATCTCGTGGTGACGGCGCCGACTTCTCTACCTTTCATATTCTCAAATTAGAGACTTTGGAAATTATAGGAGAATATCAAGGAAAACTAACTCCCGATTTGTATGCTAATATGTTAAATCAAGTGGGGCGAGAGTTCGGGAATGCCATGATTGTGGTAGAAAATAATAATATTGGCTATACAGTACTTGACAAACTCGTAGAATACGGTTATCCTAATATATATTATTCTGTTAAGTCGACACATGAATATATTGAGCAACATCAAGCCGAATATAAAAGTAATACGATTGCCGGCTTTTCAACTACGCAGAAGACGCGGCCTTTAATAGTTGCAAAATTAGAAGAGTTTATAAGAAATAAACTAATTAAGGTGTATTCTGCACGCACGGTCAATGAAATGAAAACTTTTATTTGGAAAAATGGAAAGCCCCAAGCTATGAAAGGGTATAATGATGATTTGATTATGGCGTTAGCAATCACATGCTGGGTGCGTGACACGGCTATTCAAAGTAATGCGCGAGATTTAAACTATAAAAAGGCTTTTGTTGACGCTATCATTACAACGCGCACCACAATGAACACACAGATTTCTGGACAAGAAGGATATAAACAAGATAACACCTTGGACAAAAAATTAACAGACGCCCAAAAAGTATACGACCAATTTAAATGGATTATTAAGTGAGAAAATAGATGGCAATTCAAGATAAAAACCCCGCGAACTCTGAAACGAGCTTATTTAAGGCACTAACGCGCCTCTTCTCGGGCCCAATCGTTAACTATCGTTCCCAATCGGGACGACGCATTCGGCGACAACATTTAGATAAATTTTCCTCCCGCTTTAAATCAGCATCGGGGCAGCAGTTTAAAAAGACTCTTTATAACCCTCTTGACACGATTGCCACTAATGCTATCGCAAACCAGCGCCGTTCCGAACGTTATGTTGATTTTGATCAGATGGAATATATGCCTGAGATTGCATCCACGATGGATATCTATGCGGATGAAATGACAACTTATTCTGAATTGCGCCCGATGCTTAACGTTCGATGCCCTAACGAAGAAATCAGCGCAGTCCTAGATGTATTATTCGACAGCATTCTTAACTTAAAATATAATCTCTTTGGGTGGGCCCGAACGATGTGCAAGTATGGAGACTTTTTCCTATACCTGGATGTGGATGACAAATACGGAGTAACATCTGTGTTGGCTCTCCCGCCACAAGAAGTTGAAAGACTGGAAGGAAAGGACGCGACTAATCCCAACTATGTCCAATATCAGTGGAACTCTGCCGGCATGACTTTTGAAAACTGGCAAATTGCCCATTTCCGCATCCTAGGAAATGATAAGTATGCTCCGTATGGAACATCAATTTTGGAGCCAGCACGACGCATTTGGCGCCAGCTAGTGTTGATGGAAGATGCTATGATGGCATATCGCGTTATCCGCTCTTCGGAGCGCCGCGTGTTTAAGATTGATGTCGGGTCTATTCCTCCTAATGAAGTCGAACAGTATATGGAAAAGATTGTGACCAACCTTAAGCGTCATCAAGTTATTGATCCTGAAAACGGTCGCGTGGATTTGCGATACAACCCAATGTCTATCGAAGAAGACTATTTTATCCCAGTTCGCGCTGGCTCGGTCACAGACATTCAGAACCTTGCCGGCGGAAGCAACACCACCGATATTGATGATATCAAGTATTTACGCGACAAGCTTTTCTCTGCGCTTAAGATTCCTCAGTCCTATCTCACAATGGGAGAGGGCGCTGAAGAAGATAAGACCACTCTGGCACAGAAAGACATTCGTTTTGCAAGAACCATTCAGAGACTACAAAGAGTTATCATCGCAGAGCTTACAAAGATTGGAATTATCCATCTCTATACCCTAGGCTTCAGAGGCGACGACTTATTAAGCTTCAGCTTAACCCTTAATAACCCGTCCAAGATTGCAGAGCTTCAAGAAATTGAGACCTGGAAGCAGAAGTTCGATATCGCAGGAGCGGCCACAGAAGGCTACTTCTCTCGACGTTGGGTTGCCGAACATATTTTTGGCATGAATCATGAAGACTTCGGCCGCAACCAGCGCGAAATGTATTATGATCGTAAACACGATGCCGCACTTCAAGCAGTTGCAGAAGCGGCAGCCGCTGAAGGAGCCGGAGGCGGAATGGGTGGGGATCTTGGAGGAGACCTCGGAGGAGACCTCGGAGGAGACTTGGGTGGTGATCTTGGCGCCGATTTGGGAGGAGAGGAAATGCCAGCCGGCGAAGCCGGCGGCGAGGAAGGAGGAGGCGATGAATCACCGCTTTTAGCCGTTCCTCCTGGTTCACGTAACGAGCCGCGTTTGGATAAATCTAAAGGAAAAGTATATCACAAGAAGGGTACTCCGGAAAACCCCGGCGGAGATCGACGTTCCGCCGGCGCCCGCAAGCGCTCTATGGATGCAAAGTATAACCGAGAGAAGGCAAGTTCGACTATGCGCAATACCGTCCCAGGCGCAGAAATCGGCTCCCTCGCAAAAATGGGCAGTTTGGGAAATGGTATTTATGAAGGACAAGCACCTATTTATAACGCAAGTGAACTTTCTGAAGAAGAAAAACTTTTCCACGTAAGTGATTCGATACGAGTGCTTCTCAAAGGATTAGAAGGATTGGAGAATAATAATGAAGGGTAGACATAACAAAAAAAGAAATACCGCATTTGTTTATGAGGCGTTGATTCGCGAGGCAACTGCAGCCGCCTTAAAGAAAGATACGACACAGTGTAATAAGATTGTGGGACTTATCAAGAAGCATTTCAAGCCAGGAAGTCTTTTGCGACAAGATTTAGAATGCCATCGATCTCTTTACGAGAGCCGCGGCTTCGACAAAGAAACGTCAGAAAAGATTCTAAGGGAAGCAAAACTAGCTAGCCGTCTTTTGGATATCTCTGGGCTGTTTAAAGAACAAAGTGATTTGATCGACGACATCAACAAAGAACTCGATTCCTCGGTCTTTAATGCTTTTGTGCCCAATTATAAAACCTTGGCGTCTATATCTCAGATTTTTTCAGTCAAGACATCACCGCGGGATCAAGTACTCTTGGAGCAGGAAATTATTACTAGCATGTGTGTTCCGGGCACCACTCCATCAGAAGGAGATGATATCGATAATTTGGTTGTTAAAACGTTTATAGGAAAGTTTAATGATAAATATGGTGATGCGCTTTTGCAAGAGCAAAAAGAACTCTTAACGCATTATATTTCATCTTTTGCTGACAATGCACTCGAACTGAAGATTTTTCTTAATGATGAAATTGGGCGACTTAAAGAATGCCTAACCAGGGCTAAAGACGTCGATGAAATTAAAAGCGATCCTGAAATGTCTACCAAAACTCATCGAGTAATCGAGTGCTTAGACAATTTTGCAACGGAGACTGTGAATGAGGACTTGCTCCTAACGGTGTTAAGAACCCAAAGTTTAGTAAAGGAAATTTATTCAGATGGCAATAACGGTTAGAATTGGAAAGGCGGCCGACGACGCAGTAGTTCGCCTTGAACTAGATGTACGCAAAAGTATGAATGGAGATCTGATGATTTTTGATCACGGCGATATCGATATTGTACTTTCTACGCGTACTAATAAAATTACTACCTTTCCCAAAGAAACTTTGAATGATTTAGTTTACGGAGCCCAAAATCGCTTATTTGCTGAATTGCGAAAGAAGGGACTCGTCGTAGCAGACTCCATCCAAGCCGGAGGCTTTTATGGATCGGTTGAGGCGCTGATGGAAGAAGCCTCGTCGGAAAGTTTAAGCACTCCGAAGCTGGCTCTCATTAATATTTCTAACTTTATTGAAGAAGAGCGCCCCTACTTTGAAACAACAGAAGCAATTATTGGAATGGCTGACGACGAGCTTATCCATCCGGATAACCAAGACTCCACTGAACTGGGAGAAGTTCCCCAGCACAGCGACCAGGGCTCTATTCGTCCAGGCTTTATTCGCGATCCATACTCGTTGAGCTATTTATATACTATTTAGGAAATTCTTATGTCTGAGATGAAATTGATAATGGAAAATTGGGACGCCTATCTCAAAGAGAGTGCAGAGAAACCAGAGACCTGGGGCGAGCTATCTCAAAACATTATTCTATCAACCGCTGCTAACAAATGGCCACGCCTTGGAAAAGCTTTATTGAAATTTGGAATGAAAGTGGCGACAAATCAAGCAAAGGGGGCAGTAAGCGCCATTAAGGGTTTGGAAGATGTGTTGGACTTTATACCAGACGAGATACAAAACAAATTAGAGCAAGGTACAGATGCTGCAGCAAGCTGGCTGGCGAACCAAGCCAAGGAACGCGGTGGCCAAATTGGAGCATTCATAGTTGACGATGTGATGGGGATGGATGATTCGTTAACCACGAATCTTCCCGGCTTTGAAAAATTAAATTTGGAAGATGAATATGAGAACCTTGTTGACAAAGAAAGACTTAGAAAATGGGCGCGAAGCATTATGCAATACGCACAATCCGCAAATCCAGACGACCCTCTCCCTGACCTGAATCAAAAATTAGAAAAGGATCTACAGACAGCAACGGGCGCCCACCCAGATATAGATCCGCCGGATATTAGAGAATAGATGGATTTATTATATTTTATATTAGCAGCCTACGGCCTTACACAAATTCTAGTATACGGAAAAGTCTTCGATGTTCTTCGTCCTACGAAAGGATGGCTTGGCCAATTGTTCAGGTGCCCCATGTGCATTGGTTTTCATGTAGGGTGGATTTTAATGCTACTTTCTCCTTACACAGAACTATTTAATTTTGATGTAACACCGGTCAATTATCTGATTTTAGGATGTCTTTCCTCGGGGACATCTTATATTCTTAATATGATTATCGGAGATGAAGGAATAAAACATGAACACAAACGCATGGAATAATAAATGGATGCTGCAGCCGGTCAGACGGTGCTGCAAAGGTTCTTAGCTATGGGAAAGAAATTACTAAGAGAATATTACGCGCTTTGCGAAGGCGGCGTATGCCAAGATCTGTTAACGGAAGATGAGAAGCGCTTCGTTGCTAGCGGAGGAATGATGCTTTCGGGCAAACTCCAAGAAGCAGATGTGCAAAACGGCAACGGTCGTATTTACCCTTACCGTGTATTAATGCGAGAAATTGAAACTTACAAAAAACTCGTAAAAGAAAATCGTGCTCTTGGAGAGCTTGATCACCCAGATGACTCTGTCATCAATTTAAAGAATGCATCGCATATGGTGACTGATGTATGGATGGAAAATAAAAATGTGATGGGCAAAGTAAAAGTACTGGACACCCCATCGGGCAATATCTTGCGCGGCCTTGTAAATAGCGGCGCCCAGCTTGGTATTTCATCCCGAGGCATGGGTTCCGTAAGTGAAGCAAAGGGACAGACTATTGTAGAAGATGACTTCCAACTTATCTGTTTTGATTTTGTATCCGAGCCATCAACTCCCGGCGCATATATGATGAAAGAAGCCAAAGATCTAAGCACCCCCAATGTGTTTACCAAAGCTGATCGAATCAATCGCTTATTAAGCGAGGTATTGGCGGATGAGTGAGCAGTGGTCTAGCTATGATGACCAGCAACAACGCGTTGAGGACTGGAGAACCTTTTTAAACGAAGGTTCTTTTCTGCAGCGCCTCCGCAAAAAAGGTGCACCCGATCTAGAAGATATGTCGGATGCCGAACTTCGTGGAATATTTGCGACGGATCCAGATCCAGCAAACCAGCGTCAAGCAGCATACCTCTATATTAGACGTGCAAACAACACTGAAGAGCAACAAAGCCGCACACAAGAATTAATGGACATTGCTAAGTCTAAAGAGCCCGCACCCACATCACAGACAGGTACGACTGCTTTAGGTGAACCGGCGCCTCCTATCCCAGCAACGCCTTCGCGATCTAGTACGCGCGTACCCACGGCTACTCCGGTACCAGTCGAAGATGACGAAGAGGAAGACGAAGAGGAAGTAGAAACTACGGAGATATCCGAAGAAGAATGCGCAGAAATCTTTAAAGTAGATTCTCCCGAGATTCAACAGCTTTTAGATCAAATGGAAGCAGATAATACTATTCGTGGAAAAATAGGCGAAATCGGCCGTGATCTGTCTATGACTGCTGACGCCGCATCTCTGGCCTTGTATGTTGGTACCGTAGCCACCGGCGGCGCCGTTGGACCTGCAGCCTTGGCCGGCACGGCGGTTTCATGGGGTGGCAGCGCGCTAGCATTTATGGCGGATATCTCACAGGGCGACTGGAAACAAGCCAAACTCGATGCCATAGGGCTCTTGTTTGTCCCCGGCCTCGGCACCGCCGGAAAGCTGGCCAAGACCACGGCCCGCGCCAGCACCAAAGCCGCCGCCAAAACTGCTGCCAAAACTGCTGCCAAAACTGCTGAAAAAAGTATAGCTAAAAACATTACCAAAGCTGCAACGAAGATGCAGGCCCAAGTAGGCGGTAAAGTTGCGCAAGTAGAAGCTGGGCTTACGTCGAAGTTAGTGAAAACAGGCATAGAGGAAGGCACCGCCAAGGCTATCGCAAAAGCAATGATGATTTCCGCCGAAAAAGCACTCGAAGCCAAAATGAAAAAATTGTTAGGAGACTCCCCCGAAAGAGCCAAGGGTATGTCGGATGAAGATTATAAGAAAACACTTAAAAGCTATTATGATGTCCAGCGCGCCAAAACAGAAGAGATCTTTAATACCTGTTTTGAAGGAGAAGAGGCTTCTCGTACACGCCAATTTATCCTCGATGGTTTAGATGAGGTCCATGATTTTGTGGATGACATACCTCGATGGGTCTCCAGCGCCGTAGAGTGGGTTCGAGGCCTAGGCGATGACGATGAGGAAGAAGAGGCAGCCATTGAAGACGCCGAGGCTACAGCAGATGAGCTATATGGTGGCGCCGGCGCCTACGCCATGACCCGCGAAGTTAAAGCCTCTAATCCTCCCCTTATAAAAGAAGCACAACTTAAACGCTGGCAACAGTTAGCAGGAATTAACCCGAGAGTATTATGAAAAAATCAGATCTTAAACAATTAATCAAACCACTTGTCAAAGAGTGTATTCACGAAGTCCTCCTTGAGGAGGGGCTTTTATCCAATGTGGTTTCCGAAGTGGCGAAAGGTCTCCAGGCAACTCCGCTTGTGGAATCGCAACAGTCTTCGAATCAGGGATCAGCACCATCAGTCGGCATTCAGGCGACCGAACAAGGCGCCGTGTCACGGTCTCAGTTAAAAGAATATAGAAAAAAGATGATGGAAGCGGTAGGAAAAGATGCATACAATGGGGTAGACTTGTTTGAGAACACGGCTCCCCTATCAAATCGTACCCCAGGACAAGGAAGCGCAGACTTGGGAGAGCCCGGTGATGCAGGAGTGGACATTAGCTCTTTAGTAGGGAACTCCTCTAAGATTTGGCAGGCGTTAAAGTAGACTTATGGCCCGAGCAACACACATTAAAGTAACTGCACGCGAGTGTCACGGAAATGCCGAGCGCATGATCCGCCGTTTTATTAAGAAAGTAAAAAAAGAACGTATTATTGAGACCGTTAAAGATAAAAGACGCCACAAAAAACCTTCTGTTGCAAAGAAGGAAAAGCGAATTCGGGCTGCGCGCCAAAGGATCCGCGACGAACAAAAGCGAAAGAGAGCACAACAAAGGCGCGCTAGAAATATTTAGGCACTATTTATAGTGTATATTAAAAATTTAGGAGATTTATAATGGCAAATTGGAATCCATCATGGAAAACAGAAGTAGGTTTAAACCATGTTGGGGCATATCAAGTTAGCGGACAACCGTACGCTTCGGGCAGTCTTTCGTGTGGAGATGCAAAACAAGTTGAGTTTCCCTATGTGACGCGATGGTTTCAGGTTATTAATCGAGAAGCCTTCCCGGTACGTGTTGGATTTTCTCAAGCGGGAGTTTCCGGCAGCAATTATTTTACATGCCCTCCCTCTGGATCATCCCCGAGTGCCACGGCTGTATTAGAAACAAAGGTTTCTGAAGTATGGCTATATAGCCCCGGTAACCCTACTGCTAAGGCCGACGTCGTGGCCGGCTTAACTAGTGTTCCGCGGCTAAGAACTCAAGTTTCATCTTCCACTCAGGGATTCCTCCCATCATGGAGCGGCTCAGTAGGAGTAGGTTAGAATGGCCACTTTCGGATGGGCATATATAAATTGTGAAGACTCTGGCTCCGCGAGCACTGGAGGACAAGCTGATGGTCCCACCGGATCAATACAGTTTCTAACCGGTTCTAACGCGACCAGCGGGTCTACAAATTTCTTGTGGTATACAGCGTCGTATGGAGGCTATAGTGCCAACACGCTTGTATTAACAGGGACCTTGGTTGTCACTGGCGCGATTAGCGCCAGTCATTTTCACATTGAAGATATAGCGGTCATTGATGCAACCGGCTCCACTTATTTTGGTAATAGCTCCGACGATTCACACGTTAGAACGGGAAGTCTATACATTTCGCAGGATACGATTCTTGGAAGCGACTATACAGCCGACCATAAAATCAGCGGCAGCCTTCAAATTTATGGCAGTAGTTCTGTCTCTGGTCCTGCTCTCGCTATCGAATATTCACAGTCGGCCGGAATTCTCGCGGTCCCTGGCTTACGGGTTCAATATACCCAAATTACAGAGGCTGCTGGCACTACTGGTTCGCAAGGCGACTATATTATTGGAATCCGCGCCGGCGATGCAAACACTAACTATCGGCTCCCCAGTGCTTCATTAGCTGGAACGGGCTCCTTGCGTGTCATTAAGGACGAGGTACCGTCACGCTCAGGAACAAGAATTTATGTTTCCTGTTCATCGCCCGATACCATCGATGGGCAAGCTAGCTATATATTAAGCGGCACACTGCCAGCTATTAACTTGTATTCTGACGGACACGATTGGTATATATTCTAGGAGGTAAAAGTATCGTATGGGCTACAATACTTTATCAGGTACCGTCCTTGCTCCACTAGAATTTATTCCTGGCGACCTAGTAGTTGGGAATATTCTATCTGGTAATTTAAGTACTTCGGATGGATCCTCTGTTATTAATGTTCCGCGGGTAACTAATCCTACCGACAATGCTATTCTCACTAATGTGGGGGGAGATGCTAATAGTCTTACATGCGAAACTAATCTCACTTTTGATGGCAGTGAATTAGTAATTACGGGGTATGTGACGGCCAGCATTGGGTTGTCTGCATCTTATTTGGAGGGAGACGGAAGCCGTCTTAGCGGCATCGCGTCCGGCGGCGGCGGCAATGGCATCTTCACGATTATAGATGGCTCTCACGCATATGTCACCAGTAGTCTTAATGTTGGTGGCGAGACATCACCCACTCATCAACTGGTGGTTAGTGGCACTGTTTCCTCTAGTGTTAATGTGTCTGCTTCAGCATTTTATGGATCGGCAATGATTTTAGCCGGCGGCTTATCCTTGAATCGAGTCTCGGTGAGTGGTCATGTAACGGCTTCTAAAAACGATTATTATCTAGGCGTGGATTCTACCAATGCAGCCATAGAAATTCGCCTCTTAAATGCTGCTCTATTAGACAGCGGCCAAACTTACGTGGTAAAGGACGAGAGCGGCAACGCTGATAATAACAATATAACGATTAGGACCAGTGGATCCCAAACTATTGATGGACAAAATGCAGTAGTTTTAATGTCACCTCACGCATCAATCTCGATTTATTGTAATGGGTCTGATAAATACTTTATTTACTGAGTTTTTATATGCTGGCGCCAACTAATTAATAGCGAGCCCACATGCAAATGTGGTGCTTGGGGTGCTTGCTGTATAACAAGCATCCTGCCTAAAAAAAACTATAATATGGAGGGTTTTTAAACATGGCTTATTTATTTCAATCGGGTAGTGCTGAATACCAACTT
>Ga0098061_1001624_pt1 | contig 10855 bp, 16 predicted proteins | sample 22_taG_FD_92579 | JGI IMG/M metagenome (GOLD analysis project Ga0098061, IMG submission 92579) | Marine viral communities from the Subarctic Pacific Ocean - 22_ETSP_OMZ_AT15343 metaG | ecosystem: Environmental > Aquatic > Marine > Oceanic | place: Subarctic Pacific Ocean | collected 2015-01-20 | reverse complement strand
CCATTGCCCTTTATGGGAGAACTCGCGTTTAGTGCTGGATAATTAGCTGCATTTGTTTGTCTAAAATATTGGCTATCACTAAATAAGTTATTCCAAGTGGGCGCCTCTACACCAGAAAGGGTAGCGAAGTTGCTTGTGTAGGTTGTTGAAGCAAGAGTAACTTCCGGAAAAGAATTAAAAGCCGTCCTGACACTGGGATATCGATCGACAATGGTTCTTTTAGATAAGACATTGGCAGAGCCTTTAACCTTGTCTGTTCCGAAACCGCTTATAAGCATTGTCTTATACCCAGTGTTCCCCGCCATAATCAATATGGGAACCGGTCCAATTATTAATTAAAACGCTGCTGGAGATTCCAGTTAAACCGGCAATAACAGAGGCGGTTGAGCCGGCGGTGGCCGAATCCCCGAGCAAAAATATGCTGCGGACTCTGAGTTCGCCAGTGAAAGACTCACCATTATTTAAAATGAAATAGCTGCTCGCGCCGCCGACGCCCGCTTGATTTTGAGCGGCAGAGCCGGTCACTCCAAGTGCAGAAAAACCAATCCTTAAAGGAGCGTTGTTGCCAGTGCAAGTGTTAACAATGGTAAAAAACCTTGTAATATTTGGGAACACTAATTCCCGAGCGCCGACCACCTTCAACATCGGCACGGTAAAAGAAGCTGTGGCGTATGGAATACCACTAGTCTGATATTGGCCTACGGCGGATACTCCTGCTTTATAACTTAAAACTGTCATCGTTTATTCTGCTCCTTTTTGAGTTTGTCTAACACCCTTTTTCTTCTAACCTTTTCCATTCTTCTTTTGACGGAAGGCTTTGTATAATACTTTCTATTTAAAACTTCCTGCACGATCCCCTCATTCTTTACTTTCCTATTAAATCTCTTTATAAGGGCCTCAGTTGGTTCATTTCTTCTAGCTCTAACTTCTACATTGCAAATAGACATATTTACCTCTTATTTAATTAGGTTCTTCCAATTATTCATGCCGGGAATAGCTGAAATATCTATCCCAGAGTCGTTTGAAGACACGCCGGTCAATGCTGACTGGTTGCTTGATTCTGCTGCTGAAATGGGGGTAGTGCCCTCAAACAAGTCAATGCCGCCAAAATTCTTTTTAAGTACTTCTGACAAATTTTTCTTATTTTCCGTATATATTTTTCTTTCTACTTTTGGGCGCTGTTTTTGCTCAACAACTTTTTCTGTCAATTTGGGCTTTGACGATTGTCTAGCCTCTAATAAGTTAGCCTTAGCAAAACCGGCAGCTATTTCCGACACTAAGTCACTAATCATACCCTCTTCAAACATGACTTCTCGGACACATTCTTTAATAATGCCTTTTAATTCTTTTCTACTTACTGATGATTTCATTTATTAGCCTATTAATTCTACTTTTTTTATTAAAAATTTGATTTTCTGGAACTTTATTCTCTGAAATCTTCATGTACGCGCCGGGAGTTGATGGGTCACTTACAATGTCAAAACAAATAAGCTGAAAATCGTCTTGTACAATCGTATTTCCCCCTTTTTCCTCTACAGATCCCAGACCCCTTGAAGAAATGCCTAATTGGGCACCCCCCTCAATTAAGGATTTTAAAATTTGCCCAGATGGGGTATCCATTACCTTTAATTTACCCATTACTGATTTGCCGTCCATCCAAACATCAACAACCATGTGAGAAACATTGTTTAAGTTAATAATAGAAGACTCTGGGTGGTCTAGCTCTCCCAAAGCTCTTTTATCGTCTACAACTTCTTTATAATTATTAACTTCTCGTGAAAGTATGTGAGTCGGATATATTCTACCATTGCCATTTTTACGATCACCTTCTTGAATCTTGCCGCTCAGCATCAAGCCGCCTTCTTTAACAAACGTCTTTTCTTGCTCTGTCAATAAATCTTGGCAGACGCCACCTTCACACAACTCATAATATTCTCTAAGAAGAAACTTGTTCATGTTTTAACAAACTCCACGCCAAGCGATTCTGCAGTTGCCCCATTGGCGAGGGCGGCGGTGTGTAATGCAGTTTCAACCCCTTCAATAACAGCCTCGGGCAGCCCAGTATTTTTAAGAGCCGACACGATCGCCTTAACTTGATCGGCGTTTACGGCCTCGACCAGAACCCTTTGAGCGGCTTCTACAATAGCCATGCGTTCGATTTCTTTATATCTCTTTACTTTAATCTTCATATTTTTATTCCTAAAGTAGTCAGCGGCCTTTACAACAATTAGTTGGCGGTCTAAGCATCCACTGATTATCAGTCCAAATGTTCATTCTCTTCCCCCCCGGGAAATTTTAAGGCCAAAATCGTCAACTATCATATCCAAAAAATAGCTAGTTCCGGCGCTGGTCCAGCCAAGCAATAAACAATTGACAAAACTGGGCTCATATGTAATTAGTTGTGAATCTTGAGAAATCAACAGAACAATTATACCAGCCCAAAATCCGGTACAAAGAGGGCACTTAAAAAGCTCTCCCAGCCTTCCCTTCATCGGCCTTATTGAATCAAAAATAGATCCATAAAGTAAAATAAGCGTTAATCCATAGCAGGCCAACACAAACATAAGTAGCTGCATTTTATATCCTGTAAACTAAACTATAGGGTGTGGAATTCGGGTCAATAGCGCCCTTCCTATCTGAATGGGGCACTTCGCCCAGTTCCGTACTATCTTCTGGGTCTGGCTCAACTAGACTATCTTCGTAATCTTCTTCATAGTCATCGACGGCTTTAAAGAACTCAAGCTCATCTTTTAAGAAATTGTACACTGCTAAGAAAAGGGCCTGAATAGTGTCTACTTTGTCATTAATGGGGTATATTGCCTCAAGCGAACCATAAACATTCCCGCCCTGTATAGAATCTTGCACCACCATTCCCAATCTCATTAAATAATCAAAAAACTTGTCTTGAGATGGATAAGGGTCTGTCTTTGGGTTCCTTTTTCTAAAAGTAACAATCTTATTTTTGTCAGGCATAATCACAATATCAAAAAGAGGGTGGTCATAAATAAGATAATCGCCATTCAAAGCTCTTCGAAGCTTTAGTTCAATTGTAGTCGGAAATTTAATACTTAGCTTTAAAGGTCTATAAGCTTTTTTAATTGCGATTTTAACTTTTGGCTCTATATTAATTTTAACCTTATCCACCATTTTTTATTTCCCCTATTAGCGCCTGCATTTTGAGAATTTTCTTAATTATTTCTTCATTTATATATTGGTCCTTAAACGATCTTATTTCTTCATTAACCTTGTCTAACGACTCTTTTAAACCATCGGAGTTCTTAGAACCAATATATTCTTTTATTGTTATCTTAATATCCGCCAATTCTTCATTAATAAAACTTTTAAGCTCTAGGCCGCCGTCTCTAACCGACTCGATATAAAGCTTTAAAAGATTTTTTTGGTTTTCATTCAATTCTGTATATTTTTTATTGAATTTGTTTGTGAAAATTTTATAAACAACATTATTTATATCTTCCCCACTTTCCTTGGCAGGCAGATCGTTTTTATTCAAAATTGATCTAACAAGATTCTTTTCCAAAATTACTCTTGCTTTGATTGGCGTTTTGTCACTAAAAATCTGGTATATTGTCGCCAAACTTTTATAATTTGGTACAAAATTTTCCAATGAATGCTTGCCAACTAATTTATTAATTTTATTAATAAGCCTTGTTTGCTCATTAAAAATTTCTTTGTTATCCAATTCAGCCCTTTTTTTAATTGTTTCTGAAATTGTTTTTGTGACAATTTCTTTATCATAATTGTTCAGATCTTCGAACTCTTTGTAGAGATTTAGCTCTTGTGCCAGTGGTTTGCCCTTTAAGAAAAATTCTTTAAGTATTCTAACAATGGTTTCCCGAAGTTGTTTATTGTTGCCTAAAGAGCTTTTTGTTAATTCTGATATTAATACTTCGTAAAGAAAAGCGGTGTTTCTTTTCTTATTATGACTTAGTTTCATCTTTCTTTTTCTCCAGTGAGCCGATCAGATCATTAATGTCTTTTGATGCCAACAACACTTTTCTTTCAATTTCGTCACCATAATTAGGCCCAGATTCATTTACAATACCCTTGGACAGCCCCATTAATTCATGATAGCCCTTATGTGATTTTCGTTTACCGCCTTGCTCTGCGCCTGACATAGACATATAATTCTTTTTTCTGGCCCCCATATCTCTTTTGTCAGTTGTTACCGGCTTATACCATTTAAGTTTTGATTTATTGGTGGTTGTTTTCCCGTCAGTCGCTCTCATGACCTTGTACCAATCCTCGTCACGTTTGCCGGCGGGTGGCGGTTCGGCGGGAGGAGTAACCAATAGGCCCCCCTCTTCTCCGCCGAGAGCGGCTGCTTCGGGTGCTGCTCCAGCAGCAGGAGTTTCGGCTGGGGCGGTGCCCGGAGGTTCTGCGCCAACTTCGGCCTCCATGCCCATTCCGGGCAAAGCACCCATCTCGCCGCCGACCTCAGTGGCGCCGCCAGTTCCAAAGCCGCCGCCGCCCTCAACAGTAGCTTGAGCGATCTTAGCAACGGCAGCCTCAAACTTTTTATCATGAAACTTTTCTCGTTGATTTCTGATGAATTCTTCTTCACTAATATTGAAAATATGTTCACTAACCCAACGATTACTAAAAATACTTGTGGCTGCGCTAGTGGCCATTTCAAATTTAAGTCTGAGGGATTCCATTTCTTGAAGCTGTGCAATTTTGGACGGGTTTGTCAACGAAAGAGTGAATGTGAGTAAGTCCTCTCCCCTGTATCCAAGAGTATAAAGGTGAACAATACCAATTTTTTCTAACTCACTAACAACCGATCTTTGAACCCTTTGAATCGTTCTGGCAAAGCGTATATCCTTTTGAGCCAAAGTCGTCTTGTCTTCTGACGGACCGCCAGTCGAATCTCTAATCAAGTAAGACGCCGGAATTTTAATTGCAGATATCATCTTATCTCTGAGATATTTAACATCTTCAATATCATTTGCCCTTTGTTGGCCGGCGATACTTTCAATTTTAGTGCCAGATGTTCCGCCGCGAACTGGAATATAAAAGTCTTCTTCAATTGAAGCCGGATTATAACGTAAATCGGCGCGGCCCGAAGAAGAATCTACAACCTGATGGCGCTTCATTTGGGTCATGACTTTTTGCATAAATTGTTCAACGTCTTCCGGTGGAACGCCGCCAACATCAACATAGAAAGCCCTTCTATCTGGTGCACGAACAATACGATACGCCATCATCGCGTCTTCCATCATGGTCAATTGACGCCAAATACGGCGGGCCGGATCTAATATTGCAGTACCATACGGGGCAAACTTATCATTCCCCAAAACACGGAAATGCCCAACTTGCCAATTTTCGAATGTCATAGCTGCTGAGTTCCATTGGTACTGAATATAGTTAGGATTGGTCTTATCTTCCCCCTCCAGTCTCTCTATTTCTTGTGGAGGAAGGCCAATAACAGATTTAACGCCAAGTTTATCATCAATATCTAAATATAGAAAGTAGTCACCGTACTTACACATACTTCTTGTATAGCCATAAAGATTAAATTCAAGATTCAAAACCTCAAAATAGAGTGTTGACAAGATTTCTTTAATTTCCTGATTGTGACACTTGATCTTTAAAAGCTTGTCGTAACCGTCATGATAAGTGATTTCATCAGCATAAATATCCAGAGCAGAGGCCAATTCCGGCGTATATTCCATTTGATCAAAATCAGCATATCTTTCTGACCTGTTAAGGTTTTTAGCCACATCCGACAACATTGTTTCATATGGGTTATATGACTTCTTTTTGAAGTGCTGTCCGCTGGCGGTCCTAAATGTTGAGGAATATTTATCTAAACGCTTTCTTCGATCTTTTCTTACATTTTGTTTTCTATAATTTACAATTGGCCCTGAAAAAAGACGAGTAAGTCTCTTAAAAAGCTCTGATGCGTTATTTTTTGGATTTTTTGAATTATCGGCCATTTTTTATCCTATAAAGAAAGGTAAGTTTATCACTTTTTCATTATTTTTCTTAGTAATTACTTTTTGCTGCTGATTTTTCATCCCTCTTATTGTTGTATCTAGTACAGACCTTTTAGCAGCGAAAGAGGATAACATAGCATTGCTATATTTAGCCTCTCTTGTATTGGCTACAAGAGCAGTGTCCCTGACCCAACAAGAAATAGCCGCAGACATAACTAGATCGTCGTTATAGCTTCTCATCGCTTGAGCTTTACCATTACGCCAAACAAAAGTTTTCAATTCATTTGCCAGCCTAATTGAGTTAATTTTAATTACTTTATTTCTGACAAATTCTTCTAATTTTGCTACGACCAAAGGTCGAGTTTTCATTGTTGTAGAAAACCCGCAAATAACGCCGGATTGGTCTTCTGCCATATGTCTATCTACCTGTTCGTGACTCGATTTCCTGCTCCAATAAAGGTTTGGATGATTCATATCTTGTAGTTTGGAAATCACTGAGATCCCAATAGAGTTGTTCTCTACCACTGTTAAGCACATACCATATTGTTTTGAAACGTCGAAAATTAAATTAGCAAAAGTATCAAGTGGCATTTTACCACGATATTCTGCCACCTGTTCCATTGTTTTTACATTAAAAACCTGAACAGCAGAATGATCTGCGCCGTCGCCGCGTGCAGGGTCGGCGGCTAAAAAATATGACCCATCTCCTTGGTATGATTCCCAAATCCAAAGATTTCTATCGTAACCAGTTTTATATTTTGGATCACTACAGTTTTCAAACACCCTTTCTAAATCTTCACCCTCAATAAGAGTAGCACCAGACATATTAAAATTGCAAAGAAGCTCTTGGGCGATTTCTGTCTTTTTCATAGCTCTAGTTTCTTTTTCAAACCAAGCTTGATCCCTGTGAGGGTGGACATCCCACGGCAACTTCATCGGCACAAAATCATTTAGCTCCTGCTCGGCTTCAGTGTAAAGCCTATGGAACATGTTGCCAACACCCTGCGGAGTTGATAATACAATACAAGCGCCGCCAGTAGACAACGTTGGATATAAGCCGGCCCATAGCTCTTCAAGGCCCTCAATTATGGCGGCCTCATCGACGACCAGAAGAGAAAGAGCCTCTGATCGGCCGGCGTCACCGGAGGTTGTAATCGCTTTTACTTGCGAACCATTATCTAATTCAAACGAATTTCTATTATCAATGGTAATTTTTGTAATCATCATCCACTCTGGAAGTGATTTCATTGCCAATTTTACTTTTTTAACTAAGTTTCCAGCCGTATCCAACTTGGTCGCCATAACGACAACATTTTTATTTCTATGAAAAAGTAAAAGCCAAGCAATATAAGCGGCACTTGTGGTCGAAAGACCAAGTTGGCGGGCCTTTAGGATAATATTGAAGCGGTTAGATGTAAAAGATTCTATACAATCTTTTTGAAAGGGGTATAAACTAAAGGGGATTAGCCCCTTTAAAGGATGCGCAACTTTTACATAATTATTAATAAAATAAACAGGATCTCTGCCACACTTAAGAAGCTCTTTCTTTAATTGAGATTTTGTTAATTTGTAACCCATTAATCATTTCTTAATTTTTCTAACCTATTTTTAATGTTAAAAATGGAGTGTTCTTTAATATAATTTTTAATTGTGTCAAGCTTGTGGGATTTTTGTTCATCGCTGGCGACCTCCTCTGGGCCCTTGCCGCGCACCGTATATACCTTCTTGGCAATACAATTATATTTTCTTCTATTGATATACTGAATTAAGATGTCCTCTTCGCCAACCGGAGTTAAGTTAAGTCTTCCGGCGCCCATCGCAGAGCACTCTTTCTTTAAAAACTTTTCGATATTAGCAAATGTGTCTAAAATATCTTGTTTAATGTCTTCTGCAGACTTTCTATGAAAATCTTTTGGAAACATCTCTGCGTGATAGTTAATAATCAAATGGTTGCCATGAAATCTAGCATTAAAACCATCCATGACCCTGCTATCGAGAATAGGATCTCCACCCTCTCTTTTTAGCCCGATTGCTACACTCGGATCGCCGCTGTCATACCCCTTTTGGGACATGATGTTTGACACTGCAATCGCTAAATCATTAATATTTGCCATAATTATTTCCTCGTTCGGCCCTCATAATAAAGTATATAACACCTTTCGCAAGCTTTATACTTATTATAGTACACTTTGTCATTCAAAGAAGTGATCTTGGTGCCACATCTTTGACAAGACTCTACTTTCCTCTTATTAATTAGTTTTTCATCTAATAAAAATCCAGCTTCTTGCTCGATCTTATTTGGTACACTCTCTTTGTTGGCTTTTTTTAATTGTTCTAAATATTTTTTTTCTTTTTCGGATGACCAATGTTTGGCTGGATTCTGTACCGCCTCTTCACCATATTTTTCCGCAATGGCTTTTTCCAAGCCAGCAATATAGTTTTGATCTTTTTTCATTTAGCTGTCTGAACCGCCGCATAGAATATGCCCATCGACAGTGCTACACCACCAAGAAAGCCGCCGGCAAACCACCAATTATTATAATCACTGGGTTGGTCAAGCGTTATTTTCTGAAGGTGGTCGATTTGGCCATTTTTGATTTTTAAAATAGCGTCGTATTTCTTTTGTGTGGCGTCCAACGAAGCCTTAACTGTAGAAGTAAGCATATCACACTTGGCCTTTTCCTTGGCTGCGTTGTGCTTAAGCTGCAACGAACACTCTAATTGGCCTTTTTCTTTAGCAGCTAGCAATACAGCATTGGCCTGATAATTATAAAGGATGCCGTTATAAGGGGCCTTCTGGCCTTGTTTTATTTCCGCTACTTTGGGGGTTTCTGCAAGCGAGGTTGATGGCAGCCAAATTAAACTAAAAATCAACAACGTCGCGCAAATCTTTTTCGTCATCTGTTAATACCAATTCAAAGCCGAATTCTTCAGCAATTTTTTTAGCTCTGCCCCTTGGGTCATTATGAGTCTCTTTGACAATTTTTTTAACTTTTTTCTTTTCCCATTCGTGGAGCTTGAGGTTTTGCTTTTTGTATTCGTCATCAAGCTTCATGACGGTATGAGCATAGTCCACAACGATCTTGTCTCTTTTCGTTAATTCTTCTTTGTGGGCCAGATTAATCACCTTAAGCTCTTCTTTGTGAGACTCTTTAGACATTTTGAATGCCTGTTTAACACTTTCAGTGTTGTTGTTCTTTCTTAATACAACGAACATAATGACGGTATAAGCAGCGAGAGCGAAGTATTGCCAGTATTTAATAACTGTTGCATATGCTTTCTTAAAAAACGTTTTAACTGCTAACCAAGTCATTATCCCTCTTTTAAAGGCAGTATAGAGACCAGCTTACCAAAAACAGCATCAATCAGCTTGGATTCATATGTCATTGGAGGCAATTTGGGGCCTTTCTTGCTTCCGGAAGGACTTTTCTTTTCAGAGGAAGGCTCCTCTTTCTTTTTTTCCTTTTCTTTGGACTTTTTAGGCTTTTCAGATTTCTCTTCCTTTTCCCACTCTTCATGTGACTGACCAGAGTGGATCTCATCGCATTTTTCTTTCGAATGCCCTTCTGGTCCTTCTTCGCCGGCCTCATATTCACCAACAACGCCTTGAATATCTTTAGCATAAGCCTGCCAGCGTTCTTCATCTGAGTCGTATTCGCCTTCTTCCCATTTTTCTAAGACCTTTTTAAGGTCTCCTAAGATAATATCTGTTTGTTCTGCGACACCTGCATGAGCCTCAGAGCCAAGGTCTTCTTTGGGTGATTTTTCAGAAGGCTCTTCGTCGTCCTCTTGAAGACGAATACTAATCCCTTCTTTTTGTAAGGCCTCGTTAATAAATTGTTGAAGTTTTGTTTTTGTAATTTTCATGTTTTAACCCTTTTTTAACAATTGCCCTGATTTCCAAGCAACGGCAATGTCGGCAATACCCTGTGATCCAATGTAAGCAAGGGCAATTGCAACCCATTGGTCGCTATTAACGTATTCTGCCAAGAGTAGTGCTGTCGTGGATAACCACACCAACAGCTTCCTCGACATAAATCTTTCTAAATATTTGTCTGCAAACGCTTTCATTCTTGCCATCATTTTACCCTCTTTATTGATCTACATAAGCATAGCCGTCTTCTGTTTTCATAATATCAACTGTCATGTCCACTATGTCCTTCAGAGACTCTATATGAGTAATTAGTAAAGTAATATCAAAATAGTCTTTTACAAGATCCAGAATACGAACAAAGCCTTCCATGTTATCGGCGTCAAGAGCAGTGCCCGGTTCATCCAAAATAAATATATTTGGCTTGGGCATATTGCTTACACTTAACAAGGCAATACGAATGGCTATAGCGGCCAAAGTCTTCTCAGCGCCCGAACCATTCTCTAGAGGACGAGAGTCGTGTGCTGGATGCTTGATTAAAATGTCTAATTTCTTTTCATTGTTCTCAAAAAACACTTGGAAGTCAACAACATTAGACAAAATTTTGTCTATTTCTTGATTAATAACAGGAAGGGCCTTCTTGATTATATCAAAAGCGATGCCATTACTGTGCATACAAGACATAAACAGGTCATAAGCAGAGTATTCCACGTTTAGCCACTCTTTCTCTGCCTTTAATTTCTCCAAGTTGGCCAATTTTTGCTCTAATGCGCCCTGAGTGCCTATAAGAGAGTAAAGAACCTCTTCACAATCAGCGATTTTGGTGAGCCTTTCCTCAATATCGTCTTTCTTTGACTCCAACTCACCATGAAGCTTTTCTGTGTTCTCCAAAACCTCTTTATTGCCTTCATAATAACGAATCTTTTCAGCTAGCTCTTCTATTAGTGAGATTGTCTTCCCTAGCTGGTTGGACAGCCTTTCTTGTTGGAATCTTAGACTCATCAAAAGAGATTCTTCACTCTTCTTT
>Ga0098061_1001623_pt1 | contig 10857 bp, 13 predicted proteins | sample 22_taG_FD_92579 | JGI IMG/M metagenome (GOLD analysis project Ga0098061, IMG submission 92579) | Marine viral communities from the Subarctic Pacific Ocean - 22_ETSP_OMZ_AT15343 metaG | ecosystem: Environmental > Aquatic > Marine > Oceanic | place: Subarctic Pacific Ocean | collected 2015-01-20 | reverse complement strand
TATACCAAAACTCAACAGAAAAGCCATCACTTAGGCTCAAATGTAAATTATTTTCCTGTTTAACATCAGAATCAATAATATTGTTCTCGTGAGGGCCGCCATAAAATCTAATATATTGAGGAATTGTTGTAGTTCCAAAATGAAGAGGGGTGGCAGAGCCATACTGAGAGCCTGTGCCAATAGTCACATAGCCATTGTATCTTGGATAATCATTATCCAAGATATATTTTTCAAATGGAGCTAAATCATTATAAAAACTTGTTTTTTCGCCAGCAGAGCCATCATAAGGATATTGTGTGCGAATTCTCTTAAAAGCATTATTATAATAATCATAAGCCAGGCCATATCTAACATGAGTAGACAAGTCTGAATAATCTATATCTGGTAAAAGATATGCCTGCTCCTTGGCACGCTCTTCAACATGATAAGAAGACTCAGCGTCGGCCAAAGAATTAACTAAATTATCTTTAACCGCGCCTTTTGATTCGGCTGGTTGGCCGGTCTGGTTTTTAAAAAAACTTTTTGTGCCCATTATTAATAATTATTTAGCTATCAGATTCTTCAACTCTAAACCTAAATGTATTTTTAACAAGCTTTTTATTTCCATTCTCTTCTGCTAAAAAACTAACAATATAAGAATAGCCCGGCTCCAAAAGGTTCATATCAAAATCAAAATAATTTCCAGACACATCATAGCTGGTGGCAGTATATTTGATAGACCCGGTGCCGAAATCTACAACAACTAGATCATCCGCCTCTCGACTTATACGATAGTATAAACTTTCAACCATGCTTGTTGCAATATTAGTTGAAGCGGCAGTATAAATTGTTGGGTTCCAATTTTTATTTCTGGCATAAACTCTAAATCTAGCCTTTTCGTCTGTCTCATAGGCTTTTCTAAGATTTGTCATACTAATAATATAAGAATCTGAGGGGTTTTTTGTACCAGCCACATGGGTGTTTAGTGTAATTGAGCCTGTGTGATACTGGGTTGCCCTTGCAAGATCGTCTGTGACAAAACTTCCCGTACTCCAAACATCATAAAGAACAGACGCGGTAGTATTTAGGAAAACAGAAGCAGAATAAATGCCCGTGGATGCCCAACTAGCTGTAAAAGAAGCTGGCACGGTATCTGTAAGAGCGTCTCTGTAAAGAGACACTATTAATCCAACAGTCGATTCGCTGACCGTGTCCAAATTTGGGATATCTTTGTAGGCCCCTTTAAAAACATTATAAAGATAAAGTTTATTTAAATTATCTGCCGTTGACAAAAGGGAACTGGAAATTACAAAATTTCCCCTATTATCCTTCTTGGAACCATCCCACCTAGCTTCTAGTACGGGCCTCTTAAAGAAAAACTCACTTCCCCTGCCAAAGAATTTTTTAGTATAATAAGAAACAGTATCAGTTTCCAAGCTTGAAGTCAAGAAAATGCCAAAGCCGTAATTTCCCGTAGCCGCACTAATCCAATCCTCGACCTGATCTGTAACATCAATAGAAAGATCTTCTAAGCCAGTAGAAAATGTTTGCTCATAAAAATTGTCAAGCGAGCCTGTTAGATAATCGCCGCCTGCAACTTCCCAAGCATTACCGGCACTTCTAGAAACCCAATTTGAAGTATCCTTTTCCGCATACTCGTCCATGTCGAGTCCGACGCCCTCATCCCAAGACTCCGACACCGGAGCCACGACAAGTTTAAAGTCGGATGGTGTTGTATTTTGGTGGGGGCAATTAAATGCCCGAAAGAAAAAATTAACACTGCCAAGGGCAGGGATGTTGCCATCGGTACGGGCAGTAGAAATATCTGTAATATTAAATCGTACTAAAGCCCTCTGTAACTCGGCGGACGATGTTGTAGCCTGACCATAGATAGAAAATATTTCTATAATATCGGCGGCGCCCATATTAGAGCCGGTGGCCCTAGAAGTAAGATTTTGCTTATAAGCGTTTGTAATTGTATTATCTTGGTCAGCATAAAACCTTTTAACAGCCATTAAATTACCACTCCCACGATATCACGATTAGGGTATCTAAGCTCCAACACAGTATTTTCTGGGACAAAAACAAACCTTTTATCAGCGCTTATATTTGATTCTATGTCGTATGTGTCATTACTATAATCAGCACCAAATTGATTAATTATTTTGACATCCCTAGTATCAACAACTTCTTTTATGTCGTTTAACAATTTATAAATCTCTGAAATATAAAGCGGGGTGCCCATCAATAATTTATTTTCAAAATGTTTCGTTAATACTATAATTGCCTTGTTCAACACATCAGTAGAATTTGCCTCTGCTTTTGATATAATACTGAACTCAATGGCGAAATTCACAACTTTGCCGTCTAAAATATCAACAGTATCATTTATTATTCTGTAATGATTAAGCCAAGTTTTTAAATTATTTTTAACTGTTGATGGCGATGTGGTTAAAAACCCCTTTTCGTTTTCTGAAACAACATATATGTTCAAATTTCTTTTAAAAGAAAAATTGTCTCTGACGACGTTAGCTCTTTTAACCGCGCCGAATTTAGGAGGCATCCTATAAATTAAAGAAATGTAATCATCTTTGGTGACCGCCCGATTTTGGCTGGCAAAGGCATCAAGACCACGAACTCGTAATTCTTCTGCCAAAACTGGCTTAACCTGTCCGGTAATAGGATTTTCATTCTCAACTTCTAAGGTTAAATTTACCTTGTTTTTTATTGCAGAGGATATATCCGAATTTTTATAAGCAACAATCGGAGATGTTACTTTTGAAATAGCACCAGCAGGAACATTCACGTTGTCGGCGGTGTTTTTTCTATATTTAATTGTAATATCTCCTATCGGAGGCATTACACCAAGCTTATCTGAGTCTAATATCTTGTTTGGATCAAATGTATCATCCGTGTAATATTCTTTAGCATATTTTTTTAGAACAACAGAGGACGGGTCCGGAAATTCATTATCTACAATTGAACTTTCAGAGCCAGAGCCAAATTTAATTTTTGTGTTGGCGTCGAGGCCGTGCTCCACAATAAATCTTCGCGGGGCCAACTTTGGCTTTAAAATATAGGCGGCCTCTTCCACAGAAGTTTGATTAAAGTTTCTTATTGCTTCAAAAACTATATTTTGTGACAAATATTCTACTTGGTAATATTCATTCCCATCTTTATCTATAACAGAAACAATTTCTGTAACATTTGTATCATCAATTTCGATTTCTAGGAATTTTGAAAGTGCCGTCACGGCTGAGACTTGAGTCTCAAGAATACCAGAAACAACATCCCCATAGGCCTTATAAGCATATGTAACTGGCTTTTTCCCATCATCTTCGCCAACGACAACTTCAATACCTTCTCCTGCAAAATCAACGTCCTCTATAAGGGTAAAGGTTGCGCCGCCAGCGGAGGACAAAATAGTATTCTTTTTTAAAATCGGCAAATTATCGTTGCTCGGCTTTGAAGCAGCGACATCAGATTGAGCGGGAACTTCCACATAAAAAGCACATCTACCCGATGCGGTCGATGCACCGGGATATTTGTAACCAAGTTGTCTGGCCAACCTTGTAATGTTTTCTGCCTCAATGGCACTATCTAAAAGCGTTTCATTTGTTTGATAATCAATATAAAAGGAAAGAATATCGCCGACATAAGAAACCATATCAAACATCATAGAACCAAAACTCGATTCATTAAAGTCCTGATAGGTTTCGGGATAATAAACTTTTGTATAGTTTATTAAATCTTGTTTGATCGATTCAAAATCTCTACTTGTCAAATTAATCGGCGGTCTTTTTTTAGTCATCTTATAAGCTCACTGAGGTGTTCTCTATTTTAAGGTCTATTAAGTCATTAATCCCCAAAACAGGTATAAAATACTCAATTCGGACATAAAGTTGATTTTTTCCCTCATCAAAAACTGATTTAACAAAATTTATGTTTACTGAAGGTAAATATCTTTCTGTCTGGGTATAAACCCTCTCTGAGATGTCTTCCTGAACCTCTGTTGTAAAGTTTTCAAACAGAAATCTACTTAATCCTACACCAAAATCCGAATTCATAATTCTTTCACCGGGGTTTGTAAGCATCAAATTCCTAAAATTCTGTTTAATCTCTTCTGTCGGATCAACAATCAGCCCGTATGGGCCATTAACCTTGTCATAATCCAATGGCAGGCGCGGCCCAATACCGATATAATCTTGTTTTATGATGGCCATATTATAATAAATAGCTCTTAATTGTTTCTACTAGTATTATATCACAAATATTTTTAGTAGAAGAGATTTCGTCTAAAGCATAAGGGCTATCCTTGCCCTTAGTACCTGCGGCAGCGAGTCCTTCGGCGGCGGCGTTCAAAACTTTCACCCAAGGATGGTCTGCAGCGAGTTTTTTCCACATAGCCTTGACGGGTGGCGTGGCCACATCTGGTTTACAATCCTTAATCATCTCAACGTGTTCCATGTCGGAACCGATCTGCTGCCAGTCTTCGATGAACTGACATTGACCCTGAACGATATCTGCAGCGACGGCAGGCTTAAACGCGAACCAGAAACCGGTGGCTGTTTCGTAGATAAACGTTGCGCCGGAAACGGTGTAAACATTGCCGGTTTTTGTGGGCCCCTGTACATCTGGGGCATAATTTTCAAAAAAACCTTTATAAACTATGTCCACTATTTCTCTCCTTCAGGTGGGTCGTAGTACGGGTCATCGTGCTTCTTCTTTTCCTCTTCGGCGGCCATGGCAAGATCGAAGTCCTTTTTCTTTTCCTCGGCGAGGGCCTTGGCAAGTGCGGCGGCCTTCGCGGCTTTTTCAGCATCAGATTCGGGCTCAAAACCATAATACGGCGCCGTTGGTTCTTTTCCCTTTTTGGCCGGGTCTTTACTGCCAAAGGTTTTCTCAATTAATTCTGTCACGGCCTCTACAAAACATTGTTGAAGATGATAATCTCCATAAGCCTTAGTTGTATAACCAATTTTATATGACTTTCCAAGTTTATCTTTTGCCTCTTTAAGCAGGTTGCCATCCATCTTTTTGCCTATAAAACTATCCTTTTTTATATTTTTTGATACAAAAGCCGCGAACCTATACATTTTAAGGAAATCTGGGGAAATATTATCTTTACTAATAAAAGTCTTATACCAGTTTGACTTCTTTAAAAACGTAGCCGCTTTTGTTTCGGCAGTACCGGTTAACGCACCCATTATATTAAGAATATTAACAGAATCACTTAATACCTTTTTGACAATAAAAAATTTTGCTTTCTCATGGCAAACGGATCCTAAAACAAACCTAGCATATTCTTCTTTACCTAACATTTTTCCCCCTATTTTATGGCTGCCCATGCAGCTTTCTGCTCATTGGCGTTTTTGATGGTACATGGGAATCGTGACCTAATTATCTCTGAAATTTTCTTAGCCGATGTTATATCAAATTGGTGCGGACCCCAAAGAACGCCATTGCCATCTTTGAATGGTTTTTGAAGATTCTCCTCGGAACTCCATTGTTCTAAAATCCACCAATGCTTGGAACATGCGGCTTTAATTTCAGCCTTCGTCCATACGGCCGGCGAACAAGCAATCTGTAATTGTCCGGATGGGCCAACGGGATCGTTCCAGTGTGCATCGACCCAATACCCTGCATGATATAAATGTCGAATTTGGTTAAGAATTGCCTGAATTGTGCTTATCTGCTTATCTGCGCTGGTTATGTCTTCAGGCGTTGGCGGACAATCGCCGCGTTGACAGAGTATTTCCTTTATTTTGTTTTCGTAATATTTTGCATAGGTCTCTTTCTTAGAATCTAATTGTTTTTCAAGCTGAGAGAGAAACTCCTCATTTATCCCAAAAATATCAAAAAGAGCGTGGGCATATGTTATCTCAAAAATTTCATCGCCCCCACATATGTCTGCTAAAGTTTGACCTTCCAGTTGATCTCTAATGTCCACATCGTCATATTTCCATTTTAATGGTGGACCGCCATTCATTAAATAATTTTTGAAAAATGAAGTTCCGTATTTTGATTCAGTCATCTTATTTCACCTTTATTATCATAGTACTTCATTCCACACGTCATAATCAGTGTTTAAGCCGTGTTCTTTCGGCAAAACTGTACTTAGATCTGCCGTTTCTGGATATCCCTGCAAAGATGGGAAGCCCAAGAGAATTAAATAATCATTTTTTAAATGATCGAACTGAGCTTTTATCCCCTCACTGAACAGGTTGTCCATTCCAAGAGTGCCCAAAATATTATTGACTGGAATGGGCGGTGCACTGGTGCTCATATTTATTATTTTGCAAAGTTCTGCTAAATATCCCAAGGCCTCGTCCTTCATCTCCTTGTCGATTACTTGACATGGATCAGGTGGACACTCTTTTGATTGATGATCCTCGATAACCTTGAAAAGGTTCACATATTTAGCCAAAAACTTGAAAAAAGCTATAATTCTCTTCTCTGTGTCCAATTTAAGCTTAGCGTACTTGGGCATTTTACCAATTTCCAGTAAATCAGCCATAGTTAAACAATTATACTCTCCCAACATCATATAGGCGATCTCTTTTGTGCCCAAATCTCTAGTGGCAGGAACTTTTTCATATATTTTCTTCTTCGTATTCAATTTTTGCTTTTTATATTTCTTGCTAAAATTAAAAATTGAGGTAAAATACTGCCGAATGACAATAAGAAGCGCCGCATAGGCTTTTTTGTCCTCTTCTTTAGAGGGGGTCTTCCACAAGCCCAATTTATTCTTCGTTGCAGCGAGCGGTGGTGGCCCTATAGCGGCTTTTTGCGCGTCTATTAGGCCGCCGGCCATGTGTAAGCGCACAGCTTCTTCTAAAGCGAAGTCGGCGATGATATTATTGAGATGTATCTTCTCAAGTGAGCGGTCTAAAAACTCAGATAACGTGCCTTGGGCGGGATCGTCGCCTTCTACCAGCCCATCGGTCAGTTGAAGCATTAATTTTGTTAATTTTTTGATAAGAGGGCTTAAAGCTGCGCAGATACCGACACAAGTAAGCTCCATAATTAACCTTTTTAAGATAGCAAATAAATTAACTTGTGGAATTAAAGGAATGGGGGGCAACTTAAATAATGGAAACAATTCGGGAAACTTAAAATCGGGCGAATTTTGTTTTAATATTGTCGTTAATTCTGCACCGCACGGCTCAACCTCTCTGACCAGTTCCTCCATTTCAGTTTCAGATAAAGCGCCGGCCAATTTTTTTAATAATTCCCTTATATAATATGACAATAAGAATTGAAACGGAATTGCATTAAAAAACTGTTCGAAATAAGGATTCACGCATTTTGAGCCAAAGCTATAGGGCTTGGTTAGCTCTTCCATAAGAGAAATTAAGCTTTTGACTTGTTCTAAAGCCTCTTCGCCCTTTACGGCGCCACCCTCTTCTTTGGATTTTTTATATAAAGTAAACTTATTCCAACAAGACTCTGAATTTGGGTCTAAACTTTCGTCTTCGACGGCAGGTTCTGGTTTTGCGTCCCTGCAAAGAGAGGGCGATAAATTTGCAGCGGCGTTAAGCTCGTCTAACAAACCGCTTAATTTTCCCAAAGAAGATAAAGTGGACCCATACAACATTGCGGCGTTGCCCATCACGCCAACTGAAACCTTAAGAACAGAAGAAGCCTTCAGGCCGTCGTCGGGCTTCTGGTTTTCTAACCTTTTGGCCTCTACAGTCGAGGTCTGAGGCTTGTTTTTTTTATCTCCCGCCATAGTTGTAATCCTAATTTAGATAGTGGAAGCTGCTGCGAGGAGAAGACTTAAAGGCTATAGTTGCGTTTATCTCCAGAACGGCCTTGTTAATAGCCGTTATTACATTATCAATAGTATCTTTAATGGTCAAGGGCTTTTCTCCTATATTAGCGATGATACCCATAATGGATCCAACAGCAATAGTAACTCCAGCCGGAATCTGAGGGACAATATGATCATGGCCAGCCATTAGTGCGTATAATGCGCTAATCTTCCAGCCGTTCAGAAAAATCAGATTTTGTAAATTTGTAGTATTTTGATTAGTTTGATTCAAATACTCTTCCAACTTTTTTCCCTTGACCATTGGTTCTAATGACTCTGCATCATTACCATGTATTAAGCTAACGCCAGAACCAACGTCCATCATGCCCTTTTCTCCGCGCCGGCCCGTATAAATATTCACACCGTTCTTAAAAGAAACAAGTTGAATCTCGTCACCAAAAACAGTGACAGTGCCGATTCCTTTTTCTGTTTCCTTTAATTGTTCATAATTTTTGTTATTGGGCGGATTTAAAACCAAGCCGTTGTCTTCGCGGCCGACATTAAATATATAACTAGGAGATGCAGACTGATTAATAATAATTCCTGCTGCCGTTTCGGCGGGCAAGACCTCAGTAACCAATTTATCCCGCGTGTCATCATAAATAGAATTTATGCCGGCGGCCAACACAATTCGATCATTGGCTCTGATGTTTTCTATTTCTCCTTTTTTATTTTTTTGACGATTTTTGCCTAGAAGAATAGCTGCGCTGTCTAGTTGATCTACAACTTTATTGATTTTATTGTCATATACATATTGAGTCATAATGTTTTTTTATCCTACTGCGCTCTAGGGCGCTCTAGGGCTGGCGGCCCTTACTAAAACAGGTCCTCTTAAGTTTTCTCGATCTGTGAATTTAAAATCAAACTGAGCGTTTTTTGTAAGTTGGGTATGCTTCAAATTCTTAAAGCTTGTTTTGCTTAGATCCACCCTCAAAAGAAAGCTGGCTTTTATTTTATGATCTGTTGTCGTATCAAAAACAACATTATATAAGCCATCAGATTGCATAAAAAGAGTTACTCTCGACGCCACATCAGTAAACGGCACAACGCCCCGGTTTTTTACTCTTTGATCGTCTATTGCTGCATCATGAAACGGGTCAGCTGTCATTTGCTCTAAATCAAAATCTTTAACTGGAAAAATCTTTCCCATTGCAGCGGCGATGTTGGCTGCCTGTTTGGCCTCTGTGGTGGCTTCGACGGGAGATCCAGATGTCGAACCAAGTATCCTGTATGTGACCGATCCATTATATAAGTTTTTGGTTGTTGATAGCGGATATGCGGCTTGGTTAAAGACCGCCTTGCCCATCAAGGTCAAAAAGTCCATATCAGGAGTCAAATAGTCTTGTTTATCTGTATCTACAGTTGGTTTTGTCATGCCTCTTCCACCTTCTCCAGCTTGGCGCCCTGAATAACTTTAAAAAGGTCATCGGTCTCTTCATTTGAAAGGGTAAGATCCTCTTCTATTGCCCGCTGTTTTGCCAGCATATTTGCCAATTTGACCAATTGTTCATTTGACCTTTGAAGAGTTTCAACATATTTAGCGGCTATTGCGCCAGATCTACTATGATTGGTTTCGCCGCTTTGAATTTCACTGCGTAGTTCGTTAAGAAGGTCAACAGTGAGTTTTCTGTCATCTTCAATGTTTTGGATGCTATCTTTAATTAATTTTTTTGCGTCGGCCATGTAGTAAATATTATTAAGAACTAAAAGTCTACATTATCCCACGTTTCTTTAAAAGCCCTATACCGCTCTCTATATTTTTTTAAACTAGTTGCTATTTGTTTTGTATTGAGCCCAGTTAGCTCTCTCAGGTAAAGGAAAATTGCTTTTTTATTTAATATCTCTATATCATCTGGATTCTCAAGTATCGTCCTGATAGCATGAAGGACTCTCATGTCGTTTGTTATGTGGTCTTTTTTCTGCTCTTCCGCCGCCCATTCACTTAAATGTTTTAACAAATAACTCCAAAATTCGGCCTTTTCTTTTTGTTCTTCTAAAAAATTCAATGAAAAACTTTTTGTTTCTTCAAGCTCTCCATGAACATCATCAATGTTTATTTCCCTACTCGCCCTTTTGGCATTTTTTTTTGCATGTTGGATAAACCAATTTTTAGTAACAACCGAAAAATAAGAAAAAGCTTTGTGGCCCTTAGTGGGATCGTATTTCTCTAGAATAGTAATAAGCCAAAGCTTACAATCATCTCTTAAATAATCAGAATTCGGCAAAGAAGTAAATCTATAGGTATAACAAATTTTATCCACCATTTCATTGAAAGCTGGCTGAATCCACTTTTCATATAATTTACCCTTCGCGTACCTATCTTTTGTTTTTGTATATTCTACAATTGCAAGTTCGTGATCTTTGGTAAAATAATGATTGCCTTTTTTCCTTTTTCCCTTAGCCATCTTTTTCCTCTTCTGAGAATCCAGATAAAAAAGCGTCAATGTCGCCTACTACTTCATTGTTGTGCTCAATTAGCCTTTCTATCGTTGGTTCGCCCGCATATATTTCGGCCTTATTCAGTTGGTCCAAGTGTTCGCCAAAAACTTCTATAGAAGAAAGTACATTATCTAAGTTATCATTAACAAATAACAATCTAGAAAACAATCTATAGTTTACCCATAGCGACAAGGCCAGCATGACCGCAACTATAATCTCAAATATAATCATCACCATCTTCCCTGCGCGCATCGGCTTGTTTTTTAAAGTCTTCTTTCGCCTCGATAATTGCTTGTTCAACGAGGTTTCCCGTCTTGTGAATAATTTTTTGTGCGGACTCTCTAACGGTTGATAAAGAGTCGGGTGGCACCCTGTAGGGTGTGCCCTGAACGCACTCGGGACACTCAGTTGGAATAGGAACCGAAATAGATGCCCATGAAGTCCATTCTGTTTGACAGCAGTCACATCGATATGCGTATTTAGGCATCTTCAGCTTCTTCACCGACTTTGAACATGGGCGGGTTTGTAACAATGAGTTCTTTTTGATCTTCCTGTACTACAAATTCCATGTCTTTTAACACTGGGACGATGTCTGTTTGCTCCCATAGTGATTTTTGTAGGGCCAT
>Ga0098061_1001619_pt1 | contig 10865 bp, 1 predicted proteins | sample 22_taG_FD_92579 | JGI IMG/M metagenome (GOLD analysis project Ga0098061, IMG submission 92579) | Marine viral communities from the Subarctic Pacific Ocean - 22_ETSP_OMZ_AT15343 metaG | ecosystem: Environmental > Aquatic > Marine > Oceanic | place: Subarctic Pacific Ocean | collected 2015-01-20 | reverse complement strand
ATCAAATTTTAACTCCGTGTTTTCGTTAATTTTCATTGTTTTATACTACTTAAATGTTGTTGTTTTAAATGAAGAATCTTTAAAACCTCCTTTTGTAGATTTATATCCTCCTTTTTTTTCTTCTCTTTTTTTCTTTATCTCTTCTTTAGTAGCTCCTTCTTCTTTCATTTTAACGTCCCATGGTTTATCTATTTTTAAAGGTATATATTGATTGTTATTTTCTTTTTGAGATTTTAATATTTCTTTTACTCTCGATTCTTCATTTTTAAGTTTCTTTATTTCTTTTTCATTATATCCATATTGTTTTAAAATAGACTTTTGTTGCCACGCATTATAACCCGAAGGATCTTCTTTTAATTCTTTTTTCTCTTCTGCAACTTCTTGTTTAGTAGTTTTTAGTTGCCACTCAGGCCATCCTAAAACCATAGCAACAGATTGCCAAGCTTCAGCTTCATCAGCGAAAGCATTTTTAAGATTATTAATTTTACTAAACAATCTATCAACTGGAAGATTAGTTGTAGCAGTTATAACCTTAGCCATAGATTCATAAGCAGGATTATCTAAACTAAAACCTTTTTCAAATACTTCTGCTCTTCTTTTCTTAGAATCAAATGGCCATGCTGCAGATTTTAATTTACCAAGTTTACTTTTAATAGCAGGAGAAAATTCTAATAATTTAATCCAAGCATCTGAATATTCTGGTCGTCCTCTTTTAGACCTGTCATAAATATCTAATCCTAAGTTTTTCAATACTGAAGCAGTAACCCCTGCCATACCTAAACCTCTTAAACTAGAATCTAACATTCCATTTAAACCTTCGTATAATTTCTCTTCTTCTTTATCATCAATCTTATCATCACCAAAACCTAAAGCAAATAATCCTTGTTGCAATGCATTGAATATCATATTTTGCAAAAACATATAATAAGCTACTTTACCTGCATTAGTTTTCATATCTCCTCTACCATTAGCAATATCTTGAATAGCTCGCTTTTGTATTCTAGCATACTGCATAGGAGTATTGACGAATTGTAATACAACTCTTCCTAAGTCACTAGATTGTTGTTGAGATATTTTAGATGGATTAGAAGATTGTTGAGAAATTTCCGCATTCTTTCTAAATTCTTCCATTGCTATTTTCTTAGCTTCAACTTCAGTTTTACCTTCGTTTTTCATAAGATCTATTATCCTATTTCTATAAAACGTAGCACCACCAGAAGCTATAGCAAAACTATCTGCAAATTTAGTAGGTAAATATCCTTTTTCAAGTATATAATTTAATACAGCTTTAGCTTTATTTTTAGAAGTTTTTGCAGCATTAGATATCTCAGATTCACTTATATTTAATTTTAATCCTTGTCTTCTATCTTTCAAATAATCCGAATTCATTAATTCAGTAAAATCTTTCCAATATTGAGGTTGATTAGCAAATGCTTTACCAGCTCTATAAGGATTATTAAAACTCCAATTAATAAAGTTAGCTGCTGAGATGGTTTGAAGTACTGCTGATCTAGTATTAAAAAACATTATAGCACCAGTAGAATTATTAATATAATCTAATACTTGATTACTAAGTTTATTACCTCCTGCAGTTCTATTGCTACCAGATTTCATTCTAGTAAGCATATTCTCCATTGCTTCTCTATACTTTTCACCATAAACCGCTTCTAGTTTGTTGAGGTTTTCTTTAGAAAAGATTACATCTACATTTTGTTTCCAAGGTTCTAAGTATTTACTTCGCTTAGTAGTGTTAAGAATATCAATTAAATCAGTTGTTATAGTTCCTACAGACCATTCTTTTTTAGGAGTAGAATATCCATCCCCTTTTGTTATAGAAAGAATTTGATCAGCAAAAGATTTTAATCTAAAATTCTTTTCTACAATATCATTTAATTCTTTAAAATCAGCTTTTGATAAACCAGGTATTTCTTTACCTGTTGTATTCCATAAATATACTCTAACTGCTTGCTCATGAGTAAATCCTGATTTAGTAGTTTTCTTAAGATCTTTAGGAACATCTAATTTGTTTTTAAGATCTTTAAAGTCACTCATTAAATTAACTCTATCAGTAGATAAATTTTCCATTGCTCTACTATATGGAGTAAGTAAATTATCTTCATAAAACTTTAAATGATTTTCTCCTTGTTTACCTTTTCCTAATGTAGCATATAATAACCCTAAAAAATCTTCTGCTGATGGAGGAATAAAGAATCTTTGTCTTCTAGCTTTTTCTCCTCGTATTTGAGCTTTAACATCAGAAAATACTTTAAATCTATCTACTCCTGCACTTTCTTCTATTATCTTATTAAATCCTTCATTAAGAGTATTACTCTTTTGCATTATAGCTTGTTGAACTTTTCCTTTTATATCTATTACATTTAATACTTTTTTGACTGGTTTAGATTGTTTACTAAATTTATCTTTAGATTTTTCTATTTCAACTGTTGTTTCTTGAGGTGTCTTTTTATATTTTAATCCTATTTCAAACCCTGGTTTCCCAATGTGAAATATGTTGTGTTGTGAATTAAAACTTTGATTCCAACCTAATTTATCAGCCCACAAATTAGTTAAAGTTTTATAAAGTCTCGTTCTACTTTTTTCTTTAGATGAAAAATTTAAAACATTAACATCTTTCCTTTTAGCTAAATCAAAAACTGCATTTGATACTATACTTAAAACTTGCGACGCATTACCATCCCCCGTTATAGCTTGACTTCTTTTCCCATCTTTTAAATTAGTAAATCCTAAATCCCATGATCCTCTTTTTTTGTCACTTAGTAAATCTAAGTATATTTCATACGGAACGCCTTTCACTTCAAACTTAGCTTTCATACTAGACATTGCACGACCTTCATCTGTGATTTTAGTACTTTCTTTCCAATCAAGATCACGTTTAGTTGTCATACTAAATTGGGTTCCACTTTCTCCTGGTAATTTATCTATTTCAAATTGAACAGCATCTTTCGCTTGTTGAACTTTTGCTTTTACCTCTAAAGGACTTAATGCTTTTTTAACTGCTTCTACATTAGGTAAATGATCATCAGCAAAATAAAAATCATTATAACCTTCTGCTGCTTTTCCTACAACCCAATCTGATTTAGCTAAAGGAGAACTATCACCTAATCCTGTAATATGATCTAATGGAATTTCAACACCCATTCTATTTAAAAACTCTTTAATAGCAGGAGCAGCAGCTCCACTTCTTGCTGTAAGAATAAACATATCTCTATCTCCTGCAGCTTCTTTCATTCTTTTAAATAATTCAAATAAAGGTCCTTTCTTTCCTTCCACAACTTTATTGAATTCAGAGAAATCAAAAGTAACTCCTTTTTCTTTTAATTCTTCTCCACGAGCAGCAAATTCTTCAGGTGTTAATTTACCTTTTTCTCCATCTATAGTTTCATATAATACTTTACTCTTACTTTTAGCAATCGTATCGTCAAAATCAAATACTCTAGCTTTTTTAATTTCTTTTTTGAGTTTTCTACCTTCTGCTAAAGCTTTATCAAAAGTATTAGATTTTTGTACTAATATTTCATTAGGAGCTTTTTCTGATACTTTAAATATGTTATCTATTTTTTCTAATTCTTTTTTAGAGTTTAAAGTAGCATTTCTTTTAGCATTAAGCATGTCTAAATCTATAGCTAAATGTTCTCTTAATTTTGTTATAGTATTATAATTTGGATTTCTTCGTGACCATTCTCCAATAAGTTCTTGTTGTTTAGCTATAATCTCAGGATTTAAAACATCTTTACCAAAATGTTTTTCACCTATTCCTAATGTATCTGCTAAACTTTCAATTTCTCCAGTTTTTCTATTAAGTAACATTATATTATTAGGATTAAATCCTAACTCTCCATCTGCTCCTTTAATTTTATTTATTTCTTTATTAAAATATCTAGACCATACTGACCAAGCTTCTTTCACGTTTCCTGTTTCTAAAGCTTTATTCCAACTTTCCCAAAATCCTTTAGGCATACTAGATTGTAAACCTATTTCAGTTAGTTTATTATCACTCCCATGACTAATTAATATTTGAAAGTAATTTTCACTTAATAATTCTTTAGCAGTATTAAGTATATTACGATTTTTCTTAGCTATAGATTCCAATATAGCTTTAGTCATAAATTCACCGGCTTGATTTTGAACTAAAGCATGTTCTCCTACCCCTTTCCCTTTTTTCTTAGGATCCATCATCACCTTATCCGCCCAGTTCACGTGTTTACCTATTACTTGTGAAAAGTTCCTCCAAAAATGACTACTAGTAACTGATGCATTTTTCATCATAGCAAGAAATCCACTTAATTGATCTGGGTTTTCTTTTAACATTTTAAATGATTGATCTATGAATAAATCTAATCCTTTATAACTTTTATTTACTTTATCTATAAATTTCTTTTTACTACCATTACTTGTGAAAGGACTAGTCTTCATAACATCTAATCCTGATGAAGCCATTCCTGGGTTTATAGTTTCTTGAATTTCTTGTGATACTCTATCTTCATGAGATAAAAATAGTTTTCTAACTTCTGCTAATGTCCGAGTATCCATCCACATGCCTTTGCCAGATGCAGTTCCTGCCCATACTGAGCTCAGTAAAACATTTTTACCATAATATCGAGGTAAAATATTAGTAGTAAAATTAATTAACATTTCTTGTCCTTCAGGATCTCTAACAATACCTTCTTTGCTTATTTCTTTAGGTATTATTAAATTTAATCCTGGATTTTCTTTAACTAATGATTTAATGGCATTAGCCATTCCTTTCATATCTCCTAGAAAATACCCCTTTTCTATTTCTTTAAGTAATCTAGCATTTGCTATTTCCTTTAACTTTTCTTGTTCTATTTTCTCTTCTGTTGCAGATCTTTGAACTTCAGATTTAGCAACTTGTTCTCTAAATTGTTTAGCATAATCTTTAGGTAATTCTCTTCCTTTAAGATCATAACTGTCTTTTAGTTGTTTATCTATTTTACTTTCAGTACCTAAGTTCTTTTGTAAATAATCAACAACTCCTTTAGCACTTATTTGACCTGCTAATCCTTCTTTTCTTCCTTGAGATTTAAAAGCTTTTTTAAATGCTTCAATATTAGCTTTATTTTTAAAATCAAAATTTGGATTTAATCTTATTCTTTTTAAACCTGAAGTAATACCTGTTTTCGCAGCTTTAGTTCCTACAGTTTTTTTACCTTGCCAGTTTGAAGTATAACCTTGACCAATATCTTTTTGAATCATATTTTTAGGTAAGATCACGGCATCTATAGCTTGCTTTAAAGTTAATCCTTTTTTAACTCCACTGGTGATTTTTCTTTCTATTAATCCAGAAAAATATGAGGGTGGTAAATTTTTAACTATTTTTTCAAAGTTTTTATCTAGATAATCTATGTAATCTTTTCTAGTACCCATAGATTGAGCTACTTCTTCTTTATATTTTCTTGATGTAGCTATTTGAGCTTTTAATTTACTAAGAAAGGGAGGAATGGTTTGATTAGGACCAGGAGGAGTTGAAATTTCGGGCAACTTTCTATAATCTACTTTTTCTGCAGCTTCTTCAATATATTCTTCACTAGATGTTTCACCTTTTATTTTATCAACTATAACTTTAGGCATTCCTACTTTAGAAGCAACAGTTTCTTTAGGTTTATCTTTTTCTGCTTTAGCTTTTCTTTCTTTTGCTAAAACAATATCTGCTAACTCAGATGGATCAAGATCTTTAGATTCAGGTTCAGGCATTTTTCTTCCTTCTACTTGAATATCTCTAGATACAGTAGGAACTGTTTTTTTAGCTCTTCCTGTAACTGTACCAACTTTTGCACCTACATACGAATTAAGATATCCAAATAAATTTTTATTTAATGTAGGGTCAAAATTTTCTAAATGTCTTTTTAACTCTGCTCTACTATCTTCTAAAATATTTTCTCTAGTTTCTGTGTATATTTTTTTACCTGGAAATATTTTTTTACCAATTAATAAATCAAATGATCCACCATCAATTAGATTTTTTGCAATTTTATGAGCTCTACTTCCTAACCATTCTTTTTTAGGCATAGTATAATAACCTTCTTCAGTTCTTTCTCCAACTTGTTCATTTAAAGTATCTTGATTCTTTTTATTTTCTAAATCTATAGTAACAGACTTTTGAGTTCCTTCCATTTGTGGAGCTTTTTTCAAAGCTTCTACGAGCATTTCTCCTTTTTCACCAACTCCAGCTTTTCCTTTACCAGCAGCTTCAGCAAATGCTTTTAGGTTTTCATATACTTCTTTTGGATTTTCAAAGTTTAAATCTAAACTATAGTCTTTACCTTTTTTATATTTATTAAGAAAATCTTTTACTTTACCAAAAAAATTACCTTCGTACTTTAAAGCTCCACTACCTGTAATATCTAAAAATACATTCATCCATTCTACTGTATTTGGATTTTCTTTATAATCTTTTACATTTTGTCTTCCTAATAGTCTTTCTTCTATAAGACGATAAGTTTTCTCTGGTAATATCTTTTTGAACTCTTCTACAAAGGAATCTTTTTCTGCTTGAGTCTTTCCTTTAAGCATTCTATTAACAACTGGATGACCTACTTCATGTACTCCTAATGTAAAGAATTCTGGAGCTTTTTTAGGATTATATCTAAATACACCTCCACCAATCTCTGCTTCACCTTCTAATGTTTTATCTTCTATTATTTTAAAACCTGCTTCTTTAGCTCTTTCTATTAAGGGTTTAGAAATCTTTTCAAACTTCTTTGATTCTTTTAATTCTTTAGTATATGTATCAGTTATACTTTCAATCTTTTTATTAGAATCTTCAATAGTTTTTTCAAGTCCACTAATTTGCTCGTCATAAATAGATTGAGTTATTTTTTTATCTTTTAAAGCTTCAGTTGCATTTAATAAATCGCGTTCGGCATTTAATTGTTTTAATCTTTCTTTAAAATAATTTATACGTGCTTTTCCTCTTAACCCTCCTTGTGATGCTACTGTTAAGTTAGCTTCCATACTTAAATCTGCTGCTAATTCTCTATACGCCATTATTCTATTAGCTAAAGCAGATTGATCTGGTTTAGATAACTTATTATTCGGATCTCTAACTAATAATCTAGTAAGTTGAGTACTAGGAGTATTTGCTAATCCTTCAATATTCTCTGCTGTCAATTCTCTTCCATAAGCTAAATTCATACTTTCAACATACTGATCAGCCCATATTTGTTTACCTCCCTCAGTAGCTTTTATAGTGTTTTTAATATCTAAATATTGACGATGTTCTATCATGCTTCTTCGTGCAGCTGTAAGTTCTCTAAGTTTTTCAAACTTCTCATCTTTAGATAGTTCTGAATCTATAACTTCTTTTCTTTTTTCTTTAAATTGTTTATTAATTTTGTCTTCTGTAAGAATATAATCACCTTTTTCATTTTTATCCATGTAGTTAGATTCTAAACCTAAAGCTTTAGCAGCTTTTTGAGTAAATCTAGTTTTCTTTCCTAATGCTAATATATCAGCTTCAACAGCTCTATAAGGTTCTCTTACTATATTTAAAGGTGCTTTAGAATTTTGAAGAGCAAATAATGTTGCCCAAGTACTAGCCAATTTATCCCAATCACTAGCTTCTTCCCATATTTCTCTCATTCCCTTATCAGTCGTAAGGATATTTTCTGTTATCTCACCTGCGATCATTACTCCCGTACCTATAGCAGGTTGAATTAATTGTTTAGCTAATAAATTAGCAGTTTGAGAACCACCAATAGCAGTAATTAATCTATTTACAGTTTTGTTTCCCGTAGTCCATATACTTGTAACTCCTGCAGGACTAAAATATTTAGCCACAGATCCCATAGCTCCTGCTCCAACTGCCCAAGTTAAGCTCATATCTTCTCCACCTGTGATAGGTGCTATTAATACATTTCGTGCTTGTATAGCAGCAGCTTCTTCTATTATACTCGCACTTACAGTAGCAGCAGCTCTTATAATACGTGGTTTACCGGCAGCAGATTCTCTAACAAAATTACCTAACTTCTTTATATTTTTCTTTCCTATAACTTTTCTAGCTACAGCAAACTCTGCCATAACTTGTCCTATTTCTACTATAGTTTCTAACGTTTGTTCACTAATATCTTTATCTAAAACATAACGTTCAGTTTCGGTATCCCAAGCAAAATCAACTTTATTAGCTAAATCTTGAGTGATAGAAATTCCTACTTCATCTTGAGTAAAACTAACAAATTCTCTTCCTAATTCACGTGCTGTTTCTACATCTGTAGGACTAAATTTTTCAGCTATTTGAGCTCCAAATCCCTTTATATCTTCTACAAATCCTGATCCAATATTCGTAGTTGGATCCATATTTAATTGCATTGCTCGAGTTACAACATTGTATTGTTTAAGTAAATTATTAAATTGATTAGTTAAAATACTTCCTCCAGGCAAATATTTTAATTCAGGGAGAATAATTCCTTCATTTCCAACTTGATTTATTATTTTTAAATTATCTTCTAATGCTATATAATTATCCTTTTCTAAATAACCACTTATATCAAATGTAGAACCAAATCCTCCTTCTCTCATAGCATCTAACCAATTCATTCCTCTTCCTATTACTTTAGGATCTTTAGAAATTTCTTTAGATAAATATATTAATTTATTAGCTAATGCGCGTTTAGCATTCAACATTGATTGTTCATCACTTAGTCCCCATTGTTGAGAAGCTTCATCATCCAAATTAGAATTAGCTTTTTCATCTGCTGGTGTTGCATCTTTTTTTGAAATAAAAGATCCATCTTCACTAAAAATTCTTTTAACTCCACCTAATTTCTTCCATTCTTCTATCCATTTGTTTTTTGCTTCTTTTATTTCAGTAGGAGTTCCTGTTTTTAAAGCCTCTTGATATTGATTTTCAAATTTAATTACTGATAGTTCATCATTTGTTAATCTTCCTTCATCAGCTTTTTTTTGTTTTTCTTTTACAATTTCAAATGCTTTTAAAACATCATTTTTAGTTATTTCTTTAGAATCATAATCTATATATGGTTGTAATTTTCCATTATTCCATTGATATCTAATAGGACTATTTATTTGATTTAATTCTTTATTTATCAAATCAGCATCTGTTTGAGCTGCCCCTTGTATTAATTGTTTGTCACTTACAGTTAATTCTTTTGGATCATAACCAAACCAACTGTAATCGGCAGCAGCTTCTTGACCAGCTAATGTTCTCGGAACATCAAGTAAAGTCATAATTGTATTACCTATCCAATCTCCTACTTGCTCAAAAGCGTCATGCGGATGTTTTTCTGGAGAACGCTCGGTAAAAATATCTCCATATTTAAGCGTTAATTCATCTACTTCTACTCCTGTTTCTTTTGGTGTTACAAATATCTTATTAGTAGTAGCATCTCTTAATCCTTCAATAAAATCTTCTTGTCGTTGTATTTGAGTTTTTTCTAACGGTACATTAAAATTTAAACCTAATTGATCTTTTATCGTTAAAGGTTTTACCTCACTAACTCCTGTTTTAGCTTCTTCTATTTCTTCTGGTAATGCTTCTCTATCTGGTTTTAATTTCCATTGTTCATATGCAGCTCTCTCTTGGTTCATCATAGGAAGAGATTCGTAGTAATCACTAGAATATATAGGTTCCCACTCTTCTACTTCTGTATCTACAGTTACATCATCAGTAACCACTTCATCTGTGAACCCCATACCTCCGAAATAATCTGTAGTTTGCTCAGGTTGTTCAGTGACAGTCTCTTGTGTAGTTAATTGAACATTTCTACCAAACATTTCAAATGGATCACTAGTATCTACTGAGAAACTAAACGCTTCAAAAGGGTCTTCACGTGGATCTTCTGGAAATTCACTCATATATTATATTTTATGATTTAGTTTTAATTTTACCATCAATAAACATTTTACTACCTTTAGGTAAATTATTCCATATATCTTTCTTAAGTCTTTCATTAATCCTTGCCATAGCATCTTTATTTGTAAGTACTAAATCACTTATACCAGCCCAATCAATTTTAGTACCACCACCTTGTCCAGGGTTATCAATTCTATATTTTTTACCATCTATCTCATTACCTGTTACTGCTGATCTTATAAGTTGACGAACTTCTTTTGGTAATTGAGCTACATCAATTCCATAATTATTGAATTTCTTATTAGCTGCTTTAAACCAAGTTGCATTTCTAACATTAGGATTAATATCGTCTACTACCACTGTCTCTTCTTCTGTAATATCAAATGGAGAAGTATATATTAACTCATCACTTTCTACTGCAAATGTTCCTGTTTCTGCTATATTCTTAAATTCTTCTTTTTCTTCTGCTGTGAAGTTTTCAAACTTATCGGCTTTCAATAACTCAGTCAACATTTGGTCTTCAGTATTTATTTCAACTTTTAAGAATTCATCGTCATCAGTTATTTTTCCAATAACTCCACCTTCTACTCTAAATTCGGTAACACCTAAAATATTATTTAATTTATTTACTATTTCATCAGGTTGCATATTTTCAATACCTAAATTACCAAATTCTCTATCTTGAATAGTTCCACCAAATGCTTTTTGAGCTTCAACCCAAGTTTCTTCAAATGCTTTATATTTCTTGGTTTTATCTTTATTAGCTTGAATAGCTTTTAATTGCTTATCGAGTTTATCTTGTTGTTGCTTATCTCTATATTTCTTTTGCTCCCACCATAATCTTTTATCCGCAGCAGTAGGTGCCTTCTTTTCTTTTGGCCCTTTTAAGAAGTTTGGTAAAGCATCTAATACTTTTTCTTGCATAGCAGTAGTATAAGCAGTCTCATCAAAATCTCCTGTATTACCTAATCTCCTCCAATATCCAGATCTTTTACTTAAAGCATCTGGTCCTGTT
>Ga0098061_1001612_pt1 | contig 10899 bp, 22 predicted proteins | sample 22_taG_FD_92579 | JGI IMG/M metagenome (GOLD analysis project Ga0098061, IMG submission 92579) | Marine viral communities from the Subarctic Pacific Ocean - 22_ETSP_OMZ_AT15343 metaG | ecosystem: Environmental > Aquatic > Marine > Oceanic | place: Subarctic Pacific Ocean | collected 2015-01-20 | reverse complement strand
TTAAGTCCTGCAGTAAATACTACTTACTTGGGTAAAGTAATAGAAATATCTGGTAGTAGTGAAGGAGCAACTTTAGATGGATGTTGGACTGTTATAGATACTACACATGATGGACCTAGTGATTATCCTCTTTCTGCAAGTTCGCAGGCTACAGTAGCAGCTGTTGCACCACTAACCGCGTGTGAATGCTGTGAACAAGATCTTAGAATATTTGATCTCTGTGATCCTAATACTTGTGATCCATCTATTCCTGCTGTATTATTAGTTGACATGGTTGGTCAAACAATTACACCTGGAATGTATATAGTAGCTCAACATATAGCAAGTGGATCTCAATGTTGTTATCAGCTAAACGAAGAACTACCAACATGTGTAGATCCAACAGGTTTATATGTTGGCCCTGCCACTGGATGTGGAGATGAAGTTTGTTCTGAGTTAGTATTTTATCAATGGAGAGAATGTGGAGATGACGAATGGATAAACACTACCACTGATTTATCAGCTTATGCGGGACCTAACGGTTCTCCAGAAACATGGATAACTCAACAAGATGCAGAAGGAATTTGTATAGAAATACAAGAAACTTGGGATAGTACAAATCAAACAGCATTTCCTTATGAATTACCATTAGCACAAGAGTATACTACTGTTGATGAAAACACTGCGTGTGAATGTTGTGAACGTTGGAGTATTCATGAATATGTAATTTGTGAATATCCAGATCCAATACCATTAGACTGTGGTGCACTCGCTATAGCTTATCCAGCAGTTTATATAGATACTGGATTACCATTCGGTGCATCTCCTACGCATATACTTGTAACACAAGATCCAGGTGGAGCAGCAAGAACTTGTTGTTATACGCTGAATGCAGAAGCATGTGAATTAGAAACAGCTGATCTTGCTTGGGAAGTGATAGCAACTGACTGTGATGATGATGATTGTAGTTAAATAAATAATTCCCCACTTCGGTGGGGATTAACCAAATATAAACCTTAAAAACAAATAACCATGACGTTTTTATACCGTACTCAATCGTGGAGTAGTACACCACAACATCCAGATCAAGAGATCATAAACCTTTGGAAACATATGTCTAATAAAGCAAACTGGCGTATAGTACAATTACCAAATGGATTCTATCAAACTGAATATAAAGATATAAAAGATGAAGATAGATGGGTGGATGTAACTAGAAGAGAAACTATAGAAGGAGCAGAAGCAGCAATTGATGGATCAATTGAACACTATGCTAAAAAAGTAGAATTTTCTAATGGACCTAAAGTAGTAAAAACCTTTTAATATTAACCAAATTAAATTTAATTAAATGCAAAATGAAACAATAGTAAAACATCTTAACTTCGGAAAAGATGCAAGAGATAAGATATTTGAAGGAATTAATAAACTCACTAAAGCTGTTAGCTCCACATTAGGAGCTAGCGGCAAGTGTGTTATCTTAGAAGATGGACATGGAAATCCTCAAATAACAAAAGATGGAGTAACAGTAGCAGATAGTATAATATTATTGGATCCAGTAGAAAATATAGGATCTAAATTACTAAAAGAAGCTGCAAGAAAAACAGTGAGAGAAGCAGGGGATGGAACGACAACTGCCACGGTTTTAGCACATGCAATTTTAGAAGAAGCATATAAAGTGATAAAATCGGAATCGCGAAGAGATTTAAAAGAAGGAATTAATGAAGCTGTAAACAAAGTAATACAGTATTTAGAAAAAATTGCTAAACCAATTGAAGGAAATAAAATAACTCAAGTAGCTACTATTTCCGCTAATAATGATAAAAATTTAGGAAAACTAATTGGTGAAGCATTTAAAGCTGTAGATGAAACTGGAATTGTTTCTATGGAAATAAATGATAGTCCTGATACAGTAATTGAAAGAATTGAAGGAATACAATATGAAAAAGGATTTAGTTCTCCTAACTTTATAACTAATAAAGATCAAGGGACAGCTGAACTAGATAATCCTTTAGTATTGATAGTTGAAAACAAAATTGATAATATAAGAAAAATACAAAGTGTATTAGAATATATTATAAAAAATAATTATCCTTTATTATTAATAGCAGAAGCCGATCTTCAAGTAAAAAGTGCTTTAGCTATGAATAAAATGAAAGGAAATATAAAACTTAATCTAATTGAAGCACCTATTTTTGGAGTAAATAGAAAAGATACTTTAGATGATTTGGCTTTATTAACTGGAGCTACTATTATTAACGAAGATCTCGGAGATGATATGGATTTAATTCAACCAGAACACTTAGGTAAATGTATTAAATCTATTAGTACTGCAACTGAAACCTTAATACAGGTTTCTGAAACCCCTAAAGAAGTTCAAGAAGTAATTGATAGTGTTACTGAAAAAATGAATGCTACTTCTAATCCTAATTTTAAAATAAGATATGAAAAGCGTTTAGCTAGATTATTAGCTAAAATGGCTATTGTAAAAGTAGGAGCTAATTCAGAAGTAGAACTTAAAGAAAAAAGAGATAGAGTAGAAGATGCTATTTGTGCTACAAAAGCCGCGATCAAAGAAGGAATAGTACCAGGAGGAGGCATTGCCTTATTAAATGCCGCTCAAGTTATTAAACCTATTAATACTGCAGAAAGTATATTATTACAAGCTATTAAAGCTCCTTATAATGTAATATTAGAAAATGCTGGTATTGAAAATTATGACGATCCAATAGTTAAAGGAAAGGGATTGGATGTGGTTACAGGTAAAACAGTAAGTATGGTAAAGTCCGGAATAATAGATCCCTTATTAGTAACTAAAAGCGCTCTAATGAACGCGGCATCCGTAGCCACTACTATATTATCAACCGATTGTGTAATCAATAACTTAAGAGTAGATGAAAGCAATAGGTAAACATATAGTAATAAAAGAAAAGAAAGAAAAATCTTCTTCAACTAAAGGTGGATTAATTCTAGGAGAAAAACAAAGAGAAGACATAAGATATAGACAAGCAGAAGTATTGAATGTTGGAACTGATGTAATAGTAATAAACAAAGGAGATAATATTTACTTCGATAGACATGCCGGATTTAATATAGAAATAAAAAATAAAATATTAAAAGTAATACAAGAGCATGATGTAGTAATCATTTTATAAAAAAAAATTATGGGAACATATGAGCAAGCTTATATAGATGCGCAAAAGAAAGGATGGAGTAAAGCAGGGGAAACAAAAGAACAATATATAAAAAGAGCTAAAGCATGGAATCAAGAGAGATATGGTACCACTGAACCAACTAAACGAGCAGAAAAGTGGGGTGGTGGTGAACAAGGTAAGAAAAACTTAGCAGCTGCAAATAAAGATATTAAACACACTATTGCGACAGCCACACATGAACCTGGCACGTTTTATGTTAAAGATTCGGGACAAAGTATTCCTAACATGAGAGCGCCAGGTGTCAAAAGTTATGAAAGTGGAACCTATAAAGCACAAGGACATATATCAGGAGGTTGGGTAGATAACAAAACAGGAGGAGCAAAAGTTTTCGAAAATCCGATACGTTCAACAGATGATGAGACTAATGTAAAAATCCAAACTTTAAAAGCAGTTAATTTATCTAAAAATCTTAATGATCCAGCAAAAAAAACACAACAAAAAACTACTACCCCTTCCAAGACCACTCTAGCACAGAGTATGATGGGTTTGGGTAAAATGGTTATGAGTCAACAAAACAAAAAAATGGCACAAACAGTAGCAGATGCAAAAGATTCTAATTTTTCTATAATTTCACCTCATAAAACAAAACAAGAAAGACGTACTGAAAGAGTTGATAAAAAGATTAAAAAAGTTGGTGGAAAAATAAAATCTCAAGAAGCCATACAAGAAGCGGCAACTCAGACGAGACAAGAAGCTCAAGGTAAAATTGATACCAATAAAACTGGGAATGCAGCAAGGCAAATGGATTTAGCTAAAGCACAGAAAAAAGAAGCTAAAACATCTAAAAAACGTGAGAAATTAAATAAGAGAATGGAGAAAGTTAAAGAAAAAAAGACTGCCATTGGTTTATCATAGTGCGTAATTTAACATCATCTGACTTAAAAGATCTTAATTTATTAAAACATTATCGTATTATACGTAAATGGGCAGCTAAAGTAAGTGATATTAAAGAAGCCGACTTAGAGTTATTAATTTATTTAGATGCTGTTGATCTATTTACTAAGCAAGATTTTAAAATCGGTACCCATGCTTATAGCTGGGACAACAGACGCTGGAACAGATTACTTAAAGAGGGATGGATAGTAGTATGGCGCCAAAGAAACCGTACCACTCAGAAGTATCATATATATAAAGTTTCTTTCAAGTGTAAACAGCTAATAGCAAGGATGTACCGAATTATCTTAGGAGAAGAGGATATTCCTGAAACAACAAGAGCAAATAAATTAATGAAGAGAAATAGTTATACAGATAAAGTATTATCTACAGCTATTATAAATGTAAATAAAGATAAAGAAAGATGAATTATACTCCTCTAGATTTAGAAAATAATAAAAAAGAAATAGGTAGTGGGGCACTTCAAGGAGGACTTTCTGGATTCCAAGCTGGAATAGCAACAGGTAATCCAATAGCCGCTATAGGTATGGGAGTGGCCGGAGCAGCATATGGAGGTTATACTGCAAATGAAACTGCTAATACTACTCGACAAGAAGGGAAAAGTCAATATCGACTTCAACAACAAGCTTTGCATAGTCAATCTATGAATCAAGATATATCTGGAGCAGCAACTTTACCTCAAGGAAATGTAGCACAAGCTAATCCTGGAGCGGTAGCTCAACCTGCACCAGTTGCTTCTCAACCAGCAGTAGGAAATTTGACTCCTCCAGTCAATACCAGTGTTACTCCTCAACCAAGTGGCGCTAATCAAACATTTAATAATCTATCTGGTGCTTCTACACTAGTTTAAATAAAAAAAATTATGGATGAAGAACAAGCAATGGATATTGGAGTTTTTGAACCAGCACGTAAAGCTACTTTACGAGATTTAGCAGGAACTCCATTTGAAGAACAAGAACCTTTAGCTGGAACAGAATTAAATACAGAGTTTGCTGGAGCAATTCCAGATAAACAAACTAATCCTGAGAGTGGAAAAGAAATAACAGAAAAATCATTAACACAAATAACGTAAATTATGCCAAGTCAAGGTCAAACTCAAAAATCAGCAGGAAAAGCAAATCCTATACACTTACCTAAGGTAAAAAATATTCCTCTTCCTGGACAAGAATATCCAGTATATAAAGGAAACGTTGTATTACGCGCTAATAAATAACGCATGGAACTAGCTGATACAGTAAAAGTTTATGCATTAAACACGGGAGCGTTTATGGCAAGTTGTTGCGATTGGTTAGAGCCAACATTAAAAATATTATTATTAGGAGCTACTTTAGGATATACTTTGCATAAGTGGTATTTACTAAAAAATAAAAAATAATATGGCATACGGGGATTTTGGAAAAACTAAAGATATAATGGAAGGAGAACCTGTAACCACAGGAGAACTTCCAAAAAGTAGAAGTGAAGTATTAAAAAACGCTACAGATACGTTTAAAAAACAATCAGGTTTTACTTTAGTAAATGGACAATGGACAGGTGGAGATTACAAAAAATTACGTTCACTAGTAGAAACAGGTAGTTATTTAGAAATTGATCCGGAATCTCAAAAGGTGGTTCTTCCTTTAACTAAAGCTTCTCATCCTAAATATCTATATGGAAAAGGTCCTAATAAATCTTCTAAAACTCAACGTATAAGAAAAACATGAGACAAATAAACAAACTTATTGTACATTGCTCTGCTACTCGCGAAGGTCAAAATATTCCTGTAGAAACTATTAGGAAATGGCATGTCGATGGTCGTGGGTGGAGCGATATAGGTTATCATTTCTATATTGATCTTGAAGGAAATATATTCAAAGGTAGAGATATAGCCAAAATGGGAGCTCATTGTAAAGGGTACAATCGGAATTCGATAGGTGTTTGCTATTGCGGAGGCGTTGAAGCAGATGGTAAGACTCCCAAAGATACTAGAACAGAAAATCAAAAAGAAGCATTATTGTGTATATTAAGAACTTTAATAGCAATGTATCCTATGGCTTGTATACACTCTCATAATGACTTTGCAAATAAAGCATGTCCATCTTTTGATGCTACATGCGAATATAAAAATTTATAATAAATGGAACCTGAATCAAATGTAAATAAACCATCCCAAGGCTTGGGAGATACGATTGAAAAAATTACTCATGCTACAGGATTAGACAAAGTGGCTGAGAAAGTAGCGCAAGTTACAAAGAAAAAAGGAGGATGTGGTTGTAAAAAACGCAGAGATACTTTAAATAAAGCATTTCCATATAAACCTCTAGACACTGATAATAAATAAAATTATGGCAGAAAAATTATTAAACGGATATAGAGGTAATAAGACAGGAAAGTATCATGAAATACCAGGACATATGAGAATGGACAAACATGAAGATACAAAAGCTGCAGAAGATGATTATTCTCATGAACGTAAATTAAGAATAGATGGTGACTGGGAAGTAGATCATGGATGTGAATCGTGTGGACAAGAAGATTTTGATCATGCTCATGCATTAAAAAAAGATGCTCATTATGATCATATTAACAAAGATTCTCGTCATCCTATTTTAAATCATATGCATCACTTATCTAATAAAGCATAAATTATGGCAAAGTTAACAGCAAAAGAAAGAAAAGCTCGTACTAAACCAGGTGGTTCAAATGTAGGAGACTATGATAGTGTAAGTAAAGGAGACTTTTGTGGTCCTGAAGGAGGAGCTCCAAGTGGTAGTTACCCAGTAAACACAGAAAAAAGAGCAAAATCAGCTTTAAAACTAGCTCATAACGCTCCAGATCCTGATGGTATTAAATCTTGTGTGTATAGGAAATATCCTCATTTAGCAAGTAAGAAAAATTTTAAGAGAGGAGAAAGATCATAATGGAAAAATTAGGAAAAATAATTAATTCACCGTTGTTTAGAACCGGAGCATGCGCAATAATCGGGGTAGTTTTAGTAATAGAATATCATTTACTCTACGCGGGTTTAGCATTAGGAATAGGATTAAGAGAATTCTTTTTAGCATTTAAAGAAAATGTCCAAAATTAAGAAAAAATTTAAAGAAACTAAAATAGGTGTTTTTTTGAAAGAAAAAGCTCCAAAAATTTTAGATTCAGTAGGTGATTTACTTCCAGATAATGGAGTATATGGTATAGTAAAAAATCTTATAACCACTGATGAAAATATTACTCCAAAAGATAAAGAAACCGCATTAAAATTAATTGATCAAGATATTCAAGAAATGAATAGTATATCAATGCGATGGCAATATGATATGCAATCTGATTCGTGGTTATCAAAAAATACTAGACCTCTTACTCTTATATATTTAACTGTATGTATGACTTTATTTATCATATTTGATTCTATACATCTGTTATTTGAAATGAAAGCGGCGTGGATTGATTTATTGCAAACGTTATTAGTTACAGTATATGTAGCTTACTTTGGTTCTAGAGGAGCTGAAAAAGTATTTATAAATAAAAACAAAAACAAATGAGTGTAGTAGGCACAACACAAAAACAACCTAGAGTATTTGCACATGATGCTTGGGCTTTAAATCAATTAGATGGAGGGGCTTGGGTAGAAGGTGATCCCATAGTTCCTAGACTTCCTACCGGTGGTGCAAGTGGAATTCCTTATGTAAATGAAAAATATGCTTATTTTTACAATGTAGGAGGAGTTTTTTATCGAGCAGATGGAGTAGCAGCTTTATATGTAGGAACAGCTATGACAGAATTAAACGTACTTCAAGAAGGATCAGTTCCTCAAGGTGGACCACAAGAACCACCAGTAACACGAGTAACAACTTATCATAATGTACCTGCAGGAACATTTATGCCCATATCTGTCTTGACAGTGTTAGAATCTGACGCAGCAGATGGTGGAACATATGTAGATAAAATTTTAGCATTATTCTAAGATGCCTTTAGTAAACAAAAATGTAAATACTATACCGGCTTATAAACTAGTTCAAGGACCAGTATCATGTACTGATCCTTATGCTTTTTATTTTGATGGAGGAAATAATACTGTAGCTAATGATGCTGGTGATGCTATCTTTGATTTAGCTAGTAATATGAGTATTTCTGCCTGGATACAAGTTGATCCAGCTGTAATTGCAGCTCCTGTAAGTAATACATTATATATGATAGCCGATAAGGCTACAGGTCCATTAAGTAGTGGTGGAAGTGGTTATACTTTATATCTTAGACAAACTGGTACCGCAACTTATGTTTGTTTTACTGTTAATGTTGCAGGTAATAGTCCATCACAAAAAAGAGCTGAAATAGAGATTACAGATTCACTAACTCATCATGTTGTAGGAACGTTTAATGGCCCCGTCGGATCAGAATTAAAAATGTATGTAGATGGAGTTTTGACAGTTACTCCAAATAATCCAAAAATATTAACAACTCCTGGACTTATACCAATATCAGCTCAAGATTTTTGTATAGGTAATACTACTACAACACCTGGAAATGATGAATTTGATGGTAAATTAGATGAAATATCAGTTTGGGATAAAGAATTAGTTTTAGCGCAAGTTCAAACAATATATGATTTTAATACTAATTGTGATTTAAATGCTTTAGGTTATACAGGATTAATTGCATGGTATAGAATGGGAGAAAACGCAACTTGGAATTTACCAACACCAAATGAATGGACCTTGAATAACGCAGGTCCTTTAGCTCCAGCTGGACAATTAATATCCAATGGAATGGTTTATGCAGATCGCGTACCTGGAATAATATAAATAATCAAATAAAATAAAATGAATAAAATTAAAGAAGAACAATTAAATACAATTCAAAAACAACAAAAAGAAGCAAATGACTTTTTTACTAATATTGGATATTTAGAAACACAAAAACATAATCTTCTTCATAAATTAAGTGAATTAACTAAAGAAATTGATTTATTTAAAGTAGAAATGGAAAATGAATATGGACAGGTGAATATAAATATAGAAACAGGTGAATATAAAGTACTTGAACAAACTAATCCACCAGATTTAAAAGTAGTAGAAAATGTCGAATAAAATAAGAAAGATTAGTATTGGATCGGATTATAAAAACGAAGCCATGCATTATGCAGTAGGACAAGTAGTTTATGGAGGACATACTATTTGTGATATTATAGATAGTGATAAAGATGGAGATTATCTTATTTATATTAAAAAAGATGATGAAGTTTTACCATGGAAAAAATTTAACAGCAATATGGCTATTGCGTTAGAATATGATCTAGAATATAGTGCATAGTTTATATGACTTTATTATAACACCTGTTAATGAAAGATATAACAATCTTAAAAAAGTAGGAGATAAAAATTTAATTTTAAATACAACTATAGAAAATTATCAAGCTATAAGTAAAGAAGCTATTATAGTTAGTGTTCCTCAAGCATTTAATTTTCCTCTTACTCCAGGTATGAAAGTTATGGTTCATCATAACATTTTTAGAAGATGGTATGATATGAAAGGAATAGAAAGAAATAGTAGAAGTTACTTTAAAGAAGATTTATATTTTTGTAGTGTAGATCAATTGTATCTCTATAAAGATCAATCTTGGAAAAGTTTTCTTGATAGATGTTTTGTTACCCCTTTAAAAAATACTGATAAGTTTTCTTTATCTAAAACTGAAGAAAAAAGAGGTATTGTTAAATATGATAATGAAGAATTAAATAAAGTAGGAATATTTAAAGGAGATTTAATTTCTTTTAAACCTGAAAGAGAATTTGAATTTATTATAGATAACGAACTATTATATTGTATGAAATCTAAAGATATTGTTATTAAATATGAACACGAAGGAAACGAAGAAGAATATAATCCAAGCTGGGCGTATAGCAGTTGAAGAATTAATTAAAGTTGCTAAAGAACCAATAATAGATACCCCAGATGATATTTCCGCAGATAGATTAAAAAATGCTGCAGCTACTAAAAAATTAGCTATTTTCGATGCTTTTGAAATTTTAAATAGAATGGAAGAAGAAGAAGCAATATTGGAAAATAAACCGCAAGAAGTTAAAATAATTAATACTTTTAAAGGTTTTGCAGAAGGGAGAAGCAAATGAAATATCAACAAGAATTATGGAAAGAAATTCCTAATGTTGTTAATCCTAGTATTCTTAAGAAACAAAATAGATTAAAAAAATGGGAATATGGATATAATGCAGACTATAATTTTATTGTAATAAGTAGAAGTGGACAAATCGGCACCATCCTTGAAATACAAAATCTCCGCATTGCTTTACCAGCAATTAACAAAACGTATAAACGTAGCGAAGAAAAAAAAGAACAATATTGGGAAAAAATAGATTATCCAAAACAACTAAGTAGAATAAAAAATAGATTTGATTGGGAAAAATATCCTCAAGATTTTAGAGAAACATGGTGGGATTATATTGATGAAGAATTTAATAGAAGAGAAGAAGGGTTTTGGTTTTACAATAATGGTAAACCTACTTATATTACTGGTACTCATTACATGTACTTGCAGTGGTCAAAAATTGATGTTGGTGCACCCGATTATAGAGAATCCAATAGGTTATTCTTTATCTTCTGGGAAGCTTGTAAAGCAGACACCCGTTGTTATGGAATGTGTTATCTTAAAAACAGACGATCTGGGTTTTCCTTTATGGCATCGTCAGAACTTGTTAATAAGGCAACCATATCCTCAGATAGCAGATACGGGATTTTATCAAAGACTGGAGCAGATGCTAAAAAAATGTTCACAGATAAAGTTGTACCAATCTCGGTTAATTATCCATTCTTCTTTAAACCGATC
>Ga0098061_1001610_pt1 | contig 10905 bp, 14 predicted proteins | sample 22_taG_FD_92579 | JGI IMG/M metagenome (GOLD analysis project Ga0098061, IMG submission 92579) | Marine viral communities from the Subarctic Pacific Ocean - 22_ETSP_OMZ_AT15343 metaG | ecosystem: Environmental > Aquatic > Marine > Oceanic | place: Subarctic Pacific Ocean | collected 2015-01-20 | reverse complement strand
TAATATGAAACTCCTATTCGAGAATTGGCGCAAATACCTTTCCGAGGTCGAAGAGGAATACGAAGGCCCAGTTTCTTTGTTCCACAAGGACCCAACAAGTGAAACTGACCAGAGCATTCACCTTTATCATCTTGGAATAAATGATAAAATAACTATTATTGGTGCAATAACCTTAAGAAAAACAGTTAAACCTTGCATCCCAGACACATTTGAGGCAGGAGCTGTGTTTACGGATGTAAAATATAGAGAAAAAGGATTTGGCAGCCTCCTCTACGACCTTGCTTTCTACGCTGCTGGTCAAATGGGGTATGGCCTAACATCAGATCATTCCCAGTATACTACGGCTATAGCAAAAGAGAGAGGGCCCTTTACTAAAGCGGAGACAGATTCAAACTTTATAAAAAGAAAAACACCAAGTGGTAACTCCAAATTTGACTATACTGGGGACGAGACCCCAGATGACCCATTAGATGACTGTGATCCTGGGCAAGTTGGGCCGGATGAAATGGCTACCGATCATTCTTTTACTAAAAAAGTGCCAAAAGAGGTAGTAGCACTTTACGAAGAGTATTCTGATAACCATGAGGAGAACAGGCTTACATATCAAGGGGATTTACAACAGGATATAGCCGAGTTATCACTAAAAGGGTTTCAATTAAATTATACTAAGAGCTAGAGTCTATCTACGCAAGCATTACTATTTATAATGACAAACCGGTACAGGAGGAGTAAGAATGACTAAGTCGAATATAGAAAAAATATGGAAAGTTCTTACTATTGTAATCGGTGCCGTAGTTGTCCCCCTCTCGGGCTGGGTTTGGAACACAAATATTGCAGTAGCACAGATTCAAAACGATTTAAGCGATGCCGAACAAGTTATTGCCTCCTTAGAGACAAAGGTGGAAGAGGCAGAGACCAATTCCAGAGCAATTATATCAATTGAAAAAGACATTGAGTATATGAAGGCCGCATTAACCCGCATTGAACAGTTGGTGACCCAATAATGCATTGGATAATTCCAATCGTCTTGGCCTCTGCCCCCCTTCAAGGGCCCGTACAGCCCCCTGTAAACGATCCTACGCCTACGGACGAGTCCTCACTCTCTGGTGAGGTAGATGACTGTCAGAGGGGTGTCAAGAGCCTTAAAAACGATGTGCTTGGATTAGAGTTTTATCTGCAAGACAAGAAAGATTACAAAACTTATTGTCCTTACACCAAGTGGGAGCAACCAAAACTAGAAGAATACAAAAAAGAGCCCAAGTCCTACTTACCTAGAGACTGCAAGGTTGAGAAAATCTAATGAAAATCAAAGTTACGCCGGACACACTTGAAGAAAAGCGAAAAAAGAAAAAGAAGAAGAGCGGAGGCAAGAAAGATGCTTGCTACCACAAGGTACGCTCTCGCTATAGTGTCTGGCCCTCTGCGTATGCTTCGGGTGCTCTAGTCAAGTGCCGCAAAGTCGGTGCCAAAAACTGGGGGACTGGTGGTAAGAAGAAAAAGAAGAAGGCCAATGAATCCATAGACCTCTTAGAAGGCCTCCAGGACGCCGAGGAAGCGATTCTAGACACGTTAGACGACGAAGGGGGCGCTGCTGGCTTAGATCCTCTTGAGGACGCTGTGAAGGACCTAGATATGCCTGAGGATTTTGATATTGATGAGTTCCTTGACGACATGGAGGACGTGATCCAACATGAGGCGGGGGATTATATCGAAAAAACAGGGCTAGAAGAAGCAAAAAAGAAGAAAGCTGGGACAGAATCATCTAAGGAGAGCAGCCTTCACGATTGGTTTGGCAGAAAAGGCGCTAAGGGCAAGAAAAAAGGCTGGGTTGACTGTAACACTTGCAGAAAAGACAAGAAGACCGGAAAGAAGACCTGCAAGGCTTGCGGTAGGTCAAAAGGTGAAAGCCGTTCTAAATACCCCTCTTGTCGCCCCACTCCTGGGGCTTGCGGTGAGAAAGGTAAGGGTAAATCTTGGGGCAAGAAGTCTAAAAAGAAGAAGACTAATGAAGCGGCAAGTGAGTACGTCTATGGTGTAAAGAACCCTGGTCGTGTTGCCAATGTTTATAAGGTAAAGGTAATTAAAAAATGATTATACGAATTCTAAAGAAAATAAAAGACTTAACTTGCCCAGAAGCTACTCAAGATGTGGCCTTAAACACTAAAAATCGAAACGCTACAAGAGAAAACCACATGTATGGTCCTCTAAATGTAGAAGAGCCCGGTGATTATTGGGAGAAGCTAGCTGAGAAGTGGGACACAACCGAGAAGGCTGCAAAAAAGAGTACTTGCGGTGTTTGTGTAGCTTTCGATATCTCCCCTCGCATGGACAAGTGCATGCCAGGGTCTGTTTCTGATGACAGTGGCCGACTTGGCTATTGTTGGATGCATCACTTTAAGTGCCACTCGGCACGTTCATGCGATACATGGGCCACAGGTGGCCCAATAAAAGATGATAAAGTGTCACACGAGTGGCAGGAGAAGAACAAATGAAACTCATACTTGAAAACTGGAAAAGGTTTGTGGAAGAAAACGTCATGGACGACAAGGAACCAGGACAAGGCGGTGTGCCTCCGACGCCCACCGCTCCTGGTAAGCGAGACGGCGATCTCGATGAAGACCTCAGCGAGAAAAAGAAAAAGAAGCCCTGTAAACCTGCTAAAGGCAAGAAATCTGCCAAACGAGTAGACGGAAAGTGTCGTTCGTTTGGACAAGCGGGCCAAGCAAAGGGCGGTGGACCTCGTATCCGACCTGGGACAAAAAAGGGTGATGCCTATTGTGCGAGATCACTTAAGATTAAGAAATGCAAGAATCCACCTTGTGCCAATGCACTCTCTAGAAAGAAGTGGAAATGCAAAGGTGCAAAAAGCGTGCCATGAAACTACTCCTAGAAAGATGGAACAGGTTTTTAAATGAGGCGGCACCGGTCTATGAGATCGAGCACCAGACGATCATCGGAGCAGTGGATCGGGCTTTACAGTTATTGGAATTATCCTCTAACAAAAATTTAAGGCAATTTCTTATAGAAATAGCGATTACGGAATCTGGTGGGAACCCTGATGGTATCCCTGGTAAGATGACACACCATACAAAGAACCCCTTCCAATTAACAGTACCTGCCATTCGCACACTTGCGTATCAGCCCGCTAAAAAATTAGACGTACTAAAAAACAGAATAAGAGCAAACGGAGGTATTACATCACCCTGGCATATGCAAACCGTGCAAGAGATACAAGGTATTCCCAACATGGGTGCTTTAGCTGCTGCCTTATTAATCATACACAAGATGAATCCAAGGGGGAACGATGAGCTAAATAAGCCAGCGCTAAACGCCACTATCCCATCCAGTATGCCTGCAAGGGCCGCTCTTTGGAAGAGAATGTATAATACTGATGCTGACCCTCATGGAACACCAGCACTATACATTACAAGAAATAGTTTATAACAGTTTTGTGTTTGCAGCAAAATAATACTGCCGTTCAGAAAAGTGCGAGATATGTATAGGCCAATGGGAGGACAATATCATGTCTTTTATTAATGATGAGGGCGGTGCTACAGCCATCGAATATGGCTTACTAACTGGGTTTTGGTTTGGTCTGATTCTCACAGCATGGAGTCTTATGTATAATTCTATCGGAGCATCAATACTGGTTCTGGTTGAGACTATCGCTACAGCATAACAATGGCAGATGAGATGGAATTAATATCTACTCATATATGTAAAGGAAAGAACGTAGGCGTTCATGGTAATTTGTTTGGTGGCACCCTTTTGGGATGGTTAGACGAAGCCGCAGGTGCGTTTGCAGCCCAGTGTTGCGATACCCCTAGAATGGTAACTAAACATATTGCCGAAACTACGTTTGAGAGGCCAGTTAGGCCAGGGCAAGTAATAAAAATATATGGCAGAGTGCAAGGCGTAGGCAATACGTCTATTATTATTAAGCTAGAGGCAAGAAGGCACAGTGTCTACAATGGCTCCCAAAAAGTCGTATGTACGACAGAGATGGTATTTGTACGTATAGACGGTGATGGGGACCCAGTTCCTCTAACAGACAAAGTTCGTAACAAATTTGGCAATAAACAAGCTATTTAGTGTATAGCATCTAGGAGCCTATACATTATGAGCAAATTTAGTTCTTACAAAGAAAGTCAATTGTTATTCGAAAGCTGGAGAGGGCACGTTAATGAAGAAGAAGGCGACGTACCCCCTAAAGAACTAGACGAGCAATCTGAATTGCCTCCCGAGGCTAGCGAGATACTTAACCAGCTAAAGGCCATGAAGACACGAGAGCCCGAGGCTTTCGCTATGGCTATGGGTGCCTTACAATCCATGGGAGAAGGCTGAGAAACAGCTAGCTGCCATAGAATTCTCAAAAAACAAGAAATAACCTACACAATCCCCTAGTTATTATACAAGGCCGGGGGGACTTATTATGAAACGTATCTTAGGAGCGTTGTTGCTGCTCACTTCATGTGTGGCAGCGCCAGAAGTTGTTTATTCAGATGTGTCGTTGGATTTCTTTTATGACAAGTGGTGGGAACTTGGCGACAATAGTTTTTTTAGTGAAGGGACCTGCTTTCTCTTAAAGTCAGAAGATAACACTATTCGGATACATTATCCCGGCTATGACCCTTATGCTTGGCGGGAAGAAGGAGTGTGGACCATAGAAGACGATCACATTCTACTAGAAGACATCTATGGGTATGATGTGTCCATATGGATCTATGGTAGTTGTGACGATTATACTGTTGTGGCCAAAAGTGGACCGCTTGGGGAAGAAAGTAACTTGTATAAATGCGAATTTTGATACTAATTAATATGTAATTGTTTCAAAAAGGTGCTGCTATGCAAAAACTATCTAAAGAACTTATCAAAAAGCTTGTGTACGAAGCCATACAAAAGCAGGATGTATCCGTCAAGGGTGACTACAAGGGAAAGAAGACTCCTGAGGAAATCAAGGCCCTAGAGGACGCTGCCGAAGACCCCGAGGACATTAAAGTGTTTGGAATTACCAAAGAGTCTATAGATAGAATCATACGCGAAGAAGTCCAAGCATACTACGGGGCCAAATAATGAACAGCAATGAATTAGAGAAGTATTTACGCAATCGTATTTTAATTGAAATTAAAGCAAATTCATTAAGGAAACAACTAACAGAGGAACAGATTGGTAATATTGCTATTCATTTAGCCTCTGATGACAGTCTCTTAACTGAAGGGTTTTTCAGCACTGTCGGTGCCCTGCTTGGTGGCGGTATGACCGAGACTAAAAGATTTTTAGCTAAGAGAGTTGTCTCCTTCTTAGGAATCCCATCGGGGCACCCGTTAAGCCAACCTGTGACAGATTTTATAACCAGATTACCTACAAAAGAAATCTATGGAATGTACCGTGGCAATCCAAGAATGAGAAAGAAGCTTGTTTCCGTGCTCTCAGACGCCACTGTGAACGCCTTCAGACAAGAAATGCCTAATATCATGGCTCTCAAGGGGGGATCGCTTGGTGGCCCTATTACGGACGCCATGGTTGATGTTGTCAGCACTAAAGAATTTAAACAGTCCGTGATGAAATCATTTGAAGATGCACTCGTGAACTTGCCTGGCTCTGACGCAGGCGATCTAGAGACAATCAGGCAGGATATTGAAGATCTCAAGAAGGGGGTCACTGATATTGCGCAAGGTCTAAAGCAGCAAGCGTCTCCTGATAAGGAAACAGCACCAGAGGCTCCTGATGAGATGCCGACAACGACCAAGGCCAAGGCTAAAGCCACGGATCCTTTAGATTCTGACACTGATAATGACGGCCTCCCTGATGGTGAAGAAAACAATATTGGAACTGATCCAACTAGCACCGATACTGATGGGGACGGTCTTTCAGACGGAGATGAGGTTGAGGGGGCTGAGACAGAGACTCCTGCTGCGCCAACAGAAGAGCCAGAAGCCACAGGCGAACAAGAGGTTTTAGACTCAAAACAAAAAGTAGTAAAAATGAAAGAGTTTATTAAAACTCTAACTGGCGGTAAGCTAGGCGTTGCCCCCTCTAAGGGCAAAAAAAGCATAAGTTGGGTTTCTCGCAAATCCAAGTCAGCTTATATTAACCCAATCTATGCGGAATTCTCAAAAGCAACAACAGATGAAGAAAGAGTACAGGCACTACGAGCAGGTGACGATCCTTACCTCACGGACGCTGGACTTGCGTATATAGAAGGCCTCAAGAAGGACCCCAAGGATGCTCTTGATACTGCTAATAGAGCAGCGGCAAGCGGCGATGAACAGACCGCTGTTGGAGCAGTTACAGCCGCAGCGGTTGGTGGGGCAGAGGGTGCCGATGGGGCCGCTAATAGGCTAGTGAGAAATGCAGCAGGCAACCCTAGCACCGTACCTACAGACCCGCAGGATCCTGTTGTAGCCCTCCCTGCAACATTACAAGACAAGGTTATACAAGCGGTCTACAAAGCAGGCAAAGATGGGATTACATTGGATCAACTCGCATCTGATTTAAATCAGGCAGATAAAACAAACATTAAATCAATTCTATATACCGCTAACTCTATCGTTTTAGAAGATGGAAAATATAAACCTAGAGCAATGGCAAGAGTGAGTGCTCCTGCCCCTACGGATACTCCAAGTGGCGATAGGTCACGTTACAAGAATGCTGACGAAATGAGTGCTGCTATAGTGGATGCTGTGAGGAAAGCAGGGGCTGACGGCACTAGTACAAACCAGATTGCTTCATTGACTGGTCTAACGCCTAGAACCATTCGTGATGCTCTCGATGATGATGAAGCAATTGAATTAGTAAAGGGTAAATACAGGCTTAAGGGAGCGGAGGATATTCAGGACGCACCTGAGGAAAAACCAGAAGACACCACCCCCGATTCGCTTGGCGCAATTAGAGAAGGAAACACCTCATATGATGAGGCGCTAGAGCTTGCCAAAAGCCTCAAAGAGCCACTTGAGGAATTAAGCCCTAGGGATGTAGAGGCTAGGAAGTCTTTTGTGGACAAGATAAATGCTTTAGGTGCTTATGTGGTTGTCGCAAATGGAGGCGAAGTAGAGGAATTAACAACTAACACAAAACTAAGGGTGCTTTATAATACACTAGTATCACTTATTAAAAATCTGGGGAAACTAAAGAAAGAGGGAAAAAATGAACTTTCTAAATTTGTTATAAATAAATATAATAATACAATTACATACTCATTTGCAAAAGATAAGCTCGTCGCTAATAGCCCGAAAGGATTAGCGAATACAATTGAACTAGATTTAAGTTCTATAGATTTAGATAGCATTGAGGGCCTAGTCGCTGATTCGCCTACATTTTTACCTGGTGCTACGGGCACTGCAAAAAAAGAGTTTTATTTAGATCCAACTGTTATTAAAGATAAGGAAGCAGCAGATAATATTAAAGAAAGTATAAGAGATGCCATTTTGGAAAAGCTCCCAGTCGCCCTGCGAGATAGAGCTAATTTTGACAAGCTTACAGAGGTTGGAATTTTCTCAGAACCAGCGCAAGATAAGCTTACAAAAAGATTACAAATTTATAATGTTGGAAAACTTAGAACCCTGCTTGCTGCCGAACTTAACAATGAAGATGAGAAAATTGACAAAACCGCAGTTATGAAAATAAGGTCAGCAATCATAGTGAAGATTAAAGACTTATCTGAAAAAGAAATAAAAGCTCTGATTAAGAAAGAAAAGAGCAGTAAAAATAAGAATAAAGATTCTGAGTACCTGGCAGACTTGAATGCTGCACTAGCCGCCCTAGGGGGCGCTGAGAGTTCCGAGGACTCATCTGCCCCTGGTGACGAATCTGATGGCTTTATTCCTAGCAGCAAAGCCATTAAGCCTGAAAAATTTGAATTTGGGGCAAAAGAACCAACGGGCGAGGATTCTGATGAGTATAATAAACTTCTACGACTTATAGCGGAATTCAAGACGACGAAATTGGATCGTCATATTCAGAAAGCAGACAATTTTGATAGTAAGCTAGAAACCAAAAAAGCCGATTTAGAGCAAACGCGAAAAAACTTAACGGACACACTAAATAAAACCTTAAGCCCTGGAGACCCTGGGCATGTCAAAAAAACGCAATTAAAGAATGTCAAGCGGAAGATAGGAAATCTTGAAGAAGAAATACAAGATTTAGAACAAAATAAAGAAACCTATTTAAAGAATGGACTTGTCGCACAAGAGGCATTGAAAAAACTAGAAGACTTGGAAGCACGTTTTAATAGTTCGTTAGACACAGATAATCCCATGACGATAAGAGATGTTAAGAGGGAACTTAGCAAGATAAATAGTAGGATGCATGGCCAGCCTGAGCCTTCTATGAAGAAGAGAGTCAGAAAACCGATCAGAGTCCCAGATCCGGAAGAATCGGATGAATCGGATGAATCGGAGAGGGCTGGACTAACAGGGATCCTAGGATACGGCGAGGAAGAAGAGACTGAGGAGGAAGAAGAGACTGAGGAGGAGGAAGAGACTACCGCACCAGAAGAAGAGACTGAGGAGGAGGAAGAGACTACCGCACCAGAAGAAGAGACTGCGGAGGAAGAAGAGACTACCGCACCAAAAGAAGAGACTGCGGAGGAAGACGAAACTACCGCACCAGAAGAAGAGACGCTCAGGGGACCTATCAAGGGTAAGGCTTATCTTTCTAAAGCGCAGGTCCAAGGAATGATAGATACGGCGATTACGGCGATTAAGGGATTGAATCCCGAATTAGTGAAGCCATTTCAAAGAAATCTTGGGTCCAGCGGGCTGTATAGAGGATGGGAGTCTAATGAACTTAAGGGAAGGGGGAAGAGATCAGCGTTCAGTGTCGAGGAAGCTGAAGAAAAAATTGATGCAGCAGTCAAAGAAACCCAAAAAGATAAGGTCCAATCAGGACTAGAGGCAGAGGCTGGGGCAGGCTCCAAACACTCGGGTGGATTGGGCGCTATATACTTCGAAGCTATGGGGGACGAAATGTTTCTCATGACGATTCCACCGCCTCCTCGCCAAGGAAAGAGACAAGTGAAGCCCACCGAATTTAAAATACCAGCAGATTCTCCAATTATACAAGCAGCAAGCGAGGCAGCGACTAGCGGCGATAGTGACGCGGAAAGTAAATTCAAGAAACGTCTAAATCTTGTTGCTGAACAAGGCGGGTTAAAAAATGAGATTATCAGCATTATCGATGCGGAATATGAACGTTTAATGAATTCAAAAGAAGAAAAATACCCCAAGAAAAGAGTAAATCTATCCAATTTCAGAGTAACTGATATTGTTGGCCTCTTTGAGAGTCAGATAGATGTCACTGAAGATGAGAGAAAGAAATATGAAGATTTAAAGGCTGGCTATTTGGCTTCTACCACACAACCCAAAAGGCAGAAAAAGCTTCTAGCCCAGCTTTCAGCTATGAGTGGCAAGTCAAATTACGAGGATGCAATTACGTACCTAGAGCCAATCTATGGTCGGGAACAAGAAATAGAAGGACTTGAAGAAATATTTAATATCTCAGAAGACCAGTTAAGGAGACTCCTATCATGAGCCGCACAACCAAAGAAATCAACGAAATGGTTGATGATGCCTTAAACGAATACTTTTCTCTTACCGGACCTTCTCTTCCTACTGGCACTGGGGCTGTTCATTCGGAGATTGGTCCGTTTTCACAGTACGTTAGATCTGCGGCTGATATTCTAGATAGAATTTTATCTATTGTAAATGACGATTCCGCTGACTTGATGAAGCTAGATGTCCAAGAATTTCTCTTTACATCGGTGCCAAGGTTGCAAAATAAAATTGATACTCTCTGTGACGCAATCGAGAAGAAGACAGGCTATAAAAAGCTCGATAAGACTAGAAGAGAGCCATTGACACCTCCACAAGAGAGAAAAACAACAACACTAAAGATAAAGTGACAATGAAGGGGTCAAGTTCGCTAGGAGAGAAAGCCTCTAGCCAATTTGAATGTGGTGATATCGTATTCTGGAAGAAATTGGGTGAAGAAGGGAACATAGGCATGGTGTATGAGTTCTATACCGTAAAGATGGGTGGTCGTCAAATAAAAAAAGCTCGTGTCGCATCATTCCGAGACGCATTTCATTATGAAGTGCTTATTATGGAGCTAAAATTAGTTTCAAAAGCTAAATAGTAGTGACTATTTATAGTATCGAGGTACTGTGGTATGAAATTTAAAGTTGTTAAGCGTTGCCAGGAAGATCTCAGCTCTGTTCATGGGTTGCTGAAAAGTTTTCTTCCATTTGCTCGTAAAAGAATGGGTTTCAATAGACCTCCGACTATTTTCTTTCAATCAGACCAAGGTAATGCACAAAAATTACTTGGTAAGACTGCCCACTACGAACCGGCGACAAGAAACATTACCATCTATGTTACAGGAAGGCACCCTAAAGACGTTTTAAGGTCCCTCTCACATGAATTGGTACATCATGGGCAAAACTGTAGGGGCGAGTTCGGCCACACGCCTGACACGGCTCCTGGGTACGCTCAAACAGATGACCATATGAGGAAGATGGAAGAGGAAGCTTATAGAGTTGGGAATCTTTGTTTTAGAGATTGGGAAGACTCTGTTAAGTCTGGTAAGATACGAGTCTCCATACCCCTTAAGGAGAGCTTGATTAGAGAGCAGGAGGAATACACAACAGTCGAAGGCGATACCTTGTCCGGGATTGCTGGTAACATGTACGGCGATATACAAATGTGGCCAATTATATATCTTGCAAACAAACAACAGATTGGAAGTGACCCTGATTCAGTTTTGCCAGACATGTCTTTTGTTATTCCGGACGCATCAGAATTTTCAAAACTGTCCCCAGAAGAGCTTAATGCCATTTACGCATTAAGCTCTTTTTATACGAAGTCGGGAAGCGACATGGCTCCTACCGGAAGCGACAGGCGGGGTCCC
>Ga0098061_1001609_pt1 | contig 10907 bp, 20 predicted proteins | sample 22_taG_FD_92579 | JGI IMG/M metagenome (GOLD analysis project Ga0098061, IMG submission 92579) | Marine viral communities from the Subarctic Pacific Ocean - 22_ETSP_OMZ_AT15343 metaG | ecosystem: Environmental > Aquatic > Marine > Oceanic | place: Subarctic Pacific Ocean | collected 2015-01-20 | reverse complement strand
TTCGGCATTAACACAGACACAATCAAGACATCTTTCACACATTTACAAACACATTCCTACTACTAGGGTAATTGATATCTTAGAAGAGAAGAATTGGAAACCAACGGCAGCGATGCAAACTCGTACTAGAGAAGGATATGAAAAAAATGTACCATTTAAGAAACACATCTTACGGTTCAGGAATACGGAATTAGATAACCTTTCATCTGAGATTGGTGATACTCATCCAGAGATTGTATTAACAAACTCTCACAATGGGAGATCATCCTTCAAATTTCACGTTGGGTTATTCAGATTAGTTTGTAGTAACGGATTAGTTGTTGCAGACAAAACCTTTGATGAGTATACTATTCGTCACAAAGGTTTTAAAAAATCTTCTATCTTAGATACGGTAGGACAGATTACCACTAACATCCCAAATGTGATTGGTAAAGTACAAGGTATGATGGGAGTTGAGTTAACACCCCAACAACGAAGAGATTTCGCACAACAAGCGGTAATCGAAAGATGGGGTAAAGACAGACACGTTAACTTAGATGAATTACTAACCATTAACAGAGCTGCAGACAAAGGAAATGATTTGTGGACAGTATTCAACAGAATACAAGAGGGAATGATGAGAGGTGGTTTAAACACCTACGTTAAGAAAGACGGAAAAATTAAATATAATAAAACCAGAGCAGTTAAGTCGATAGATGAAAATCTAAAGGTTAATAAAATGTTGTGGAGTTTAACAGAGACTATTGTGTAATAGTGGTTTGATTTGTTAAAAGAAGGGGGAAGAAATTCTCCCTTTTTTTTTGTTTATTAATTATTTTTTTTTTATTATTTTTTTTCTATATATTTATAGAATAGTAACCTTTTAATTTTATGAATAATGTGCCAAGTAGATTTAATTTGAGCACTCGTTTAATACTAGTAATAATGGGGATAGTGTCAGTTATCGCTTTGCCGTTAGTGTTTGGGTGTAAAGGAAGTTATAGTAAATACTATGAAGATATTCCAGTGATATTTACCACAATATTTTCCATACTATCTGTAGGTTTATTTATTCATAGTAATGGGGAATGGAGACTACCAGCAATATTTTTAATATTATTATCGGTGTTCGATATGTATAGATTTCCTATTGTACATTATGGGGCTGCAATATTTTTCTTTTGCTTATCCACTTATGCTATGTGGAATGATAAAAGAGTAGGGGGGTTTGGTAAATTCTCTTTATTTCTTTATCCCTTATTTTTTATTGACTTATTAATTTTTGAGTTATTACAAGTACTCCTTATTTGTATTTTTCATTTAATATATGTAGGTAAAATGTTTAATGTTAAAGTAGAAAAAAATATCATCAAAGATATTATAGAAGAAGAAAAATAGATATTTATATTATATGTTACCATCTACCTTCAAAGAAGAAAATAAAAAAAACAGAACCACTCTCCTAAATAAATTAAAATTATATAAGGTAACTTATGATTATATATTAAATCCTTATTATGGTAAATACATTCAAGATATTTATAAAGAAACTGGAAATGTTGTAGATAGTATAGGTGTTATGCAATTAACGGGATATACTGAAGAAGAAGTAGAATTTAATTTTCACAAATTAATGGAAATTTTTTATACATCAACTAAAAAAATAGAAAGTTATGAATTAATTTCTATTACTCATTAATAAATCCATTTTGTAATCTATCCAAAATTTTCTTAAGCTGGGAAGCTTGTTCATAATTTTGATCTTCCACTGCCTCTTCTTTTTGTTCTTCTAATAAATCTACTATATTAGTTTCTCCCAGTATTTGTATAAATTTATTTTTAGCTGATAATTTCCCTTCAGGGGTATTATGAATCGTAATAACATATAGAATAGTACCTAATAATTCAAATAAGAGAGTAAAAGAATTCCCCTTAAAAAAAAGTTCTTCACCCCTTAAATTGGCGACTGTCCGATAAATAGACATTTTTTCATCTAAAACTAAAGGTATATTTTTTAATTGATTTAATGGGATGAATTCTAAATTATAAAGTTGTTCTTCATTTCCTATTCCATCAAAGTCAATCCTAATATCCACAAAGTCCTCTTCCAACACAATTTCAATATAATCAAATATTTTATATGCTTTAATATATTGTATTCCTTGAGTCCTATCTATTTCCTCTTCCTCCTTGACCCATTCACTTAAAAAATTATCTATCGAAGAGTTCCCCATTGTTTCTTTATAAACTATATTAAAAAAGTCTTTTTCTTTTATAATGTGATTAAAAAAGGTTTTAAAAGTAATCCCTTGTTCTAATTGAACTGGACAATCCAGATAGTATTTAATTGTTTCCACTGGAGTTTCTTCTTTATTTACCCTATCCAGTAATGTTAAAGTCCCATCCTTTTTAAAAAATATTGTTTTCATCTTATTTATAAATAGGTGTTATTTGAGATAAAGTTTTAATCTCATAACTTTGACCATCTACTGTGGCTGAGATGTCCCATCCGAAAAATTCATTGGGTCCTATTTTCTCTAATATTCCTTCGATGTCTTTATATTCTTCTATAATAATACCCTTAATATTCTCAATACAGAATACATTTTTTAGTATGACAGGTTTGCCTACTAGTTTTTCTTTTCTCATTTTATTTTAATGTTAATGAAATAGTATTTCGTCTTTAATTACATATTGTTCAGTGACAGTGTAATATTGAACGTTTCTTTCGTTGTCTTGGTTAGTTGAAATTAATCCTTCCCATTGAGGGGAATTTTTATTATTCACTAAATAAAACTTTTGAAACTCTTCACCATATTTTTGTGAGAGTTCTTCTTTCAGTTCGAAAATTAATTTATCTATTTTATCACTCATAATAGTACCATTCTCTATATTATAAGTATGGTGAAATTACTAAATCCCCCAATAATACTAATTTTTTTTTAATTTATCAACTATTGAAATTATTAAATTTTATTAGTAATATTGTAATATGAATGATGCAATAAAAAATGCAATTAGAAAATATCTTGAGAATCACGGATATCACACCGAAGAGAATAGAGAAGAATTCTATGATGGGTTGTTAAATGATATAAATCAAGTATCTACCTTACGAAAAGATTTAGATACTGCAATGATAGAATTAAAGAGAGAAATTATTAAAAGTAATATTATTTTGTTATTTGATTATATCTTTAAGGATAATAATGAAAAAGTAGTAGAGATACTAAATAATACTCATGATCCTAAAATTTTTTATGGGGTAGCAGACGCATTAAATAAATTACTTATTACCTTTAATCAATATAGTAGTAATTATTCCTTTAATGCGGGGGAAGTAAAAGAAATAAAAGAATCTTTTGTATTAACCGATAATCAACTGAAAGAATTAATTACTGAAATAAATTTGGATAATAAATAAATTTTTCTTATATTTGTAATATGATATCCGAAAAACATATTACAAATTTTATAGAAAAAGGGAAAAATTTTCTGAGTAGACACATTTCTTACAGTAAATGTCACATGGGTACACCATCCATAGTTAAAATAACTAATCCGACTACATCTACATATACATGTTATAAAGTAAGTACATCTTCAGAGAGACATTACCTTTCATCAACACTTACCAAAATGTTAGAGAACAATCTGTTTCTCCCCACAGAAGAATGTAAACAAATCGCAGAATACATAGTACAAAAAAAGTATGAACAATATATCGAATTCGTGATGTCTTCCTAATTTTTTCATATTTATGTTAAAACCTAACTATGAAAACTTATATTTTTATTGTTGCACTCTTTAATATTTTAGGTGTTATCTTATATTTTATATATAAAATAATAAAACGTAAAAGGAAAGAAGAAAGAGAGTACTTCAAAAAAGAAGACGAGAAATTACTAAAAGATTTACAGACATTACATAAAAATTTATTAAATGAAACTGATTCAGTGAAGCGGATTGAGATTATGAAAAAAATTGAACTAATTAGTAGTATTTATAATTAATGGGTATTCCGATAATATATATCGAAAATGAGTCAGAGGAAGAAAAATACTTACAACAATATAAATTTTCTATACATAGTAAAATTTTAGAGAGTATTGAAACCGCCTTTGTGGAGGATATCGACAGAATGGAATTATTTCAAGTAGTAAATAATTTCAGAGGTTTTACCTTTATAGTAATGGTGGAAAAAGAAAGCTGGGTAGATAGTTTAAGTAAATGTCTAAATTTTTATGAAGAAACAGAAGAATATGAGCTTTGTGTGAGAACACAAAACTTAATAAATAAAATAGAAAAACAAATAAAATAGAAAAAAATGGAAACTTTAAAAAAAGTAATGTATGCAGGACTAGGATTAGTTCAACAAACAGAAGAAAAAATTAAAAATGATTTTACTGTATTAGTAGAAAAAGGAAAAGTAATAGATGATAATGGAAAAAATGTAGTTAATGACTTATTTAAAACTATTGAAGATATAAGGAATACTAGTACAGATACTTATAAAACTACTTTAACGGAGAATATTGAAAAGGTAGAGGAGTTTTTACAAACCTTAAAACCTAAAAATGGAAAGTAAATTAGATCTACATGGGGTTAAACATATAGATGTCCCTCGAAAAGTAGATAAATTTATTGGTGATCATTTAATGCGTGGGAGCAGGGAGGTAAATATTATTATTGGTCATAGTGATACTATGAAAAAAATAATAGATAAAACCTTAGAAGATTATAATATAGAAAGTGAATATCATTTTCTAACACCTACTATATTATCTATTTCTCTTAAATAGGGAAGTTTACAAAACTTTTACAAAACTACGTAGATAGTACTCGTTTTTACTTCTATTTATTTTTATATGTGGGTAGAATTAAATATTGGTTTATTATGTGGGGTTCTTTTCCCACCTTTACTATATGTTTTAATTTTATTTTTAACTTCCCCCTATAAAACATTATCTCTTAAACGATGTATATTTTTTTTTATGGCGGGAATTTTATCCATCAATTTCGTACAGATGTATTATGCATTTATAGAGATTAATGCCTTTTCACCATTTTATGAACAATTTTTTGGTGTTGGTCCGAGAGAAGAAATATGTAAGTTCATTGCGTTCTTAGGGGTATTTAGTCTATTTAAAAAAGAAAAAACCCATCCTGTTGCAATTATGTATTATATGGGAATAGTTGGTTTAGGATTCGCAATGTTTGAAAATTTACATTATGTGTTTAGATATGGGTCAGATATATTATATGTGAGAACCTTTACCTCTACATTGGGGCATTTAATATTTTCTATGTGTTTAGGGTATTGGTTAGGATTATCTCAGATTGATCAGGGGCAATATGGCAACAGAAGTATATTTGGTTTTTATATGCATAAATTTAAAAAATTAAGAAGTGTAGTTTATACATTAATAGGGTTAATATGTGCAATTACCTATCATGGGTTATGGAATTTCAACTTGTCCAACTGGGGGAAAACTACTATTCCCTTTATGATATTGATGTTAATTATGGGGATGACCACCAGTAAATTTGCGGCTACTGATTTAAATAATCATCATCGTAAAAGTTTAGGTAAATAAAAAAAACATTATGATTAAATGGCAAGGATATGAATGGATTTCTGGAGAAAGATGGGGAATTATGCACCCAGATAAACCAGAGTGTTGGTATGACGAAAGTGCAATAGAAATAGTTGGAGAGGATCTTCACTTAAAAACCCATTATAACCCTAAGACTATTGGAGATGTAGAATCACCATTTGGAGTGGGATTACTACATTGTACCACAAAGTTTACATATGGGAGATTCGATATTGATATAAAACTACCCAAGGGACCTTATCTGTGGCCAGCATTTTGGATGTGGTGTTGGGAAAGTTGGCCCCCTGAAATAGATGTTTTTGAGGCATATTCTAATAAAAAAAGTAGTTATTTTAATTGGAATATAGACGCGTTATGGGGTAATTTTTATAGAGTCCAAACTAACATTCATTTGGGTAAGTCCCCTACTAATTATAGTCTGGGTGCTCAGAATCATTGGTTGGGATGGAAATCACCAAATAAAGAGTTTCATACATACAGTGTAGAATGGACGGAAAACGAAATTAAACTTTATTATGATAATAAATTAATTAGGAAGATTATTGATAGTGAAGTCTTAAATCAGATGAAGGATAAAACAATGAATGTAATTATCAATAACGGAATACAAAAGGAACATGTGTCCTTAAATGATACAACTTTAATGTCTACTATGGTGTGTAAAAATTTTAAATATATTCCTTTTAAATAATTTACTTTTATTTAACCTAAACCTATCTTTAATATATGGATGAGTTAGAAATGTTAAAACATATGGAAGAAGCAATGACTAATTCTTTTGATATAATAGTAGGCAATACTAGTATGGAAGAATTAATGATAACTCGGGGAATAGAAGACTTAATGTTTGCACATAATATTGAGACGGGTCCTACACCTTCGGATATTGTCTTTATTCGTGATTATTTCATTGAAAAAGAAGACTATGAAAGATGTGCAGAATTATCTAAAATGTTATAAAACAGATTTTTTAAATTTAATAAAAAATTAACACACCAAAAACACAATTCTCAATATTTAAATTAAGAAATAAAGGTAATTAATCTTATTTTATAAGAGGTTATTTATATAAAAATTAATATATGATTATTGGTGAAATTATGTGGAATGAAGTATTAACAATTAGTATGACGCTATTCGCGATCATTGATATATTTGGGTCTATCCCAGTCATAATGGACTTACGACAAAGATTTGGTAAAATTGAAAGTTTGAAAGCAACGGTGATTGCTTTTTTAATAATGGTTTTATTTCTTTTCTTTGGGGAAAGCGCGTTAGGATTTTTAGGTATTGATGTGTCCTCTTTCTCTATTGCGGGTGGACTTATTTTATTCTTTATGGGGTTAGAGTTAGTTTTGGGGTTAACCTTCTTTAAAAGTGAGCCTGATACTAAAGGTTCATCCATTGTCCCCTTAGCCTTTCCCTTGATTGCGGGTCCGGGGAGTCTTACAACAATTTTATCTTTTAATTCATTGTATTCTTTCTGGAGTATATTAATCGGTATTATATTAAATTTGTTTATAGTATATTTTACCTTAAAAAGTACAGATAAGTTATCTAAACTTTTAGGGCCTTCAGGTATGATGATGTTAAGAAAGATTTTTGGTATTATTTTAATTGCAATTGCAATTAAAATGATAAAAACTAATTTGTTAGTATAGTAGTATATATTTATTTATAAACAACTACTATTATGAAAAATCTATTATTATTTTTATTATTCTTCCCCATCACTATATGGGCACAAAAAGTCTGTGGATCAGACGAATATAATAAATCCTTAATGGTTGACAATAAAATTCATTATGAAAAGATAGAAGAGAATCTTAATAAATGGATTAAGTCCTATTCACGTACTAAAGATTTACCACCCCAACAGTATACTATACCGGTAGTTTTTCATATCGTATGGCATGATTCGATAGAAAATTTACATGATAGTATAATCCACCAGCAACTTCAAGTTTTAAACAGAGATTTTAATTTATTAAATTCAGATACTACGATATTAACAGATACATTAAAAAATTTACCAGGTAATTTTAGACTTACTTTTGAATTGGCAACACTGGATCCTAATGGGGCATTTACGACAGGTATTACAAGACATTATACCCCTAATACTTCTTTTTCTTATTTTGATAATGCCATTAAAAATTCTTTAATAGGTGGGGTAGATCCTTGGCCACCTAAATTATATATGAACATATGGGTAGGAGATTTATCTGCAGGTTTATTAGGGTATTCACAGTTTCCGGGCGGACCAATTTTAACGGATGGTAATGTTATTGATTACGCAGTAACAGGTAATCAAATGTATCATTGGACATATGGTCCACAATATGCAGGGGGTAGAGTATTAGTACATGAAATAGGTCATTGGTTAAATCTTTTCCATCCATGGTGGGGAAATGATGCTAGTTGGTGTGGGAATGATGAAGTAGATGATACAGGTTTACAAGACGGACCTAATGTACCCGCAGGTGGATGTCCAGACACTACTTTTAGTAATTGTAACCCTAGCGAAAGGGAAAACGTGAAAATATATATGGACTATTGTGGGGACTCTTGTATGGTGATGTTTACTAAAGGACAGGTAGAAAGAGGATTAGCATCTTTACATACTTATCGCCCACAGATGATAAACCAAGGTACAACAACGGAAATAATAGAAGAAAATATCCAAAGACAATTAGATATTAAAATTTATCCTACTGTTACTAAAGGTAGAGTTTATATTGAAATGCCGAAAGATATTATAATTAATGGTATCACACAAGTATTGGTGGTAGATATGATGGGAAAAGTGGTGGAGATGGAAACCATTCATCAGGAGAAAAATCTTACCTTATTTCTATATAAGTTATCTAATGGGACGTATAGTATTAATCTTATTAATGGTGGGTACACTATACATAGTTCAAAAATAATAATCTCTAAAAGTTCCATATATGGTGGAAAAGTAGAGAAAGAAGATTTTAAAAAAGTATTGGAGGATAAAAAATGAGTACATTTAAATCAGGAAAAAGAATAAAATCGAAAAAATATTTCGACACCAAAACAAAAATGATGTGTGAACATCCCTGGGAATGGGCAATGAAAGAAAATGCTTTAAACTGTGGGGAAGGAGATTGTTTATGGCGGACAGGTCTCGCCTATATTGCGTGGAAAGAACCTTTAATGAAAGAAGGTATTTTAGAATGTTATAGATATGTTAAAGCAGGACCCCACTTTAAAAAACCCTTTTATCAACCAGCCAGACATACGGGAAGACATGATGAAGATGATGTAACTAGAGACCAAGTAATTATGTCTTTAGCTGCACTTCATGTAAATGAAGATTATAAAGAACTTGCAGAAATAGCAAGTAAATTACCTTATAGACTTTCAAGAAAATATAAACAGACTCCAGACATGTGGGCATGGAAACAAACTTTTACAGATACAAAGCATTTGAAGTTTTATGTAAATATGGCATGTGGTTTCGGTTTGTTAGAAAAAACAATAGCATTAGGATTTAATTTATTTATTGCTAAGATCTGTAAATATAAAAGAAATTCTGTAACAAATAATGATTACACATCAAGGGTACATTATAATATTAAAGAAAAACATAATTGGTTTCAAAAGCAATTAGCCAGATCATATTATATGGGATTCGCATTTCATTTAGCATGCTGGCAATTTTATACATTACCAAAAGATTACAATCCTTTATTGAAAAGATTATTAGGTAAATTAATGTTGAAATATTGTGAGAAAGAAAACTACTTGTGTAGAATTCTTTTAGGTGATAAGACAGTAACTTGGGAAGAGGTAGAAAATTATGAAGCTAGAGAAGGGTTTAGGTGGCAGGCATATTTGGATGGAAGTTGGCCAAACTATAATGGTGAAAAAACACAACAATGGAAAGATACGTATTTAAAATGGAATCAATTAGATAAAGATTGCTTAATTACTATGTGGAAAAAAGAGATTAATAATTAATTTGACTTCCTCCTTTTTTATATTTATTTTTATAATAGACAAATGGATATACCTTATGATATTTTAAAAATTCTATCTCATCGTATAATAAACGGTGATATACTAGATGGAAAAGATTATGAGATATATATAAAATATAAAAAAATAATAAATTTAATCATTGATAAAATTAAATATGAAAACAATAGGTAAACATACATTGAAAGAATTATTACCCCATTTAAAAGATATAGCATTTGAACATGGATTAAAAATAAATAAGGTAAAAGATTTTAACATAATAAAAAAAATAATGGTACAAAGATTTTACATGATACCAAATATAGAAGAACAATAGAAAAAACAAAATATGAAAAAATATACAACTGTCGAAGTAGTACAACATTTAGAATCTTTACGTCAAGATGTGAGTGGAGTTTTCCAGAGTAAATCTGAAGTTATACATAACATGGGATATAATAAAAAATTAGATTATCTTATTAAACAGTTAACTCAACAAGAAGAAGTTACTTCTTAGTTAGATTAAATTTTTAGTTTTTATTGTATTTTCTACGGGAAAATCTTTATTTATATCTACGATAAGAACCTCAGGTACAATCCCTAAAGCTGCGGCAGTACACAGTCTCGTATTCCCAGCAACAAGTCTATATTGATCATCATACCTCACTATAATAGGTGGGTTGTAAGAACCTTCTTTTAATTTCTTAATAAGTTTTAAGGGATTACTTTTTCCGTACTTCTGAGCCAATCTAAATACCGTATCGAAGTCACCCTCTTCTATATCATTCGATTCAGTGTTCTCCAAAACATCCCAAATCTCAGAGGAGAGGGGCTGGGGTGAGGAGTTAACAATTCCGCGAGTCAATTCCGATACAGAGGTGTTAAAGTTATGGAGTCTACTTAAATCCTGTACCGCTCTCTGTATTTCATCCTCTTCCTTTTTAGCGTCCTTTTTAGATTCACTTATATTATATCTTCTACGATATTCTTCCTTTTGTTTTCGTCTTTTTTCTATAAAAGGGATTTGTAACAACTTTACTTTATCTAACATCTTTTTAAGATATTCCGATTCGAAATATTTTAACTCACCATTAGTAGAGAATCCATAGATTTCAATTAACTCTCTACCAAAATAATTAATAATACTATCCAGAGATTTAGTTTCACTTAATAACCAAGATATATTATATTTAGCGCGAAGATCATTACCAAAGTTAGGTGTAATAAAATTACCAAACCAAGGACTATGGGTTGTCCAAGGATCATAATCCGACATATATAAGTTAACTTCAGTTTTCTCCACCATTCTTTTAACCACCTTAT
>Ga0098061_1001606_pt1 | contig 10922 bp, 4 predicted proteins | sample 22_taG_FD_92579 | JGI IMG/M metagenome (GOLD analysis project Ga0098061, IMG submission 92579) | Marine viral communities from the Subarctic Pacific Ocean - 22_ETSP_OMZ_AT15343 metaG | ecosystem: Environmental > Aquatic > Marine > Oceanic | place: Subarctic Pacific Ocean | collected 2015-01-20 | reverse complement strand
TAAAAACCCTCCTCGCTGAGCCATCTCATTAGCCACTGTGTTAAGTATACCTCTTTCTTTTAATCCTTCATTAAAATTCTTTATATATTCTCTAGCTTCTCCATCCGCTTTTTCTACTGCTTCAGTTTCTGTCAATTTAGGATTATCTTTCATTAATTCCTCTGCTCTCCCCGCAATAGCTTTATCTCCCATTTTTCTTTCAAATGGAAAATGCCATACTTCATGAGTTTCAGTAGCTCTTCTCATATCACGTGCTGTTGCTTCTGTATTAACTAATGCAACCCCTTTTCCAGTGGAAGGATCGATTCCTTGATATCCATATTGAGTTTTACTAAAATTAAAATTAGCGTCATCCATGTACTTCTTGATTGAAGCATCGTTACCTTCTATTACATTTAATCCTTCATCTTTTAATTTTTGAATATCTACTTTCTCCTCTGCAGCTCGTTCTACCTTTTCTAACTCTAATGCTTTTTTACCATTCTGTTCAGAAACATTTAATTGTTTATTTAATTCTTTAACTTGTTCTTCATAATTAGTCTTACTTACTTTCTTTTTCTTATATTGAGTTTCGACTTCTTGTAGTTGATTTTTAATAGAATTTTGCTTAATGGCTTCGTTGGAATATGTTTCAAAGTTTTTACTCCCCATATTACCACCAAACAACTCCATACCATCTTGGTATAATGTTTCACCAAAGTTAACGATATCTTTTGCAACTCCTTCAGTATATCCGTTAGCCATCAATTGTACTATAGGAGATGATCCATTAGGACTAGTTTTAGCAGCTGCAGCTACTTTAAGTAAATTCTTTGCTGTAAATCCTCCTTGAGAAATATTTAACGATGCTAGTTCTAAATCACTAAACTCTCCTATTTGACTCTTATAGTCAGCTGCTATTTGATCTAATGCAGGTTTTAGTTTTAATCTATTAAAATTAAAGTTCAACAGATCATAAGCCTTGTCTCTTCCTGCTTGATCTAACCCTTCGTAAACTCCTTCACCTTTAGATATTTCATTAATCTTTTTAGCATATGCATCTTGTAATTCCACAATATAATTAGGATCTTGATATGCAGATTTAGCTTTTTCCCCTAGCAATCTTTTCATGCCCATAGACTTTCTTAACCTGTTCCAAGCAGGGTTGTTGTTAGCCAACATGTCAGCTTCTGCATAAAAAGCATCCACTGCTTTTCCAACATACTGATCTGGTCTACTACCTTTCATAAACATTAAAGCAGCCGCAGTTTCAAACAGGCTTTCTGGGTCAGTAATTTCTTCAAATAAATGATGCATACTTTTCTCTCCTTTGATTACATCATATAACCCTCCTACACCTTCACCGGCTTTTATACCTATAGCTCCTGTTAAAGCTTCACCCGCAAATACTGTTGGTTTTACGATTAAATTTCGAGTTCCAAACTGTGCAGTTCTTTTTATGGCTCCACCTGTGGTAGTAACTCCAGGTTGTTCACTAATCCATAGTAAAGATCTTTTTAAATTTTCATTTCCCGCTTTCTTAGCTGTATTTATAATAGCATCATTGTACATTGTCCCCATTTTAGCAAAGGACATTCTAGCCACACCAGCACCAGCCGCAAATAATAATGGATTTTTAATGCCTTCTCTATTGAAAAGTTTATCTTCCATTACATTACTCCCTAATAACCCTACATATTCAGTTCCAACTCCTGCAGCATACTTGCTTAAAGCTAATTTAGTTCCTTGACTTAAAGCAGTTTTACCTAACAACCATTCTGCACCAGCAAAAATACCTTTCGAAATATTTGCTGCTCCTCCTAGTAAAGGATAAGTTAGTGCCATTTCTCCAGCCATAACAACTAATCCAGCGCTCATGTCTCCCACTCGTTCGTATGAATCTAATCTAGTTGCAGCATTTTTCTGTTTAGCATCCATTTCTATATTAAATGCATCCCCTAATATATCAACAGTATGTTCTTTAGCTTGTTGCTCTCCCGAAAATCTTCCTCCTAGCGCAGGAACAACAGCAGCACCAAAAGCATTAAAGAATCTTCCCATTCCAGTATTAGCTTTGCTATAAGTAAGTGGATTTACATTTAACTCTTTAGCTAATAATAATGTAGATCGTTTTTCTAATAAATCATTATACCTTTTAATTAAATCACTTGAACCTGAAGCTTCTGGAAGAGTAGTTAAGTCTAATGGCATTTTTCCCGAACCATTGATCCAATCGTTTAGTTTTTGAAAATCTTTATATGCGTTTCCTTTTCCCATAACTACACCTGTCCCTGCTACATCTACTAAGTATGAAAGTCCTTCTCCGATTTGTTGAGATATAGTTCCCTCTATCATAGTTTGACTGTATCCTTCTTGAACTATTTCTTTAGCTAAACTTTTTAATTCAGCATTTTCTTTAAATAATTCTTTAGTCAGTTCATCATCAGCTAGCCACATGTATTCCTCTAACTGAGCTCCCAATTTGCCTTGTTTACGCTTTGCCTCAGAATTTTGTTCTTCTAATTTAGGATCAATAAAACTCCCATCTCCTGATCTTAATAAATTTATTTTATTGTCATTAACTAAATTTCTTACTTTTTGCAAATAAGCGTCTTGTAATTCCTTTCTCTTGGCTGGATTAGTTTCAGCCAACATTGCTTTTTTCTCTTTATCTAATTGAGCCCATTCGCTTTCATCCATTCTCCACCCTGCTTTTTCTGAGTGAAATAAATCTTTAGATATTTTGTTTGTTTTAGTATTTATAATTTCGTCTGCAGCAGAATTTATCACTTCAGTCAATGCTGTAGCATCAGCGGTTTCTTTATCCATTCCATCTTCTTGCAAGATCGCAGATCTCTCGATTACTTGGGGATTATCTAAAGTCACTTGATCTTTAGCTAGATCTTGAGCAAGATCATATTCAAAGTTTTCTTCTAATTTTACTCGAGCATTTCCGTAAGCTCTTTTTATTCTAGGTCCTAAAGAATTTTCTTCTCCGCCAGTGAATTCAGTACTACCATCTAAGTATGCATTAAGTTGTTCTTTTTGATAAGTTGTTTGAGTAGCTTGTAATTTTTTTAGATACCATTCATCAGACGCTCCATCGGCAGTAACTGATAATTCTAGTATTTCTCTATCATAAGGTGTACTAAATACTTCTTTAGGAACTCCTAGTTTTTCTAATGTTTTTCTTTTCTCATAAAATAGAGCTGGATCGTTAATATCTTGAGTAGTAAGTTCAACATCAAATCCATTTTCAATAACTAAATCTTCTACTTTGCTATCTAGTTTTTGAATCTCATATGCTTCTTTATTATATAAACCAGTTCTCCAAGCAGTATTCATTTGCCCAAACTCTGTATCTACAATATCATTTATAGCGCTTTCCATCGTAACAAGACCAGTTTCATCTTCTTGTACTCTCTTTAATGCTAGCTTAGTTATTTCAGGGGTAACAGGTAGTGAACCCATACCAGTAACATAATCTTCTCCCAACGTTCTTACTGCATCACTTCCTCCATCTTTTCTTTCTTCTGTAATCCATCCTAACATATCATTATAAGCTGATTTACTAGTAGGAGTTTTTTCCTCACCCCATTTAGATCTATTGAAATCTGTACCTAAGTCAAAGTCTTTTGTTTTGCCTGTTTCTGGATTAGTAATTTGAATAACATCTCTGTTAGCTCCACCTCCTAGTTTATTATCAAATATGAAAGGTTGATCAAAATCTAACCAAGGATATTTTTCTTCTAGTATACCAACTAAATCTTCTTCAGCTACATTATTGAATTCATTAAAAGAAATGTCTGGAGATTTAGATAAATGATCTTTTACTTTATTCTCATTAGTAACTGGTGCAATGAGTGCTTCATACTCCTGTTCTGTTTGTGTTTGTGGAAAAGTAAATGTTTCAGTTCCCTGGAGCATGATAGGAGTATCTAATTCATCCCACTCCTCATCAGTCCATTCTTCATTTCCTTCTAACTCACCTTCAGCCCATTCTTCATCTTCTTCAATTTCATCTGCTACGCCTCGACCTTGCAACATTAAAGGTCCTTCTTTTTCTTCTTCTTCTTCTTGAATCCAAGGCTGGCTTGTTACTTCAGTTCCCCACGGGGTTTTTTTATTGCCGTTTCCCATATCTATCTTTTTTATGAGACATTTTTAATTTTCGCGGTTCCGCTACTATCTTTAACCCAAACTTTATCCCCCTTTTTATATGTTCCATCCTTAACACCCTCTTTATATGCATCATAAGAAATAGCACTCTCCTTTGAATAGTATGTTCTTCCTGCTGTTTTTGATTGGAGATTACTTTTTTGTCTAGTAACATATTTATGAGTTTGATCCATAACAGAATTCTGATTATATGCTTCGTCCGCTAACCAATTTTCAGCTACAACTCTCATCTCTTCTTGTAGCGCAATATTTTCTTCTGCTGTGTTACCTGGAATACTCATACCCCAAGAACTATCTGGTTCAATACCATTAGCTACTAAGTACTCATCAGGTATAATATCTTGCCATACACTAGTCATCATTTGCTCATTATTTAGTATCTGATTAAATTGACCGGCATCTTTCATTGCTTGTATACCTGCAACTTTATCATCTGGTTTGATAGTCTTATATGTATAATCATAACCACTCCCACCTTCATTCTTTTTTACATCAAACTTAACATAGGGACTTTGCTGATCATTTGGTTTAAATACATTATTAAAAGCTCCAGCGAGATCTTTAGATATATCTGGGACAGTATGAATAATATTTTTTCCAGTACTTTGATTAGCTATTAATTCGTCAATATTTAACATAGCTCCATCTTGTCCTCCTTTAATAGCAGGGTTATATAAAAACATATTCCCACCTCTATTAACTAGTCCAGTCTCTCCACCCGTCAATAAATTATTTAATACTTGTTGACTTTTAGTAGAACTAGTTGAGCTTATAGCTCCAGCAGTACCTAGTGGTATTTTTCCTGCCTCTTGCTGCAGCGTGGCTTGCTGTGCTAAATAAGGAACTACTTTTTGAAATTTCATAACTTCTCCATTTATTTTCGCTAACATTCTATTTCCTTTTTGCTGATCTAATTCTCCTCTCTGCATCGCATTTTTAATATCAGTATAAGTTTCTACTCTGTCCTCCCAATAACTTCTTAGATTACTATCTAATGATGAACTACCAGTTGATCCTAATTCATTTACAGAACTATATAATTTTTGCTGTTCTTCATTTTGTTTCTCCCATTCGATTTTTTGACTAGCCTTTTCTTCCGCATTACGCTTGTAAATTTGATCAGCTGTAGTAGCTATTTTATTTACCATTTTTTGTCCTCCTTCAATGAAAACATCAAATGACTTATCAATCACTCTTTGAGGATTTGTAAAGTTTCCTAGATTATAATTTGGTGTTGAAATTCCTGTTCCTGCCATCTTTTAATTTTTTATTTTTTTCCAAAGTCTCCGCTAGAAGCAATACTTGCCCCTGAAATAACTGCATCTCCAATACCTACTATTGCAGCATTTTTAGCTGCTTTGGCATCCATTTCATTTTGCTTTTCATTATCTAACATCCCCGCTACTCTATCTAATTTTTGCATGTGCCAATTAATAGCGTCTGATTGCTCTGCAGAATCTCCTTGAGCTTTCATCTGATCTAAATTAGCTGCGCCTTCAGCTCTAAGTTTAGCTATATTAGCTTCACCTTCGGCAGCCATCTTTTTATTTTGAGATTCTTGTGCTTGTATACTAGCAGCGATTCCACGCTTACTTTGTAAAGCTGCTTGAGCTAAAGATGTAGCGCCACCAGCCCCCATACCTGTTTCCATCATTATATCTAAACTATTAGCTAGAGCAATATCTGCTTCTTCAGCTTGAATCTGTGCCGCTTCAGTAGCCACTGTCATATTAGCATATGGATTATTTAAATTAGCAAATTGATTAGTTAATTTATCATATGGATTTTTATATTCAGGTCTACTATCTTCTAATGCCTTGAGCTGGGACGATAATCTATCTGCTTCATCAGCCGCAGCATTTTTAGCTTTATTAGCATTTGCTGCCGCTATACTGCTAGTAGTTACACCGGCCGCCGCTGCAACACCTCCCAAAATTAATGCTACAGTTCCTGCTACTCCTATGGCAAAACTCATAATTTTAAATTTTGTTGGTTAATATATTCTTCATATTCTTTTGTATTTAAAGATACTATTTCTTTTTCTAATTTCATAATGTCTCGAGTATTTGTAGGATTTTTATGTATATTAACAAAGATAGAATCTTCATTTGCATATATCGCTCTTTGAGTACCTGGTTTAGATACAACATAACATGGTGCAATATAATCTTCTACCGTTTCATTGGTTCCAATAGTTAAGTGCCCAGTAAGTAAAAACCAAACATGGTGGTGTTTATGAATAGCTCCTAATACTAATATACCTTTGGCCATCTTCATTTCACGGATATATACATTATCAGCAAAAGAATGTTTCAAAGGCACAGCATCATGATGTACTATTTCTTTCCCATTACCAATAAATTCTTTTCCATTTTCGTTTTGTATTATTAATTGAGTTAAATCTTCTAATGATTTAGTTCTATCTTTTACTAAGTCTTTTATATTCATTGTATTAAATTATATTGACGATACATTATATGTAGTAGTTAGTTGAAATAACTCTTTCATTCCACCAGGATCTGTTTCTGTATCGGTACTCATTTCTATTATAGTATAATATCCTTTTATTCCACTTATAGAATCTCCGTGTATTATTTCTCCTGGCGCTGGTGCAGAAGAATTAATTAAATTAGCTACATATCTATTTTCTTTTCTATCAAATCCAGCATGTAAAAGTGGAGCATTAGTAGGACTAGCTGCTGAACCAGTATTTCCTGCTCCATCATATTGTCCTTCGTAAAAACTATATATTTGACTTGTTGTATCTATATATTCTTTCCATGCAGTCAATGGCACTCCAGCCGCCCACTCTTTGTCAAAACCTGTTTTATCTGAGACCATAGATGTTACTTTCCACCCATTACTTCCCTCGTAGTTTAATGTTAAAAAATTCTTTTCAATGACAGGATTACTATTAGCTATAACAGTAACTGTAGCTGGATTATCTGTTTGATAAAATTCTCCTCTATTTACATTAGTAGAATAATGTCCATAAATTCCAAAATCACCATTACCATTACTCCATACGTCTACATTATATTCTGATACAGTTTTAAGATTTTTATATAAGTTATTTACGCTAAAAAATTGGTTCTTTATACTACCCATTATTCCAGGTCTATAAGTATAGAAACTAGGCCAACCATTTATTGCTTCATCAAATCCTACAGTATAATACTTACCGTCTCTCATATATTCCGGGTCATCCTCATATTGTTGAATACCTGTGACATTAGTACTACTGTCATTATGTTGTAATGAAACTACATATTGCTTGTTATAACTATCCCAACCTCCCTTAACATTGCTTCTATTATTAGATACACAAATTAAGTCTGTATTTGCTGGGAAATCAAATTGTCTATCAATACCAATACTAAACTGTATAAGAAGAGAATTAAAATCTACGTTAGTAATGTATCCAATAAAAGTTCTAACGCCTGTATTGTCTTCTAACCAAGCCTGAGAGCCTTCTATTATTTTAAAACAGTTTAAATCTATACTACCTACGAAAGTTATATTGTTTTGTGGGGTATTAGTTAAAGTTACACCTAGCTCATAGGTATTTACATAATTATTCTCCATAAGAGCTAAATTGTCTCTAAACCAATCTCTCATTCCGTACTCTTGTACCTCTGTAATACCATCACCTGATAACCTTAAAACTGCATTTCTATTTCTATCTACAAAATATTTTCTAAAAGCATATACAGCAAATGATTCAGGGTTATTAGAAATTCCATATTCTCCTGCATAAGGAACTATTTCACCAATTACTTGTTTACTAGTAGTAACCGATCCTCCGCCTTCAGCATTATATATAGCATCTTTATCAATTAATGCTCTACTGCATTTGTCTTGCTGAAGTACAATTAAGTTATTTTGTTCTGCATATAAACGTTGAATACTTCCATTGGCTGGATTAGCTGCTTTAGTTATAACGCTACCTGTAGGAAATTCATTCGTTTTATTTATACCAGTTCTAGAATTAAATATTCCCGAATATATTAAAGCATTAAATCTATGTTGTTGTATTGGTTCATCTTCATCTAAATAAGCTCTAGCACCGAAATCCGTTGGAGCATCATTATAACCTCCTCTAATTCTAGATTCTTCTAAATACCAATTTTCTTTTCTATTACAATTAATTATAGGTTTTTGAGAAGTATTTAAATTAGGTATTTCAAAATTAGAAATAGGAAATATACCCATCCAAGGATTGTTACCCTCACCGCCTAACTTCGACTGTTGATATGGAGGATTTTGATAATAATCTCTAGGTACTTGGGTAACTGGTTGAGGAGTATAAATTTTTTTCATCCAGTAACTATTAAAATATTCTACTTCTATAATTGGTAATGCCATTTTACTTTATTTTTAATATACTATATCTATTCCTAATTTACTAACATAAGTGGTTAATCCTAAACCATTTTTATCAGTTGCTCCAATTGCTATTCCTTTAGAAAAAACTCCAGGAGTTGCAGTATCTATTACATCACCTATATTTAATTGAACATATTCTCCTCCATCGTCAGGAGCTATAACAGAAGTTAGACTTAATCCAGATATAGTAGGAATATCACTAAGTTTGTCATATATACCACTACCAAAAAATGTTTCAATGTATATATCATATACTAATTCATTTACACCAGCAAATGATGGGGGAGTAATTTTATTTATAGCAAAAGGATAACAACCGTTATATGTTTTAGTAAGAGCCATTAATATAGATCCACCATCTTCAACAAATAATAAATCCCCATGATTATTATTAACTGCGAATAATATTCCTGGTTGATTTATATTTAACATGGTAGGGAAACCTGGCGCTGGTGGCGTCACCCAGAATGGAGATGTGTCATCCAGTGGAGCCGCATTCTCAATATAAGTCTGTATTTGAAATGGATAATTTAAGTAGTAACTTGATGAAGTTCCAAATATTTGTACATCAATGCTAATATCTATTTGGATATTATTAAAATCATCATCTTCTCGATGATAATTTCCTCCTCCCCATATACGCAATTTTAAATAATATACTCCTAATAGCTGCTCCGCCGGTATTGGAGATTCTTCAATTTCGTAAGTAGTTAAACCTGCGTTCGGAGGTAAACTAAACCCTGCAAACGCTCCGTTAGGATATGTTTCATTTAAATAATGGAATTCCTTGATAAGACCACCAGTTATGTATGATAAAGGATTATCAGATCCATCTAAAAACTGGAACTTTAGTATAATAGGAGACGTAAATCTCTCAAGACTCTCGGACCACTTTACAGTACCTACTTCGGCCAGTGGGTTTATAGGATCATATATTGCTAATCTATAAGGTATTCCTAATCCATCTTTAATAGTTTCATTTAATTCACTAACTAATCCCGATGTACTAGTTTCATAAAATATTTCTAATTCAGATTTTACAGGAGTAGTTTCATAACAAGAAAACATTAACTGGTCTTTAGCGGCACTACTAGTATCTGGTTTAACACTTTCACCAAAAACACCTAATTGCCATTTGTTTTGAACTATCATAGATGTAGGATCTGTATCTGCTTGCCATAAACCAGCATTACTTCCGTCTCTAAATAAATTTGCAAAATTACCTAGTGCATTAACTTTAGCTGATTCTTTACCAGGAAATATAGGTCCATTAATATGAGGCCAATGACCAACAAATGGGTCAGTAGGTAACGCGACAAATGAATTAAACTGAGGAGCTACTGCTACTCTAGGTATTAATTTAGTTTGACTAGTGCTATATTGTTGCTGTACTGGTGTAGTTTCAATTAATCCTGGAGGAACTTTATTTGCATTGTCAGTTAGTAAAGTACTCACATTAATACTATTTCTAGTAGATTTAGTGGTAAAAGTTAATTCGTGCAAGGCAGCCCAGCCAACTAGTAAAGGAGGGGTTATCTCAAATGAATCATCATTCAAAATATTAGTTATAGTATATTCTTGACCAGTATAAGTAAAATCCATTCCTTCTAATAATAAAAAGGTTCTAGGATCTGCCATTGAACTATCTACTGTTAATCTCTCATCTCCTACGGTTCCTACGGCCATTGTTAATTTAAATGGTTTCACTACTGGATTTCCATTTAGTAAACTAGCAAGATAAACATTATAGTATTCTTGCTCTTGTTGTTTTACAACTACCTTGTAGCTATACCATCCTAATGTTTTCTTTATAGACATTCTTAAGAAATCTCCTACTTGAGGAGCAGTAAGTGCTGTATCCCAAGGCGCTATATCTTCTACACTTATAGTATAGATAGGACCATTAAAATTAACACTAGTTATAGTATTTGTAAAGATTTCCCCGTCTACATTATTCCATGTAACTTTCATTCCTGGTTTGATAGTTGATAAAACACCTACCGCAGAATCAATTTCAAAAACTCCTGGCGATACAAAACTTAATACTTGCAAGTTAGTGATCCATTCGTCTTCTAATCCTGGATATCCCTCAGCAGTAGAGATAGTCGAAGGAATAGTATTAGAAAATAATACTTTTAAAGAATCTCCTGGCCATGACCATATACCAGCGTCAAGATGCAAAGGGAAATTTATAAAAGTAGAAGGAGTGGTAGAAATAAAAGGTTCAGTAACTGAAGTAAAATAAGGACTATATACTGTAGATCCTCCAAATTTATATAGTTTACTAGGCGTGGCCCCTCCAGGAGCCAAATCTACTTCTACCGCATTTCCTACAAAAGAAGACAAAATAACATCAGATGATCTACCATATCTATCTG
>Ga0098061_1001598_pt1 | contig 10941 bp, 7 predicted proteins | sample 22_taG_FD_92579 | JGI IMG/M metagenome (GOLD analysis project Ga0098061, IMG submission 92579) | Marine viral communities from the Subarctic Pacific Ocean - 22_ETSP_OMZ_AT15343 metaG | ecosystem: Environmental > Aquatic > Marine > Oceanic | place: Subarctic Pacific Ocean | collected 2015-01-20 | reverse complement strand
GTCTGCTGTTACAGCATTATCAGCTATTTTAGCTGTTGAAACTACTCCATCTGTAATATCACTAGCAGTTAAAACCTTATCTGCTGGTTTAGAACCTATATACATCTTACGTTATCTCCATAATGGATAAAGTCGCATCAATTTTTGCTGATACACTGCAATCAATTTTAAGTAAGTCAGTTGTTTGTAGAACTAACTTTGAGCCGTTTAAGACCTCTAAAGAACTTCCTTGAGGTATACTCACGTCTTTGCATACTAAAGTATCTACATTCGTTTCTGTGTCTACTGTGTTTGAACTCATCTTAACACTAGCGGTTACAGAAGTAGAATGAACATTACAAAGTATCAATCCAAGAACTACTGTAGTAGTTGAACTTGGAACTGTATATAATGTGTCAAACGTTCCTGCTGATGCAGGCATAGCATCATTTGATTTGATTTTAAAATTATTTGCCATTTTTTATTTTCTCCTTGATTAATTAATTATCCTAAAGCGATTGCCAAAGCTGTTGGGTCTGTTGCGTTAATTGTTAATGTTTCGTCTCCACCATCATTGGTTTCAACTATTGTAATTGCTGTACCTGCTGTAAATTTATTTAAAAGATAGTCAGGTGTGGTGTCGTTAGAACTTACTCCTGCTTTAACGTCTGTATCAGCAGTAATAGCGTTCCAAGAACTTCCATCATAATATTTTAATGCGTTTGATGTGGTATTATAAACTAAGTCTCCCTCATCAAGACTAGAAGCTGGGTCTGAACTCGCAATTCTGTATCGATTTGCAAAAGTATTTACATCTGCAATATTAGTAGCAACTGTCGCAATATTATTTGTTGGTGTAATTTGTCCTGCTACTGTAGCAATATTAGCTACAACTCCACTTGCTCCAAGAGTGTCCATGTTTGTAACATTTCCTGAAGTTGCCAATAAATCCATATCGGTAACAACTGCTGAAGTTCCGAGTAAATCTAAATCTGTAATAACTGCTGAAGTTCCAAGTAATCCCATAGCAGTTACATTTGCTGACGTGCCAAGAAGACCCATAGCTGTTACATTTGCTGAAGTAGCCAGTAAATTCATGTCGGTAACAATATCTGCTGTTCCCAATGTGTTCATATCTGTAACTGCATCAGCAGTACCAAGTCGTCCAATTTCAGTTGCTTTTCCTGCAACAACGCCAATATCAGTTGCGTCTCCTGCAACTGCTGTAACATCACTGGAAATTCCTGCTACTGTAGTTATGTTTGCTGATATAGGTGCTAACGTATTAATGTTAGCAATTACTGCTGAAGTTAAATATGTATTTTCTAAATAATTCTTTGTAACTGCGTCTTGTAAAGCCGTAGGGTCAGCTACATTTTTAATTCTTTTACTTTGAGCGTCCCAATTGAAATCGGCTATATCAAAAATAATTCTATCATTCGCTTCATCAACAGCTTCTTGACCCATATAAAATGCTTGAGTTGAATCTGTATCTAAATCATTTTCTGTTAAAACTGAACCTGCCGCATAGTCAACTAATCTTGAAGTTTGACTTGTGGTTCTTTTAATTTGGATTGAAGTTAAATTTCCAGGTGGAGAAGTGAAAGTTATTTGAGTCCCTGCACCATTCCATGTGAAAGCAGTTGTAGCTACACCATCAATAGTAACTGTTATGTCCGATTGGCTTCTGTAAGGGAAGCTTACTGCATAAGTGTCAGTTGAACCATTGCCTGTATATCTTATGAATGAGTTAGCCATTTATCTCCTTTTTTCCTATATCCTTCTAATATGGGTACTCTTTAGGGTCTTTCAGGCAATGTAGTATCGCCTATCTTCCTAATTACGTTTTGAATACCCAAAGTATTCTGAAATATTAATAGTTGCATTAATTTATTGTATTGAGACTCTGAAAAATCATAGTCTTTATCCCATAGAGACTTCATTGAAGCCCCAATTCCTTTAAAACCTTTATTCCATAGCATATCATAAGTTGGATTACCTTCTATAATATTAGTTGCTAATCCTGTTGACCGATAGTGAAAGAAAGGGTCTCCCCCTAATAATTGTGTTCCACTATCTATGAATGCTGGAAGTATTGAAGCAAAGGCTGACCGTTGAAAGCCCATCTTTGCTAGACTCTTTATCAAATCTGCGTTAGTTTTACCGAATCTTTTTTCATAATATTCTTTTTTATCTCTTTTGCCCATTAAAAGCATTTGTGCTTGTATCTGAGCATATCCTGCCATAATCGCAAAGAACATTGAAGTCATAAATCCCATATAAGCCTGGAAGTCACTCATCTTAATTCCGTGCAATAAATGTTTTGTATAAGCAGTCATCATAAATCCTCTGAATTGATACATCATTTTTCCTAAAGTAGAGTCTACTCCAAGAACTCCTTTTCCAGGGATTCTATAAAACATTTCTCCAATATCATTTTCTTGGATAGTTCTTCTACCCCAACGATTCATAGATATAGCTAAAGCATTTGCTGCGTCCTGGTCGTCCCATCTATCTAAATTCATTTTTCTAATTTTTCGTTTAGTAAATGCACCGTCAAAAGTATCTGAATGTTCTTTGAGTTGTTGTAAAATTCTTTTGTGCATAGAATCAGAAATTCCTATGTCTCTTAATCTTTGACCAGACATTACTCTTCCTTTATCAAAAGCTTCATCTAAATATCTTTGCATAATGCCTTTGATAGCTATTCTTTTCATAGCTTGGTTTACTAAGTGCATACCAGAAATATCTGCTGTAAATCTATTTGCGTAATCTAATCCTCTTTCAAGTTTTTGATATTTTGTTTTTATAGCTGCCATTCGAGAGCCAAATTCATCTGTTTGATTGGCTACTTGTTGGATTAATCTTTCACTCCCAAAGCCACCAAATAATACTTCAGCTTCTCTAATAAATTCATCATCTATATCACCATTTTTTAAACGCTTCATCATACGTCTAAGTTCAGGTATATGTCTTATACTTTGCCTTAAACCTACATTAGCAACTAAAACTCCAATTTCAGCTATCTGAGCAAAACCTACTTGACCCATAATTCTAGAAAAATTCCACTTACGCATAATTCTTCCAAAAACTCCAAAGCCTTTATCATATCCTTCTTCTAAAGGTTTTCCTACTAGCCAATCATAGCCACTTTGTAATGCCCCTTTTTCATTTAATCTTGCACTTTCATTATATAAATCTGGTGTTTCTCTTTTAATCTTATCCCATTCTTTATCAATGTTTCTCATCATTGACTCCCAATCAGATGAAGACCTAAAACCTCTTTGTGCTAAAGCAATTTGTCCAGTCATAGTATTAGCATAATTTAGAAATAAAAGTTCTGAATCATTTTCAAGAAAATCTGAAACAGACATTTTACTGTCTGAAAAAGTTTCATCTAATTTAACTCTTCTACTTCTAAAGAATTTATTTGTGCCACCTTTTGCACCTGTTGGAAATAAAGAACCAATAATTTGATTTATTTTTGTAGGTTCTAAATCTGTTGTCTCTCTTAAAATTCTATCAAGGTCTGCTGCTTTCGCATTAAAGATATTACTTATATTTATAGTTGCATTAGGTTTTCCATATCTTACCACATCTAAAATATATTCAGCAATTTTTTGATTTTCTTTTGCGTTAACACCACCTCTCATAGCCCTAACTAAGAAATTAACCACTTCTTTATGTCCAAATTTTTCAACAAGTTCACTTAATTTTCTAGCTGACCAAACACGACTTATATATTTAAAGCTTTCTTCAATATTTTCAGCACCTCTTACTCCTGCATTTTTTGCATTTTTTAAAAGTTCTCTATATAAATGTCTTTGAGCATCTGCCATTTTTTGAACAGCAGGACTATCAATTTTCTCTCCTCTAATTGCCCTAGTAACCAATTCATTAAATTCACCTCTTTTAGTATTTCCGTATATATTAAAACCTTTTAATTTATTTTCTTTAAGCCAAGCGTTATGTTGGGATATTCTCTCTTTATAGAATAATGTTCTTGTTTTATTAAGTTCATGGGTTTTATGTTGAGACATAGTTCTTGCTCTAACCCAATCTTTACCTTTTCTACCAATTCCTTCATATAAAATATTAGAAATACCTCTTGTTATTTTACTGATAGACATATCTGTTACTGAAGCTCTATCAAATCTAAACCATTTCCAATATTTATCTCCTTTGCCAAATGCTGAAGTACCTTTTTCTGCTGCGTCTTCTAAATGTTTAGCCATGTGTTTCATATAAAGAAAACTCATAGCGTCCATTTCATCAGCACCTTCGTGGGCTACGCCATTTACTTTTAGTGATTCTTCTATATTACATTCTGCCATTTTTAATTCCTATATTCTTCCACATTTAATTACTTTACCATCTTTAGTAACAATATATTTATCTTTACCATCAGGCATTCTAATTTCAATATTTCCGTCTGCTCTTCCAGTTGTTCTTTCAAGAATAGTTTTATCATATTTCAGAGCCGCTTCATCATACTCATCTTGAGCAGTTGTTTTAACTTTCTTATATTTTTTATTTCCTTTTTCAGTAAGTTTTAAACCTGAATCATCTATTAATTCTTTTTCTTTTGCATTTTTTAAATCATCTACAGCTTTAGTAAATGCCGCTTCATCTTCATCAATTTTAGTTTTTCTAATTCCTCTTATAGTTCCACCTAAAACAAATCCAGCCGCAGTCGCTATTAGAACATCATCTAAATCTAGAGTAGGATTCTGTGTTACTAAAAATCCTTCTATAGCTGCATTGGTTGTTGCCGCAGCAAAACCACCTCTAATAATTCTTTGAAGACGATTTGCTTTGTTCATAATAATTGCTGGAGCCATAAGCCCATCTGTTGCAATTGCTGCCATAATTGCTGTAGGGTCAAAAATAGCTGCAAGAAGTCTTGCTGTAACTCCTGTTACTACTCCGTGTGACATTAATACTTTTTCTACTTTTTGAACATCAAGATATTTATTAGCTAAAATTTTCATTTCAGGTAAAGTCTTTCCTGACTCTATAATTTCAGCATGAAACTCAGGATTAACACCTTTTAATATTTCACTCGTTTGTTCTTTGTTAGGAACAAAATCACTTATTGTCCACTCGTGGTTAGGATTTAAGTCTTCTCTATCAGCGTGTTTCAAAAGCCAAGAAGTAACAAATTCCATATCCATTGCCGCTTTCCCAATATCCCATAGACTGGTTTCTTTTTCTAATTCTTTTTGATAATCTTCATTTGCTTTATCAATATTAAATTGGTCTACCTTAGATACAAACGGAACATCAGGTAATGGTTCTAGAAAAGTAGGATTTTTATGTCCTTCTAAAGGGTCATATTCTTGTAATTCTAAATTCTGCTTTTCTATTTCTGCTCGTATATCATCATCATTAGCGATTCTAAAAGTTTCTTTTGAATTTCTAAAAAGTTCTTCATTCTCAGCTTTATCTTCTTGTTCTTCTAAATATTCATTTTCAATCTGTTCTAATTCAGTTTTGCCTTCAACTTTATATTTTTCATTAATACCTTGTAAGTCTGAAATAAAATTTGTTAAGAAATTTCCAGCTTGGTCTATATCTGTTGATTTTACTCCTGTAACTTCTGAAACAGAATCAACTGAATCTCTTATAGCTTGTTCATCAATAGTAGTAAGAGATTCTATAGCTTTAAGTTGTTCACCTTCAGTTAACTTTTTTTTAGCGAACTTATTTAAATATCTAGCTTCTCTTAATCTTCTAGATGAATAACTGTCTCCAAAATTCATTAAGTTAACTGAAACTGCATTCCAATCACCACTTGTAGCTTGTTTCCAAAAGTTAGGCGTTGCTTTTTCTAAGTTACCATATTGAAAAGCTACACTTGCTAAAACAGTAGCTTTACCTTGGTCTAATTCATCAAAAGATGTTCCTGTAGCATTTGTCCAAGCAGTTTTAAGTTTAGCTAATTCTGTACTTTTAGCGAACTCATTTATTATTTTAGCCTGTTCATCATTTACATTTAAATTTCCAGCAATTTCTTCTGCTTGTACACCTGTAAATCCTAAGAAAGGCTTTAATAGTTCTATAATTTCTTTAGGCAATCCTGTTAAATCATTTTCATTTCTTTGACCTAAATCAAAACCAGAAGCTATAGTTACACCTGATTTAGAATTTTTTGCGTCAGGTACATAACCTTTAAGTTTATACCCTTCTTGTTCTAAAATAAAATTCCAGTCTATATTACTCATTATTTATTCTTCTTTTTGTTGTAAAGTTTTTCATTAAAAGTTGTTATTTCTTCTATTGCTTTTAGTTCTTTTTCAGAAAGATTTTTTAAGTCTTCCATATCTTTATCATCTAATAGCTTTAATATTTCTGCATTTTTTTCTATATGTGCTTTATTAATTCCATTTTCAGCTAACATTTTACTTAAAGAATTTTCTCCGTCTCCAAATACTTCAGCATAGGTAAAAGCAAAAGCTTTACCATCTACTTGTGCTGGAAGTTTACTATGTCGTTCCATAACCACATACATATTACCAAACCAAGGTGCTAAAACTAAATCATCTTCATTATAATACTCATATTTATCTTCAATTATTTTTGAAATCTTTTGTGATTTTTTTGTCAACTCATCTTCTAATGCTTTATTTCCATTAGGCATTTTTCGTCTATTCCAAAGAATACCATCTATAGAAATATGAGAGTCTATAACCATATCAGCCGCCATTTTATATGCTTCGGTTTCAGAAACTCCTGTTATTACGAAAATTTTAGCTATACGCATAGCTTGTTGTACTAAAGGAAATGTTTGCGTTTTGTCGTCCCAAGCATTATCTTTTTCAGATTCTATACCAAATGTATTAAAATGGTCGTCAATTGAATTTCTCATAGTATCTATATTATCTACAGTCTCAAATTGTTTTACATAGTCATCATCATTAATAAACTGCCACATTTTTGCTACAGCTTGATTGACTTTCATTCCATTTTTTTCTAAGACTAAAACACCTTCATAGAATAATTCTTCTCTTCCAGTTAAATAGTCAGCTTTAGGATTATTGTCTTGTCCTAATCTTTTTAATTTTTTAAATCTATTGTAGCCAATCATAAAGTTTTCTACATTATCAATGTCGAAAATATTAGTATTGTTAATAACTCCTAATCCGTGTTCTAGTTCTTCTTTCCATGGAGTAAAGACTTTAGAATTTTTAGACATAATACTTGCGATATATGAATCAATTCTAATTTCTTTCTTAAATGGCGGTAAGTTAGGATTATTATTATTATAAGCTAAAGCTTCTTGTTCTACTAAAGCAGTTATCTTTTTAAGTATATTAGTTTCAGCTAATTTCTTTTTAGCGTCAGAAATATTTTTACCATTATAAACACTTTTGTGTGCTACTCCTTCAAAATACATTTGTTCTACATTTGTATTATCAAGCATAGTTTTTTGTTTCTTTAGAAGATGTTGCCAAATTTTTCTTGCTTGAGTTTGATGAACTAAATCATCTTTAAAAGAAGGGAGCAATTCTTTATTTTTAGTAACTCTTTGTTTTATCAACATATCTTTAATAGACAATAATTCAAGTGGATTAACTGTAGTTTGAACACGTTCTTCTAAGAAATTTAGAATAAGTCTGTTAGCTTCTTCAGCTAATAAAAATCCTTTACCATTTTTATTTCCTTTTGAAGTAGTAGAAGTTTTATCTTGATACCATAATTGAATGGCAGTCCATCTGTCTTCAGGTTTCGTATTGTCCCAAGCGTGAGTTAACTGTGTATGAGCTGCACTTCGTTTTTCTAAATTTAATCGTTCAGAGTCAGCAACTAATTTTTTATCTTGGAAATCTAATTGAATTTTTTGAAAAGCTTCAGTATAAGCACGAACATAAGAAGTAGATTTTTCTGAGAAATCTCTTTGTACATTTTCAAATTCTTTGTCTAAATCAACGTCAGCAAAGGTTAATCCTGTTTCTGTAGAATTACCAATAGTTTTATAAATATTTTCTGAAATTGCGTCACCATCATCAAGAGCGTGAGTAATTGCAAAATTAGTATCTATAACAGCTTTCGCCCAATATTTTTGTAAGCCTTCAACTTTAGGGTCATTCTTTTCAATTAATTTTTGAATGTCATCAGGGTTAGTAATCCCTTCCATTTTAAGTTTATCAAATACTGCTTGAGCATTCTTTTGGTCTTCACTTTTCTGTGCTGTAACATATTTACCCATAGTCACACTAAAACTATCGAGAGCATTCGCTATTTCTCCAAGTTCTGTTTTTCTAGGAGTGCTAGGTCTTCCAGCAGACGTACTTTGATAATATACATTTTTTACTGGTGATTTATATGCCATTGTTTATCCTATGCTGTTTGTTTTGTATTTATTTGATATTGTAAACCTGCTTCAGCCACTCCAATAGCTAATCCAAGTTTAGTTGGTTTATAAGGAACAGGTAAGTCGTTGATAGTTCTTTCATACGCACCAAAAGCTTCTAGTTCTTTTCTGTTTAAATCTATCATATCTCTATCGTAAGCTACAGCTACGTCCATGTGGTCTGTTTCATGTTCAGTTCCAACATCTTTCATAATAGATGAAGCGTTCCCTACATTTAAATTTAGTTGTGTAGCCATTTCATTTATTTTCTCAATCTTTGCTCTTACAGTTTCTCTAACTTTTTCGGAGACAGCTTCACCTTTTTGATAATCAATTTGACCATAATCTTCATGCAGACCTCTACTAGCGTTTTTCTTAGCGACTGTATTAGCTGCAACATCTGTTCGATATTTAGTCTTTGCGTCTTGATAAGCCGCATACTTGCCCATAATTTGAATACCTGCAAGTGCTGCTTCTGGTGAACACATATTATTTTATCTCCTTTAACATTAATTTAAATTTCCTTTTTTCATATCCATACGGTAGTGTTTCTATATGCTTGAATTTTAAAAATTCTAACCATTTAATTGATACTGTATTTCTTTCATCTATATAATTATATAAATATTTATAATCTTGTCCCATTTCTTCTACCCATTTAGGGCATTCACGTAAAAACTGTAGGGTATGGTTTATTAATTCTTCACTAGATAATAACCAAGCAATCCCAAAATCTTTTGTTTCACATGGAACAACCCCAAACATACCAATAACTCCTTCTTCCTTTGTTCCTATAATAGAAAAAGTTTTATGTCTTAATTTTGTAAATGGATATAATAATCCCCCTAAAGGGGTTATATTGTTAGACGCTTTAATTTCATCAATGTCAGCTTTCCGTACTTTCGGCGCTAACCTATGAGCGTCTTCTGGTGTTGCTATTCTAACATATTTTTCCATTTAAATTCTATTTGAGCGTCTAAAGTAAAATCCTTCTATTTCTGCTGATATAAAGTGACAAGGTAAATGCGAATTATTTTTTAATAAACAAGTAAACCCTGTATTCTTTGATTGTATTGGTATTTTATAAGTACCACTATCAATATTCGGTTGTCCAATAACAGCACCAGAACTATTAATAACAGTTCCACTCATATCATACGTTGTTGTTGCTCTTCCATTAGGCGTAACGTCAGCCTGAAAAAATCCTGTATTCTCATAATTAACTTCCAATTGTCGTATTTGATAACGACCTGAAGTTAACGACATAATTCCCCCTGTCGGTAAAGTCTCTCTAATATAAGGAGTAGAAAATTGATATGTTGAATCATAAAATGAACCAAACACACAAGATGTATGATTACCTTTTACTTTTTGTGTTGTTCCTGAACTTGAAGCGTCAATCTCAACATTAGAACCTTTAACTGTTTCAACGGCTCTTAATGTTTGATTAACACTATATGGAATAGTAAATGTAGTTAAATCTGTTGCACTATCATAAACTCCTGTTAATGCACTTGTTCTAAAATCCATGTGTAAATTATGTGTTAATGAACCATACGAAGGATTTCTTAAATCTATTTTTAATAATTTTGTATTTTTATTTTCATTAACAACAAGATATAAATTAGCGTCAAAAGCTTCAGCCGATAAGATTTGACAATTATTCAAAGTCCAAGTTGACCAAGAAGATTGTACTTTTTTATCAGCGTCAAAGAAATACTTATAAACATTTAAAGTATTTGCATTAGTTGAAGTTACAGCACTTCCAGGTGTATAAGCTGTATTATTTACAGCGTCTAAAGTGTCGTGTGTTAATACAAATAAAGTATCTTCAACATTATTTGAAACTAGTTTGAAAGCATTATCAGGAATTAATGTTTGAACTCCAATAGTTACATCTATTCCATCATTTGTTAATGTATCATCATCAGCAAAATATTCCTGTACTGCTGTTTTATCATTTCTATTTTGAGCAAAGTAAACAAATTTACCTGCTGATTTAGGTGCAACTTTTGTTGCGTGACTAAATTGACTTGTTTTAGTCAATACAGCCGTTGTTGGTGTTACACTCTCTCCTGAAGATTCTAAAATATATTGTGACTCTGCTGAAAATAATAATAACTGTTCATTAAAGTCTATAGAATTATAAAGTTTATTAACGGTTGTTCCTGCCGCAGCAATATCAATAGGGTCAGTATCTAAAACATCTGTACCTGTTGTTGCGTAGAAATTATAATAAGCTGCATTTTCAGATAGTATTAAATTTTGATTTGAAATAAGTCCTAATCTGTTTTGGAAGAAAGTTAAATTATTAATTACTTGTCCTACACAACTTGGTGCTGAGTTTGTATCTTCATCACCACATACTCTATTAGTATAAGTTTGCTTATCCATACTAAATGTTCCGTCATTATTATTAATTAAAGCAAATGGCATTGTTGAATCATCTAATCCAACTTTAACACCTGCCCCAACTGTTTCACTCCATACACCGTTGCCAGTAAATTTTACATAGTAATCTGAAAGTGTATCACCTTCATCACCTGTAATTTGTAATATCATATCTGTTTTTGCATAGTAAGGTAAGTCTGCAAAATCATTTATAGAAT
>Ga0098061_1001597_pt1 | contig 10949 bp, 6 predicted proteins | sample 22_taG_FD_92579 | JGI IMG/M metagenome (GOLD analysis project Ga0098061, IMG submission 92579) | Marine viral communities from the Subarctic Pacific Ocean - 22_ETSP_OMZ_AT15343 metaG | ecosystem: Environmental > Aquatic > Marine > Oceanic | place: Subarctic Pacific Ocean | collected 2015-01-20 | reverse complement strand
TCACTAATATATAATAAAAAAAAAGCCACCGCCACGACCTGCGCTTTGCCCACTTCTGTAAACTAAATATAAGTGACGCGGGATCTGCAAATCGAGCTTCATGAAGCCCGAAACATTATAGATCTGTCTGCGTAATAATAGTTTATGGAGGTAAATTAAACTATGGCTTATAAATTTCAATTAGGAAACGCTCGATTGAGCGGTTCCGTTATACAGGAAGGAGACATTTTTGTTTCCGGTTCTGATCCTGAGATTGCTCTTAGAGACAACTCAGAACAAAGACGATTCGTCGTCGATTATAACAGTAATGCAGTTCGTGTGAGGCTGAAGAACTCCTCGGGCACTAATCAGGTTAAGTTAGAAGAGTCAGGAAATATTTCTGGTTCTGCAACTGTTTCTGGCTTTGCTGGTGACTTTGAAAGTTTTGTTGACGCACTTGGCGGATTCAAAGTCGGTGGCTCTGCTATCGTTTCTTCTGCCAAGGCTCTTGGCAACGTCACGACCATTTCTGGTTCTGGCGAGATCAGCGGTGCTTCCGTTGATGTCGATGGCGAAGTCGATGCCGGCTCTTATCAGGTCGGTGCAACTGAGGTCATCTCTTCTGCACGCGCAGTTTCAAACGTGACTTCTGTCGCAATGGGTGGTGCCCTCTCGGGTGCAACCACAATTTCTGGTTCAAGCAACTTATCTGTTGGTGGAACAATTGCTGCTGGCAACTCTAACTTTACTGTTAGTGCGGCTGGTGCTGTTGTCGCTGCAAGCTTGAACAACGGCTCAGGTGGAATCACCAATGCCGGCGCTATCGCTGGCGCAACCACTCTTGCAATGGGTGGCGCTCTTTCGGGAGCAACAACAATCTCAGGCTCTGGCGCAATTTCAGGTCTCAGCCTTGATATTGAAAAGGGTGCCGACTTCAACGCTGGTGGTCTTTCTAATGCTGGTGCCATTTCAGGCGCAACTACCATTGCAATGGGCGGGGCTCTTTCGGGTGCAACAACCATTTCTGGTTCAAGCAACTTGTCTGTTGGCGGAACAATTGCTGCTGGCAACTCTAACTTTACTGTTAGTGCTGTTGGTGTAATGGTTGCCCAGTCCAGTTCGGTTTCTGACCTTTATGTTAGCGATGATCTTCATGTTGTTGAAGACGCTCTCATTCAGGGCGATCTAACAGCTGCTTCTCTTACGGTTGACAGCGTTACTCTTAATGCAAACATCATGGCTGGTCTTTCGCAGTTAACTGCTTCTAACATTTCCGCTTCAGCGGTTTATGCTACTCACGGTTATTTCTCGGCAAATTCTCTTGTTGTTGGTTCAACAACCATTAGCGAGACCGAGATCTCATGGCTTGATGGCATTACTGCTGGAACTGTTGCTGCTTCAAAAGCCGTTGTTGTTGATTCCAGCAAGGACGTTTCAGGCTTCCGCAACGTATCTGGTTCTGGCAACTTTAGTGCTGGCGGCACTTTCGCAGCTGGTCATGGCACATTCACCGTCGATGCCGATGGAGATGTAAGTGCCAAGTCACTTAATGCGAGAAGCGGTGGAATTTCCAACGCTGGTGCTATTGCTGGGGCAACAACCGTTTCTGGTTCTGGCAACTTTAGCGTCGGTGGAGCCCTCTCTGTGGCCAACAGCGGAGTTAACTCCCGTGATGGTTATCAGGTCGGAGGCACAGGTATTATTTCTTCTGCTCGCGCAATCGCTAACGTCACATCCGTTTCTGGTTCTGGCGAATTTAGTGCTGCTTCTTTCGACACAGATGGCGAAATTGATGCTGGCTCTTTGGAGATTGGCTCAACTGAGGTTATCACTTCTGGCCGTTCAATCCAAAACGTGACTTCTGTCACAATGGCTGGAGCGCTTTCTGGTGTAACAACCATTTCAGGTTCAAGCAATGCCCAATTTGGTGGTACTTTGGCCGCTGGTCATGGCACCTTCACTGTCGATGCAGACGGTGACTTGAGTGCTAAATCACTTAATGCAAGAAGTGGTGGAATTTCCAACGCTGGTGCTATTGCTGGGGCAACAACCCTTGCAATGGGTGGAGCCCTTTCAGGCGCTACCACAATTTCAGGTTCAGGCAACATCTCTGGTTTTGCTGGAGACTTTGAAAGCTCTGTTTCTGCTCTTGGTGGATTCGCAGTCGGCGGAACATCAATTGTTTCTGCTGCTCGTGCAGTCTCCAATGTAACTTCGGTTGCAATGGGTGGCGCTCTTTCGGGAGCAACAACCATTTCAGGTTCTGGAGCCATTTCTGGTCTTAGTCTTGATATTGAAAAGGGTGCTGACTTTAATGCTGGTGGCCTTGCCAATGCTGGTGCTATCTCTGGTGCAACAACCATTTCAGGTTCAGGCAACATCTCTGGTTTTGCTGGAGACTTTGAAAGCTCTGTTTCCGCTCTTGGTGGCTTCGCAGTTGGTGGAACTTCAATTGTTTCTTCTGCTCGCGCAGTTTCAAACGTGACTTCAGTTGCAATGGGTGGAGCCCTTTCAGGCGCTACCACAATTTCTGGTTCTGGAGCCATTTCTGGCCTTAGTCTTGATATTGAAAAGGGTGCTGACTTTAACGCTGGTGGTCTTTCTAATGCTGGTGCTATCGCTGGAGCAACAACTGTTTCAGGTTCTGGCCTTGCTTCTGCTGGTGGCGGCCTCGCTGCTGGTTACGGAAGTCAGTTCACTGTTAGCAACGCTGGTGCTGTTGTGGCTCCAAGCCTTTCTGGTTCTGGTGATGTCGAGTTCAACGGTGACGGTGAATTCGGTGGAGATGTTGACACTCTTGCTGGATACCGTGTTGGTGGAACCCAAATTGTTAATGCTTCACGCGCAGTTTCCAACGTAACCTCGGTTGCAATGGGCGGTGCTCTTTCTGGTGCAACCACAATTTCAGGTTCAAGTAACGCTCAATTTGGTGGTACTTTGGCCGCTGGTCATGGCACCTTCACTGTTGATGCTGATGGTGACTTGAGCGCTAAATCACTTAATGCAAGGGCTGGTGGAATCACCAATGCTGGTGCAGTCAGTGGTGTGAGCACTCTTTCTGGTTCAAGCAACGTTACGATGAATGGCTCTGCCACATTCGGAAGCGGTGTATCTGCTCTTGCTGGATATATGGTTGGAGGAACTGGAGTTATTGATGGTTCAAGAAATCTTGCAAACATCAACACAGTCGCAACCAATTTGACCCCAGATGCTAACAACACTCGTAACCTCGGTGGCGCACTCATGAAGTATGCTGGTGTTTTTGCGACAACCCTTAGTGGAACTAATGGTGAAGTTGATAGCATGACAGTTAACAGCAACTTGACTGTTGCTGGTAACTTGGACGTTAATGGAACTGTGACAACTGTTGACACTGTTAACTTGTCTATCAGAGACAACTTCGTCTTGATTGCTTCTGGTTCAAATGGCAGCGCTAACAACACCAACGACCAAGGATTCTTGTTCAGACGCGGTTCTTCCGACAATGATCAGGCGTTTATTTGGGATGAGTCTGCTGATGAGTTTGCACTTATCTATGATGATAGCTATGACGCGACAGCGACTGGCAATATTTCATTCGATGGATATAGCAACCTTCATGTTAACAGCTTGGTTCTGGAAAGTCCAATGACTGAAGAAATTCAGGTTGTTGCAGCTGCCGCAACCGCGACTGTTGCTTCTGCCGTTGTCTTGGCTGGTTCAGGTTCGACCTTGAACATGCCTGCTTCAACTTCTGGTTATACCTATAAGTTGAAAAACAGCGATGGTGGTGCTGGAACGCATGCGATCACGGTTAATCCTAATGGTTCAGAAAAGATTGATGGTGCTTCCTCAGTCTCTATTGAGTCTGATTATGGTGCTATTTTCCTCGTTGGAAATGGTTCCCACTGGTTCATTCTCTAATCCTTTGACGGATTAATCAGAAGATTAGTCTTATTTTTCGGGGGTCACCTTTCGGGGTGGCCCCCCTTTTTTTTGTTTGGAGCCGTTAGACGCAAAAAAAGGGACTTTTAAGGTTTGATAAACTATTTATCATTGACGAATATTAAACCATATCGTTTTTCTTTCCTTTAATAGCTATTAGGAGTAAATATTAATGTCAACACTGTTGGAGCAGGCCATCGTGGATGCCGCCGCACTTAAAGATGCTGCGCTGAAAAACGCTGAACAAGCGATCATCGAGAAATACGCGCCTGAAATTAAAGAAGCCGTAGATTCTCTGTTGGAAGCCGAAGGAGACCTTGGTCTCGGCGGCGATGAAGATCCGCTTGCGGATCTTGGAGGTCTTGGTGGAGAAGAAGATCCACTTGCTGCTGACGCGCCCCCCGCTGCAACCCCTGATGCGCCCCTCGCTGCGACTGATGGAGAAAAGCTCTGTGCATGTCCTGAAGAGGACGAAGTGGTCGAGATTAATTTTGATCAACTTGTCCAGCAAATGGAGGACGAAGAAGCCTCCACGGAAACTTCCCAAGAAGACCTCGCAGCAGGAATCGGCGGCCCGCCCCCCGGTGAGGCCCCAACTGGAATGGGCGCTCTTGGCGAAGAGATTGAAATCGATGAAGATAAACTTAAAGAAATTCTTTTTGAAACCTCCGCAGATAGCGATGAGATCGAAATTTCCGAAGATCTTATCAGCGCAATTGCTGCTGAACTCTCTGAGGAGCTTACGATAGATATCGGCGTGGACTCTGGAACAGGCCTCGGTGGTGGAACCACCCCCAGCGCTCGACGTGAAGACGCGATTGAAGTCGACAAGGCTCTCGCCGCACAAGAGGTCGAAGACCAGAGAAAAGAGTCTGAGGAAAAAGAAGAAAAACTAAATGAAAAAATTGAAAGCCTTTCTGAGAGTAATACCAAACTCAAGAAGACCGTCCATGCCCTTAAGACGCATGTGAACGAGGTCAATCTCTCAAATGCAAAGCTTTTATACATTAACCGGGTCTTGAATAGTGACTCCCTGAATGAGCGACAAAGAAGTAAAATTGTCGATGCGATTTCACAGGCCGGTTCCGTCGAAGAGGCAAAAACGATCTTTGAGACCCTTCAAAGCACAATGGGCAACAGCGCAAAACGCCGTCAGCCACAGTCATTGAGCGAAGCCGTGTCCCGAAGTGGTTCTTCTGTTTTGCCACGGAGACAACCCAAAACTAAATCCGTTGATCCGACAATTACTCGTATGAGGAAATTGGCAGGATTAGGATAATTTCTAAAGGAGAAATTTAATACTATGTCTGTTCTAAATAAACTAACAGAGGGTATTGTTAATCGTGATCTTGGGAAGGAAGGAGCCGCACTGCTTAGTAAGTGGGAGCGTACCGGACTTCTTGAGGGACTCGAAAAAGAACATACCCGAAGCACAATGGCTCGCTTGCTTGAAAATCAAGCTAAAGAGCTTCTACGCGAGGCATCCACCATGGCTGGTGGTGATGTCGAGGGTTTTGCCGCAGTGGCATTCCCAATCGTGCGCCGAGTTTTCGGCGGCTTGATCGCTAACGATCTTGTCTCAGTCCAACCAATGAGCCTGCCTTCAGGTCTCATTTTCTTCATGGACTTTCAGCACACTAATACACGCTTGATGAAGACCGCAGAGGATTCCCTCTACGGTGGTGGCGTGGTTGGTCAGGAGATCACTGGAGGCGTTGACTTGAGTTCAGCAGCCAACCAAGACAGTGGTTTTTATAACTTGTCAAATGGTTATTCCTCACCAACTGCCTCCACTGGAGCTAAGATTGCCTATGCCGTCGCGGCTTCTGGTCGTGGCCACGGTGTTGCAGGAAGTGAGACCCTCGCTGGCGCACCAAGCCAGAAGGTTCTTAACCAGCACACTCGTTGGGATCCTGATCTCTCTGGTTCTGTTCTTTTGGTTATCCAAATCACAGGTTCTGATGATCTGGCTCAGCTTAATGACAACAACTTGGTTGCAATGACTGCTGTTCCTGCTTCGTTGAGTGCATCAACTCTTGTGCGTCGTTTGACCACAATTGCAACTGCATCCACCGACAATCAGACTCCCGGCGAAGCCGCTTGGAAAGCAACGTTGGTCTTCGCGAGCACTGGCTCAACCGACACTGATGCTAACGCACTTGCGCGTATGCATGTCGAGCTTACCAATGATCTGTCTTTGGACTTCCCAGTTGATGACAATCTCAACAATGTTGGGGAGCGTTCTCTCGGAGCCGTTGTTGGCGCTGATGTTTGGGGGCTTGAAAATGATCCCGGCATCCCAGAGATCGACATCAAGGTCGATTCCGTGGCAATCACTGCCATGACCAAGAAGCTCAAGGCTAAGTGGACGCCAGAGTTGGGACAGGACTTGAATGCCTATCACAACCTTGACGCCGAAGTCGAGCTTACTGGTATTCTCTCTGAGCAGATTGCTCTTGAGATCGACCGTGAGATCATCGAAGATCTTATCAAGGGTTCGACTGCTGGTACTCGTTACTGGTCTCGCCTCCCCGGTAAGTTCGTTGGTCGCGAAGATGGTGCTCCCAAGGATGATTCACCTTCATCTTTGAACTCTTATCCTGATTTCACTGGAACAGTGAGTGAGTGGTATGAGACTCTTGTTGAGTCCATCAATGATGTGTCAGCACAGATCCACCGTAAGACTCTGCGTGGTGGCGCTAACTTCTTGGTCGTAGGCCCCGAAGTTGCCAACATTCTTGAGTTCACCAGTGGTTTCCGCGCTGCTATCACAGCAGACGATGACCGTGGAACCGTTTCCGCCGTTAAGGTTGGTAGCGTATCCAAGAAGTGGGACGTTTATGTCGACCCTTACTTCCCACGGAACCTCGTTCTCATTGGTCGTAACGGTTCCAGCTTCCTTGAATCTGGATATGTGTATGCGCCTTATGTGCCGCTGCAGACTACCCCCACAATCTTCGGTGTCGAAGACTTCGTGCCTCGCAAGGGCGTGATGACTCGATACGGCAAGAAAATGGTCCGTCCTGATATGTACGGATTGGTCGTAGTCGAAGATCTGGTCTAATAGACACTCAGATAGCGTAAATTAAAGTAAAGCCCTCGTTCTTCACGGAACGAGGGCTTTCTTTGTTTTAGCAGACTATTTATCGTTAGGAGAACATTAACTTATGGCCATTCCAACTCTAACACCCGCAAGCGTAGCAAGCAAAGCAATCTTACCCGCAACAGGTTCCCCCGGCGAGGTCGTTGTTTCGTTGCCTTATGGCGTATATTCGGATTCCACGGAGTTCCTGTCCGGCGCATCGGCTCAGGTAGCCTATACATATCAGAAGCTAGGCGGCGAGGTTCTTGATATCGAGCTTTCGTCGTCGATTGTTTATGCGGCCTATGAAGAGGCGTGCTTAGAGTATTCATATTTAATAAATGTGCATCAATCGAAGAATGTTTTGTCCGATGCTTTGGGCCATACAACGGGAACATTTGACCACAAGGGAACAATAGAGGGCAGCCCTCTGTCATCTAGTCTGGGCGGAACTCATGTTGGTCTAAAATACCCACAATTCGAGTTTTCATATGCGAAAAGAATTGGGCATGCAATCTCAACAGAGGCGGGCGTTGGAAGTCACGGCTCTATTTCGACCTATTCCTGCTCCGTCGCAATCGGTGTCGGAAAGCAAGATTACGATCTGCAGGATATAATCAGCAGTGCCTCTGCGAACAACACCGACGCTGCTGCTGGCGGCGGAGTTCCTTACGCTGGCTTGGTTGGCAATAAAAAGGCTATTATTACTCGCGTCTATTACAAGTCACCGCACGCAATGTGGAGATTCTTTGGATATTATGGCGGCCTAAACACTGTGGGAAACTTGTCAAATTACGGAATGTATGCAGATGATTCAACGTTTCAGTTAATTCCGTCTTGGCAGAATAAAGCGCAAGCGATGACATTTGAAGACAACATTTACACAAGAGTCTCACATTATTCATACGAGATACGCAACAACCTGCTCAGAATTTACCCCGCTCCAGCAATAACCTCTCCCAAATATATGTGGGTGGAGTTTCAGATTCCGATGGACCCATGGGAAGAAACAGATGGGATTGATGCAGGCGTCGACGGGGTGAACAACATGAACACTTTGCCGCTTGACAACCTTCCCTATAAAAATATTAACTCAATAGGAAAGCAATGGATTCGAAGATTCGCCCTCTCTCTTGCGAAAGAGACTTTGGGCCAAATTCGGTCAAAATTCAGTTCAATTCCGATTCCCGGCGAATCTGTGACATTGAACGGGGATGCCCTGATTACACAAGCAAGAGAAGAGCAAGAAAAGCTCCGAGAAGAACTTAAAACTGTCTTAGACGAGCTTACATATCAGAAGCTTTTGGAGGCAGATGCAAACAAGTCGGACAACGCCAACAAGATCCAGCAAACGATTCCTCTGCCCGTCTTTGTGGGATGATGGAGGTGACCTATGTCTGATAATAACGAATGGTCTCAGCCAAAGCACCCGCCCAGTCCGCTATTTATGGGCAAGAAGGAGAAGGATCTTGTTAAGCAGGTCAATGATGAGCTTATTGAGCGAGTCATCGGCCAACAGGTTCTTTATTACGCCATAGATGCGAATACGACGAATTATCATCCGTTATATGGTGAGGCAATTGAAAAGAATTTTTTGCCACCAGTTCAAGTTTATGCTTTGGTTGAGTGGGAAGAGTCTGTCACGACCTTTCAAGAACGATTGGCCGTGGATAGACAAGAGACCATCGTTGTTCATTTCCACAAGAGGCGATTGGTCGAAGACCAAGATCTTTATGTTAGACAAGGCGACTTTGTTATGTATGAGGATACATTTTATGAAATCGTAGAAGCATCCCAGCCAACCCGAATTTTTGGACAAGCAGAAATGATGGAAGTCGCAGCAAGATGTGTTAGAGTCCGCCAAGGAGCGTTTGATGCCTCATAAGGAGAACAAAAAATGCCAAGAGAGATAGAACTGATGCCGTCTACAATTGAGACGATTGACGCTTCCATTCATGATTGGGTGAAAGAGTCTATCAAGGCCCACGCCACAACAAACAAGGGGTGGAACAGGGTCGAAGTGATTTGGCTTTCGGCTGAAAGAGCATTTCAAGTAAAACACAACAGAGAGCTATATGACGAAAATGATATATTAAAGTTGCCCCTGATCACAGTGACCAGAACTGCCATGGAGAAGAGCTTGTCGAAGAAGGGCTCGGTTCGTAGTCCCTTCCCTGCTCTCAACAATCGAAGAGGCGGCTCTCTGACAATCGGAAAAAGGATAAAGCAAGACAAGACAAGAAATTTTGCCAGAGCAGACGCCAAGAGAGGAATCGGTCAGGTGAATTTTCCAAGAAAGAATGAAAAAGTGGTCTATGAAACTGTGACCATTCCTTTGCCAATCTATATCGAGAACACATACGATATTTTTATTAGAACAGAATATCTTCAGCAAATGAATGAGATATTATCCCCCTTCTTAACCCGAACTGGCGGGATAAACCATGTTGATTTGTATCGCGATGGTCACTATTATGAGGGATTTATCGATGAGAGTATAAATATCGACGATAACGCTTCCTCACTCAATGACGAAGAAAGATATTATAGCGCGACAATATCTGTTCGTGTTTTGGGTTATATAATGGGCTCGGACAAGAATGATGATCGTCCAAAAATCACTGTTCAGGAAAATTCTGTTGAAGTAAAAACCCCTAGAGAAAGGGTTATGCTTGAGGATGAACACCCATTTAAAGACGACGATGGCTTTTATCGTTAGTTGCAGCTTTAATTTTGGACTTTGAGCAAATTCAGGACTATTTACTAACGAATAAATGTGCTAAACAGCCTTTTTCTTGTTTTGTAGAAAACTGGATACTTTAAGGAGAATAACTAATGTCTGTAAAGAAGTTTCGTTTCGTTTCACCCGGAATTTTTCTAAACGAAGTCGATAATTCGCAGTTGCCCGCCGAGGCCCCTGCAGTCGGCCCCGTAATTATTGGTCGAACCCGCCGAGGACCGGGTATGCGTCCTGTCACCGTTCAGTCCTTTTCTGAGTTTGTTGAACTCTATGGTTACCCCGTTCCGGGTCGTAATTCTGATGAAATCTGGCGAAACGGAAACCAAGTTGGCCCAACATATGCCGCATATGCTGCCCAAGCATATCTAAGGGCTCAAGTTGGACCTGTCACTATGGTTCGCCTCCTTGGGGCCGAAAACGCAGACGTGGAAGAAGCCGGTCGCGCAGGTTGGAAGACTTCCGCATTCACAAATGTTTTGCCCGCCTCAAATGGCGGCGCATATGGCCTTTTCTTGGTCGATTCTGGCTCTGGAGACGCCTCTGTAACGGGCTCACTGGCAGCAGTTTGGTATTTGAACGAAGGTTCTATCGAACTTAGCGGAAACCTGAGAGGCTATCATCCAATTCAAGCCGACTCTGCGATGATTGCATCAATTGGAACAAGTCAGGAATTTACAGCAGTTGTTCGCGACTCCACTGGGGCCACGAAACTAAAGACTGCTTTTAACTTTGATGAAAATTCAGACAAATACATTCGCTCGGTTTTTAACACAAACCCACAGGCAATTAACAGCACGATCCAAGAAAGTGCTGCTGTTAAAACTTATTGGCTTGGTGAATCTTATGCTTCTAACTTGGCGACTTATGTTTCTGCATCTGGCGCAGGTTTAAACTTTGGCTTTATTGCCGCTCTTGAGAGCGGAAGTTATAATATGGCAGATCAGAGACAAGGATTCGTCGATGCTGAGTCTGGCTGGTTCATCTCGCAGGACTTTAGCACTGCCACTTCTCTTTACGCACCAGAAGCTCTTCAGAAACTTTTCAAATTCGTCAGCACTGGTCACGGAGAGTGGATTAACTCAAATGTTAAGATCTCCATCCGAGATATTAAAAAGTCTGGTGTTAAGGGATATCCTTATGGAACCTTTACCGTTGAGATTCGTTCCGCAAGAGACCATGACGGCTCCAAGAGAGTCCTTGAGTCTTACCCAAACTGTAATTTAG
>Ga0098061_1001596_pt1 | contig 10952 bp, 18 predicted proteins | sample 22_taG_FD_92579 | JGI IMG/M metagenome (GOLD analysis project Ga0098061, IMG submission 92579) | Marine viral communities from the Subarctic Pacific Ocean - 22_ETSP_OMZ_AT15343 metaG | ecosystem: Environmental > Aquatic > Marine > Oceanic | place: Subarctic Pacific Ocean | collected 2015-01-20 | reverse complement strand
CGGGTAACTTATTAAGTGTTCGTATTGTGAGGGGAAAAGAGGAGGTGTATAGAAACGAGGGCAAGCTAACTCGTGTGATTGGCAGGATGTGGGGTGAACAAGTGGCCACCGCGCTTGCTCAGGGTATGGGTAAACCCAAGAATATGGATGTTAAGTTTACCTACTCTTTTATGCCAGAACACTACATAACAATGGAAGGGGATGAGAGTTGTGAAAGTTGCATGTCTCACAATAGCGATTTCTATGGGCTTGTGGGTGCTTTGGATGGAAGGGATGCCCACCCCTTAATGGCGTATGAAAACACACCAGAAGCAGCTCTGATGCTGCTGTGGGATACAGATAAAGATAGGGCCATAGCTCGTGCTATTGTGCGTATACAGAAGGATGGTGTTGCTTTTGTCTCCATGTATGGAAATACAGGGTATCATGATGCGCTCGTGGCTATCCCTCATGTGTCTAGTGATGATGACAGGGTTATGGAGGGTATGAAGCTGCATGAAATACACACAACTGTAGGGGTGTTAGCTCCCTTTCTGGATGGATATGTGGAGCGCTTCGAACAGTGTAGTGATGGTATGCTGGAAGTGTCGTGTGAAGGCATGTCTAGCAACTATGAAACTGGTCGTTTAGTGGAAGGAGATGAGTGTACGTGTTGTGGTGAGATACACACGGACTTAACCACTACAGCAGATGATGGTGTTGTGTGCGAAGAGTGTTTAAGTGGGTTGTATTATTATGTAGAAGATAGAGATGGCTACTATCATGAAGAGGTAGTGCGGCAGGTGGGGGATGAATACTACCACGAAGATGATGTATGGTATGATGACGTAGAAGATGTCTATTACCCTGACAGTGTTAGATTTTACACGCTAGAAGTGGAGTCAGCTATTCTATCAAGAGGTAGTTATGATCTGATTGTGCATAAGGATAACATAACAAAGGCATTAGATGACTACAGGGTTATTTCGATTGATGGTGAATCTATTGAAGAAGAGGATGAGGAAAATGCAGCTTAATCTATTAGACATATTACAATACCAAAGAGGTCACGGGTCTGTATCTGAGGCATCATTCATAAATCACTATCTGCTACCAATGATTAATGAACTAGGATATCACGGTGTTATGGACGGGCAAGGGAATATATGGGTAGAGGTGGCAAGTAAAGAGAAAGCACCCTTCTTGTTCTGTGCTCACATAGACACATGTCACAAGGGAGATGTTAACATCCACCCCGTAACTACGCCAGATGGTGTTATACACCTCAGCAGGGCAGAAAAGGCGGCTGGATGTTTAGGTGCAGATGATGGTGTTGGTATATACACCAACTTGCGCCTAATTGAAGCAGGTGTTAAAGGTACCTACCTATTCACAAGAGGAGAAGAGTGTGGAGGTATTGGTGCTGAGTATATAGCTAAACAAACACCAGATAAATTAGAAGGATTTCTAATGTGTATCGAAGTGGACAGAGCTGGCACTGATGAAGTTATTGTGTCCCAAGCATACGGTGATTGTGCGAGCGTAGAATTCGGCGAGCAGTTATCGGAGATGTTAGGCATGGGCCACAGCCCCAGTACTGCGGGGGTTTACACAGATAACGCCGAGTTCGGGGATATCATTCCAGAGAGTGTGAACATAGCTGCGGGTTATGAAAACCAACACACTGCAAAGGAAACAGTGAACACAATTTATGTGGAAGCACTCATTAAAAAGCTCATAGCTATTGACTGGAACACTCTTCGAGTGGTGAGGGAACGAGGAGACTATGGAGAATGGATGGACTATCTTGGTGGTAACACTATGTATGACTACCCAGCAGGTGACTATGAAAAACTTCTGGAGTATGTAGAGATGCATCCATCTCGTGTTGCTAATTATCTGGATGCTATTGGTGTGGATATGTATGAAATTGAAAAGGAATGGATGAGCGGTGATCTGGAGGTAGGAAGGAGATGAGCTATCCTGACGATGTAAGACAGTATGACAATGATCCACGGTCACCATTCTATTCTCCCTTGCTGTGCCCCTATTGTGGAGAGGAAGCAGAAGAGAGGGATGGTGGGCTGTGGTGTCCTGTGTGTGACGAGGAGGATGATGATGAGTAATACTGGGTATCATAAATTGCTGGCGCACATCACGCCGGAGGAAGTGGCTAGCATTGAACATGCTTGCTTAGTGGATGAGTTACGATATATGTCTGGAGAGCAGTTTAAAGCTGACTTCCTGCAAGGAATGTCAGGCAGAGATAAGCTCAGATGGAACTATACAATGGCAGATGATGGTGTTGTGGAGTTATGGGAAACATTGCCGTTTTAATTTATTTTGCAGATAAGTATACTGTTTGAAAATAATATGTTATAATAAATATTATATATTAATATAATAGTCTATATTACCTTAAGTAATATAGACATATATTATAATTAACAATTATGTTTTCTGGAGAAAACATGGATAAGCATATATTAAACATAATTACTTCCTTGCATGAAGGAAGTAATAGAATAGTCTGCCCCTTCTGCGAAGGAGGCAGTAGTAAAGAAAAGAGTTTTATAATTACTAAAGAGGGTAGAAATGTAAAGTATATGTGCCACAGAGCATCTTGCAATGCTCGTGGTAATACAAACTACAGAGGAGAACTACAACAATCTGCACAACCAGTACAGGCTCCTGTACTAACAACACCCTCAGAGGGTGTATATGCTCTCAGGAGCGTTAGGGACAACTTAGGCAGGGATAGGGGAGGAGTTTATAGGAGAAAGCCTACAGCGCCCTCTCAGCTGCCCAAGGATATCAATCGTATTGATGATGATTGGTGTAAGCTACACTTCCCTGCACCAACAGACGCTAAGTGTGTCATCCTCGTAGAGGATATTATTAGTGCAGAGAAGATGCACCCATTCTTCCCTTGTGTTGCATTGCTTGGTGTACATCTGAATGAACAGAAACTTGCCTACCTAGTAGAGCAGGGGGTGAGGCATGTGATTGTAGCCTTGGACAATGACGCAACGCGGCAAGCTATACGTATTGCTCGTAAGTGGTTATTTGATACAACAATACTTCCCTTGCAAAGGGATTTAAAGGACGAGACATATGAAAGACTACAAGAAATTGCAGATAATCTCAAATCAAATCAGATGTGACTACTGTGGTGACACCCCATGGTCGGGACACAGACACGACTACAGGAATTGTAAATGTGGTAGGGTGAGCGTAGATGGAGGTAATGACTACTTGCGCCGTGGTTGGATAAAGGGCGCTACGTACACGGATATGAGTATAGAGTTTGATAGTGGTCACCTTAAATGTTTAGTGGCAGATGTAAACGAACACCAGAAGACACGTAACGCTTTAGGTGTTACGTATGCTATGTTTAGGTGGTTTAGAGATAACGGATATGAGATAAGGAGACTAGACGATGAGTAATGTGTACTTGATATCCGACTTACACCTAGGGCATAAGAATATTCTGGAGTTTGCAGGGAGGTATAGAGCTTGGGCTGACACTGTATTAGAGCATGATCGCGTCCTAATTGAGCGTATACGCTCTGTGTGCAGAAGTAAGAGAGATGTGTTGTACATCCTTGGAGATGTAGCTATGGGGGTTAAGCAGCTAGAGTTGTTGAATGAAATACCTGCACGTAAAATACTTGTGAGAGGTAATCACGACACATTCCAAGATGGTGTGTACATGAAGTATTTTGACAGCATACAAGGTATCATACATAAGCGCTACCATGGGCAAGGGTATTGGTTTAGTCATGCTCCTATACACCCACACGAGCTTAGAGGGAGGAAGAATGTACATGGCCACACACATGGCAATCTTATCATGAAGAGTGGGTGTGTGCAGGACAAGGATTACATCAATGTGTGTGTAGAGAATTGTAATGGCTATCCTGTCAATACATCAGAATTGGAGACATTTAGAGGAGAGATAAAGTGAATACTGCGCAAGAGTTAAAGGCCATCAAGAGATGGCAGGGGCTAAAAAAGAAATGTGATGACACGGGCATGGAGTTTAATCTGTCTGTAGCAGATGTGCGTGCGTTAATCATTAAGACTAGGTGTCACTACACAGGTAAAGATATTAAATACGGAGATCAAGGGGGCCATTTTAGTTTAGATCGAAAGGACAGCTCTCAGGGATACATCAAAGGAAACGTAGTGGCCTGTCACGGTGTGGTGAATAGCTTTAAGGCCAATTTATCGAAGATTGATATCCAGAAGATATTGAGGAAGTTATAATTGAATAGAGAACAGCGTATTCTATCAGCTATTATGACCAGCAGGGAAGCGTATAATAGCATCGTAGGGATTAGAGAGGAGTATGATTTTAGTGAACAGGGGTGGTTATTAGTACAAGAGATTGATGGGTTTTATGACAATGACGGAGACGTGAGCTACGTAGATAGGGATACAATAAAGGATGTTATTGCACGTAAATTCCCTAAAGCATCAGGCATTATCAATGCTGTTATAGACAATCTGGAAGATGTTAGCGTTAGCAACGCTGTTGCAGAGTATGTTGATTTGAAGCGTGAGGCGTTGGAACATGCCTTAGCTGACAAGCTGTTAGCAGGAGAAGATTATTCAGATCTGATGGAGAAGTTGGTTGCTGTTGATGGCTTGGAGGAGCATGAAGAGGAGACAGTGTTTATTGGTACAGACATTGATGACATTTTAGCAGCATCCTCAGCAGAAAATCTAATACGTGTACACCCACCAAGCTTAAATGACAGGCTGGATGGTGGGTTTAGTCCCGGACATCAGGCTGTTATCTATGCCCCCACAGAAGTGGGGAAGAGTTTATTAGCACTGAACATAGCCTGTGGCTTCCTTAGAGAGGGTAGGAGGGTGTTGTATTGTGGTAACGAAGACCCAAGTAGGAGTATGCTTCTGCGTGTCTTTAGTAACCTCTCAGGGATGACTAAGGAGGAGATTAGAACAGATCCCAGAGGTGCTACACAATTAGCCAGAGCTAATGGCTATGACAATCTAATATTCAAGGAGATGACTCCCGGAAGTTTAAGAGAGGTACGAACATTAACAGAGAGGTATAGCCCTGAAGTGGTGTTTATTGATCAGATGGCTAACATGGAGTGCCGTAGCTCTAGTAAGGTGGAGAAGAATGAAATACTAGCTTGTGGCTTAAGAGCAATGGCTAAGAAGTATGGTGTTGTATCCATCATCTTACACCAAGCATCAGACGATGCTTATGGTAGGAATATTCTAGAGAAGAATCATCTGTATTATTCTAACGTAGGAGTGCAGGGACAGATGGATGTAATGATTGGTATGGGTATGGATAGTAGTTATGAGCAGCAAGATCTGCGCATGCTATGTCTTACAAAGAATAAACTATCTGGATGTCATGAGAGCTTTCCTGTTCGTGTCAATCCAGCATTATCGAGGGTAGAAGAATGAGAGAAGACGTGATGACAGTGGGAGAAGTAGCAGCAGCCTTAAACCTATCTGAAATAGGTGTGAAGAGAATACAAGCCAGAGCTTTAGCTAAGATAGCAGCTAGTTTAACGGAGGATGACATGGAAGGTATTAGAGAGTTGTTACAAGAGTCTGAGGTGGATGAGACTATGTTTGGGGTTATGACAGATGCTATGTACCAATCATCTTTTGACTTCGAGGATGATGGGTTGGGGGATTTTTGGAAGGAAGAGAATGTTAGTGAACAGTAGATAATGTCGAGGATTGAATTATGACGCAACCTACTCATGAAGTATGCGAAAGACTATTAGGAGGGCATATATTTAAAAACTTTCTTAAAGAACCTATTCAGCCTGAGCTTGTACCGCGCCATTTTAATAGCGTACCAGAAACACCAGAGAGATTTCAGTACTGGCAGCATAGGTATTGCCAGAGATGTGGCTTTGAGGATGTACGAAAAGAACGATAGACAACAGTAAATAATGTCGAGAGATAACTGTATGAATAAATATATTGAAATAGTTAAAAAGTGGTTAGCTGATAGTAGCGCAGTAACCAGCGAGGAGCTTAAAGCGAATTCGGATATGGCCTATGCAGCCTATGCAGCAGCAGCCGTCAGAGCCGCTGATGCAGCCAATGAAGCCGCCAATGCAGCCTTTGCAGCCTATGTAGATCATGAATCCGCCCATGGCGCGGAATTGGCCGCCAGAGCCGCCGCCAGAGCCTCCTATTACGCCCACCAAAACGACGCGGAAAGGGCCAAGAAGTGGTTAAACGAATATAAAGAAGTAACCGGGAGGTAACTATATGGAACACTGTGATAAGTGCCACAGTCAGTTAGATAGGGAAGGCTTTCACTACCACATGACTGAATGTGTTAAGCAAGAAATTATAGGGCTTACGGCACAGCTCCAAGCATATCAAAGGCTTGCTGCCAAAGGCATTTATTATTCTATCGAAGAATTGGCGGAACACGATCAGGTGGTTGAACTCAGAACACTTAATTTAATCAAAAGAATTGCAGCAGATCACCCCTTTACTGTAGACCCTAGGGATCATGCTGAATTCTTTGAAACAGTGTATTGGAAGATTGCCAAGATTTAGATAGCGTCATTAGATCGAAAACCGGGCGCTATCTCATTTCTGAAATTGAATGGATCGAACGGCGTGAAAATACACAAACCTAAGATTTGTCGAAAAAGAGTGTTGGGAAATATTAAATAATTAACAGGAGGAATGATGAATGTTGAAGAGTTTCTTAGAGCCCCTACCCCAGAGATTTACATGGGGGAGCGGATTACTTTGGATTGTGAGACAACTAATATTAACTACGGCGATAGCTGCAACGCTGATAATAGGCTTATACTTACTTGTCATACTAACAGCGATGGCTCTATCAGTAGTATATGGGGCGGATTGGGCAGCAGTAGTCTTGACCATCTCATTTCTAGAATAGAGAATTTAGAGGGTTTTGTTGTTGGACATAACATTAAGTTTGATTTACGTTGGCTGGCTAGGCATGGCCTAGATGTTAGCAAGGTAGTTGTGTGGGATACGATGATTGCAGAACATGTATTCTATGGCAACCGACCACCAAATATTGGTGTTGGTTTGGGAGAGGTAGCTAAACGCTACGACCTCCCCGGCAAGGAGCCGTACATAGATTTGTGCATCAAAGGGAAACTGTGCCCGTCAGAGCTACCACGTAGTTTGTTACAGAGGAGATGTGAGTATGATGTAGGGGTAACAGATGGTGTGTTTAAAAGGCAACTACAGAGAGCTATAGAGGAGGATAAGCTTAAGACGATATTAACTAGGTGTTTGTTAACACCTGTGTTAGCTGACATAGAAACAAAAGGATTGAAGCTAGATGCTGATGCTGTAAATACAAGCTATCATAAAGCAATCAAAGAACAACATGAAATCACTACATCCTTAGCGGAGGTAGCAAGTATTAATTGGAATAGCCCTATGCAAGTGGCGGAGGTGGTGTATGGAGAGTACGGATTTAAGGAGTTGGTTGGCAGAGATAAGCAGCCAATTAGGACAGCTACAGGTAGAGCTAAAGCTGATGTCGGGACGATTAGAAAGCTTACAGCAAGGACAAATAAGCAGAAAACGCTCAAAGGATTGCTTAATCGAAGAAGTATTGTAGAAGCACAGCTTACAAAGACATTAAACAAATTCAAAGCATGTGTAGATAATGAGGATATGCTATATGCACAGTTTAATCAGGCCATCACACAGACACATAGGCTTTCTTCGTCTGGCACGGAATATGGGGTGCAATTCCAGAACATGCCCAGAATATTCAAGCCTTGTGTCACGTCGCGTAACGAGGGCTGGGATGTTCTCGAAGCTGATGGTGCGCAATTGGAATTTCGTGTCGCTGCATTCCTTGGGCAAGACAAGCAGGCAATATATGACATAGAGAATGGTGTAGATGTACACAGCTTCACAGCAGAGACAATAACAGCAGCAGGACAGGAGACAGATAGGCAGACAGCTAAGGCACACACGTTTAAACCATTATTCGGAGGTAGGAGTGGTACGACAGCAGAGAAAGCGTATTACAAGGCATTTAAAGAGAAGTACAAGGGTGTGGCACAAGCACAGGAAGGATGGAAGAACACCACAATTAGAGATAAGAAGTTTAGAATGGCTTCAGGGATGGAATTCTTCTTCCCAAGAATAAAAGCTTCTCGCTCTAAGGATGGGTATATACCAGAAGAGAGTAATATATTCAACTATCCCATACAGAGCTTTGCAACAGCAGATATCATACCAATATGTATTATATACACATGGCATGCTATGAAAGCAGCAGGTTTGAAGAGCTTTATCTTTAACACAGTGCATGACTCTATCATTATTGAGAGGTGTACAGAAGAAAAGGAGAAATTAAATGAAATAATAGTATACTGTTTTGGAAAAGCATGTTATAATTATCTTAAGGTGGTTTATGACGTAGAGTTTAACGTCCCACTGGGATGCGGCATTAAAGCCGGAAGTAATTGGGGAGTAGGAGATGAAGAAGTATTCTCCCTCCCAACACCGTATAAATAGGAAATAAGAATGGATAGAAATTTTTTAGTAGGCTGCGTTGCAGCCACAATTGTAGCATGTACGTTCTTTGGGACTATAGCTGCTCATAATATAAATGTAACAGCTAGGGTAGCTGAAGCTATTGTAGCAGGAGCAGAGCCCTTAGCAGTACAATGTGCTTTGGATAATTCACTAGCAGATTTCTGTGTAGTTTTAGCAACCAACCAAGGGGATTAATATATGCAAGGTTATGTACAAAAGATTAGTAGTAAAAATGGTATGGGAAAGAACGGCCCTTGGGTGTTATATTCTGTACAGGTAGACGGTAATTGGTATGGTGCGGGATTCAACCCACCACCATGTAGAGAGGGGGATTTGATTGAGTATGACACGATTCAGAAAGGGCAGTATACGAATATTGAAAATATTAGGCTGGGTACTGCTAGCGCCCCTGCTCCTGTGGCTACTCCTGCTGTAGCTACTCCTGTAGCTGCGGCACAGGCTCCACCTAAGAATACAACACAGTTGTCTATTCATTTGCAGAGTAGCCGTAACGCTGCAATCAATTGCTTAGATGTGTTGCTTAAGAGTGAGGCTGTTAAACTCCCTGCAAAGCAGGCTGATAAGTATGATGCAGCAATGGCATTGCTGGATGAGATTACAGCCCGGTTCTTTGTTCAGCTAGAACAGGATATTGAAGCTGGTGGTATTAGCACAGAAGAAGTTATCCCACAGCCCGCAGTAGCGGCTTAAACCCAACAAGGCCAGGGACGGCCACAGGAGGATGTATGAATTATATATACGAAACACAAGACTATGGTATTATACTACTAGATGAGGAGATGAGGGATGCGCTAGATACAAACTATGGCATATGGAATAAAACGTACAATGTAATGGAGACTGCTGCTGCTGTCTTATTTGGAGCTTATGAGCTTATAGAGGAGATGCAAGCACAGCTAAACGCAGTGAAGAAAACTACATTGAAAGTGGCTAAGGTACATTGATATGCACCTATTAATTGATGCTGACTCTGCCCTCTATAGGGCAGGGTGTGCCAATGAAGAGAGGACGTACAGATGTACGTTAGAAGGTCAACTACTAGAGGAGTTTAGATACAAGAGTGATGCTAAAGTTTTTGCAGAAGAGTATGGCTGTGAGATTGTTAAACACAAAACAGCTGGCCCCATAGGGCTTTCACTGCACAACTTGAGACAATGCGCTAAGAATTTCTTTGCTATCGAGCACGATAGCTATGAGATGTTCATAGGGGGTAAGGGTAATTTTCGTTATGACTACTACCCTGAGTATAAAAACAACAGAGATGGAGATGATAAACCTGTTCATTTAGAACAGATGAAGAAACATTTACAAGCTCAGTATGGAGCTGTCCGTATAAACGATGAAGAAGCTGATGATGTTGTTAGCTATAAGCAATGTATGGCTGAGAAGGACAGTACGTGCATTGTAACGATTGATAAAGACTTAAACAATACAGCCGGATGGCATTACAACTGGGTGAAGGGAGATATGTTTTATGTCACAGAGAAGGAAGCTGATCTAAACTTTGCAAGACAACTACTGTCAGGAGATGCTACAGATGGGATACCGGGACTTAAGGGAGTTGCTGCTAAGACAGCAATTAAACTACTACCAGAATATAGGGATGATTGGTTGGAGTTTGTTAAACATACTTATCTGGAGAGAGGTTATACTCTCGATTATCTAAATCAAATGGGTATAATGCTATATATGCGAAAGAAGCCCGAGGAGATTTGGTCATGCGAGTAGAAGGTTGGACAGAATCTAAGTTTTTTAGCTTCATTCGCTCTGCCTTACGCAGAGCATTTACAAAATATCCAAACAAATACAAAGCATTAAATGCTGCTAGGAGGGTTAAGAAGCATGCCAAAGGTAGACAAAAGTGGGAGTATAGATGTGCCTCATGTACCAGATTTTATGCTGGGAAGAGTGTACAGGTGGATCATATTATACCTGCCGGAAGTTTGCGTAGCTTTTCTGATCTACCAGACTTTTGTTCTCGCCTCTTCTGTTCTGTAGAGGGTTTACAAGTGTTGTGTCATAAATGCCACACAGTGAAGACAAATACAGAGAGAGGGATTGTACCAGAGATTGCAGCATTCAAGAAGCTGCCAGCTAAGAAACAAATAGCTAAGCTTAAGCGCTTAGAGTTGGAGGTTGGTAGTAATGCTGCTAAACGTATAGAGATATTTACAAGGTATCATAAGTCTAAGGAGGATGCATGACTAATAGATTTAATAGTGGAGCTTCTGGCTACACTTGTGATCTTTGCCACACGTTGTTGTGGTGGGGGTGTCTCAGGGAGGATGACAAAGCTAAAAGAAACTTCTATCCCAAACACACAGAAGAGAATATAACATATGCAGGGGATGACATACTCTGCTTTAAGTGTAGCAAGGAGGTTAGTGTAGATGAGCATT
>Ga0098061_1001595_pt1 | contig 10955 bp, 8 predicted proteins | sample 22_taG_FD_92579 | JGI IMG/M metagenome (GOLD analysis project Ga0098061, IMG submission 92579) | Marine viral communities from the Subarctic Pacific Ocean - 22_ETSP_OMZ_AT15343 metaG | ecosystem: Environmental > Aquatic > Marine > Oceanic | place: Subarctic Pacific Ocean | collected 2015-01-20 | reverse complement strand
ACGATGGAAAATATACTTTCTCAAACATGGAATTGGAATATAAACAAACTTATTTGAGCGGATCAACCTTTGTAACAGGAAATGTCCCACAGTAAATTGGGATTATTAGGATTTTAAAATTCTTGTACACTATTTATAACAAAGTATTATTTTACTATACCAAGGAGTAATAAATATGTCTTCGATGTTAGAACAAGCCTTTATCGATGCAGAAGCGTTGAAAGAAGCCGCATTAAAGAATGCAGAGCAGGTAATTATTGAAAAATATGCGGAAGAAGTGAAAAACGCCGTCGATGGTCTTCTGGAACAGGATGAACTCGATCTAGGGCTCGAAGAGGGTGAAGAGGGTGAAGAAGTTGTTGAGGAAGATAAGCCTTATGACGCTTTCCCCTATAAACATCGTACCAACGAGACCACAGATAATGATATTACCATCAATTTGGAACAACTTGAGGAGCAGATTGGAAAAATCTATGGCGAGTTAAATCCCAAAGAAGAAAATTATGTTCTTGTTTCAGAAGATGTTGAGATTGATGAAGAAATTGAAATTGAACTCACCGAAGACGAAGGTGAGGAAATTGAATTGACGGAAGATGATGAACCCTTCTTTGCACAATCAGAAGAAGAAGAAGGTAGTGAAGCCGAAGAAGAAGCAGCAGAAAAGGGTCGACAAACATCTCTTTATGGAGGAACTCCAACTTCTGAAGAATTAATCCGCAAAGCAGTTGAAGAAGCTCTTCGCGTAGATTATGAAACTGTTCCCACTGGTCATATTGGAGCCTTTACAAATCAAGAGTGGGAATATGCCGAAGAAATGAACGCAGTGAAAACCAAATATGAAGAATTAGAAGAAAAAAGCCAAAAACAAAAGAAATTGATGGAACAAGCGCTCCAAGTTATTAATATTTTGGAAAAGAACACTAAAAAATACGAAACAGCAGTTGAACAACTCAAAACGAAATTGGTTGAAACAAATTTGACCAATGCAAGATTATATTATAAGAATCAAGTCCTAGCTAGTCCCTCTCTGAATGAGCGACAAAAGGAAAACATTGTCGAAGCATTATCTCAGGCTGATTCACCTAAACAGGCTAAAACTATTTTTGAAACACTTCAAAATGCAGTGGGAGGCTCCAAAACGAAAGGAGCGCCAAAATCACTAAGTGAAGCAGTTGAAAAACGAAGCTTGTTAACTGTGTCTCCGGCAAGACGACGAGAACGAGACACAGTTGAAGAGGCTATTTCTTCCAGATGGCAGAGATTAGCCGGAATTAAGTCGTAATTACTTTTAATTTTAAGGAGATTAAAAACATGTCTGTATTAAAGACTTTGACAGAAGGCATTGTTGACAGAGATCTTCGACAAGAGGGTGAAGCCCTGCTTAATAAGTGGGAAAAAACCGGTCTACTCGAAGGCCTAGACAATGATTACACGAGACAAAGTATGTCTCGATTACTTGAAAACCAAGCGAAGCAGCTTTTGAAAGAAGCTTCTTCAATGGCGGCAGGTGACGTAGAAGGATTTTCTGCTGTTGCTTTTCCCATTGTTCGCCGTGTATTCGGCGGATTAATTGCTAACGATATTGTTAGCGTTCAGCCCATGAGCTTACCCTCTGGACTGATTTTCTTCCTAGATTTTACATATAATGTTACTCGATTCGGTAACGTAGCTGATTTCTCCATTTATGGTACGGATAAAGTTGCTAGCCAAATCACCGGTGGTGTTAATATTATTGATGATGGTACTGATGGAGGAACTCGAACTCAAGCGAGTTTTGGTGGTCCCTATTTGATGGGGGGCACATATGCCGATTCTACTGGTTCTTGTAGCTTGACATGCTCTACTGCACAGGGTATTGATTTTAATACTACTGCTGCTACTTATACTGATGCTAATCTTAAGTTGATCGATTATGATCCAGATCTGTGTTCACGAAGTGGATCAACATTTGGTGTTGCTGTCTATAAAATGCTGAAAACTGCACTTAATTCTGAGCAAGAAGAAATCGATTATGATAACTATGCTGCTTTCTATGTTCAGACAAGCAATAATAGCAATAGGCTTCCCGGTCTTGTTGCAACCACTGGTATTGTGGGTGGTAATCAAGCAGCCGCGAACTACGCCTTAGTTCGTCGCTTGACTGGTGATTATCCCGACGCAGAATCAACTCATATTAGGCTTGTTTTTGCTGGACCTTCTAGCTCTACTGCTGGTATTGACGTTGGTCTTGTAAATGCTAACACCACAGTTACCGGTACTCCCGTCCTTAATTGGCCGAGAAAAGACGACTGGGCAACCGGCGGAGCAATTGGTTCTGTTGTTGGTGCCGATCCATGGGGTCTTGAAGGTGCTGGTTCAACAACCGGAGACTTCAATGGTCAAAACGTGGACATCATCCCCGAAATCGACATCAAAGTTGATTCCGTGGCTGTTACCGCTCAAACCAAGAAACTGAAAGCCAAGTGGTCCCCAGAATTGGGACAAGATCTCAACGCTTATCACAACTTGGATGCTGAAGTGGAACTTACCAGTATTTTGTCTGAGCAAATTGCACTCGAAATCGACAGAGAACTTCTTGCCGATCTCGTTAATGGTGCAACGGCTGCTACTCGTTACTGGGCTCGAAGCCCGGGAATGTTCTTGAACAGAACAACTGGTGCTGAAGTTGGAGCAAACACAAAAGCTCCGGACTTCACGGGTACTGTTTCCGAATGGTATGAGACTTTGGTAGAGAGCATTAATGATGTTTCTGCTGAAATCCACAGAAAGACTCTTCGAGGCGGCGCAAACTTCATTGTTTGTGGTCCCGAAGTGGCTAACATCTTGGAATTCACCGCAGGCTTCCGTGCTAGCGTAACTGCTGATACTGCTAAAGGCACCATCGGCGCACTCAAAACTGGAACTCTTTCAAAGAAATTTGAAATTTATGTAGATCCCTACTTCCTCCGAAACGTTGTTTTGGTCGGTCGTAAAGGTTCTTCATTCCTTGAGTCCGGTTATGTGTATGCACCTTATGTGCCACTGCAAGTTACTCCCACTATCTTTGGTGTTGAAGATTTCGTGCCCCGCAAGGGTGTCATGACTCGATATGCCAAGAAAATGGTTCGACCTGACATGTATGGTCTGGTTGTTATTCGAGGACTTGATGGCGAAAGCGGAGCATAATCCAATACTTTAAATAAGTGTGGATGAGCACTCTTGGAAAACCCCGGATCTTTTTATAAGGTTCGGGGTTTTCTTTTATCTGAAACTAATTACTACAGGACTCTTTCTGCCATAGGAGAAATCATTGAATGGCTATCCCCACATTAACACCAGTAAGTCAAACTAGTAAGAACATTTTGCCCGCTACAGGAAGCACGGCAAATGTTATCTCTACTGCTGTGCCTTTTGGGGTATATTTAGGTTCATCTAATTTCCTCTCCGGCGCCGCTGCGCAAGTTGCATATACTTATAAAAAGTTGGGCGGAGATCTCCTAGAAATAGAGATGACGGAGCAGCAAGTATATACTGCTTTTGAAGAATCAGTTTTAGAATATTCCTATATTGTTAATATTCATCAGGCAAAGAACTCACTTGGAGACGCACTGGGCGGCACCACAAGCTCTTTTGATTATTTGGGAGAATATAAGTCAGGAACGCTTTCATCCAGTCTTAGCGGGGGCAACGCCGCTCTTAAATATACGCGATTTGATTACGGTTATACGCGCAGGTTTGGAGACGCCGCTGCTGCTGAGGCAACTATCGGAGGCACACAGCCTTTTTATTCTGCCTCTTTTAACCTTACAGCTAGCGTTCAGGATTATGATTTAATCTCTGCTGTTTCTGCGAGCATTGCAACAGGTTCGTTACCCTCGACCATTGATTATCAAAATAAACGGCTTCTTATTCGTCGTGTTTATTATATCTCCCCTAGGGCAATGTGGAGATTTTATGGATATTATGGTGGATTGGGGTCAACAGGTAATTTAAGTACTTATGGGCAGTTTGCCGATGATTCAACATTCCAAATTGTACCTGTGTGGCAAAATAAAGCTCAAGCTTCGGCCTATGAAGATGCTATTAGGACGAGAACGTCCAATTTTTCATATGAGATTCGAGACAATAAAATAAGAATATTTCCCATACCTCCCAATTTGTGGGGTCGTTTAAAAATGTGGTTTGAATTTACCGTTGATACGGATCCATGGGAGAAACAATCAGGTCGACCATCGGGAATTGATGGTGTCAACAACCTGAACACTCTTCCCTATGCTAATTTGCCTTATGACAATATTAACTCCATAGGGAAACAGTGGATTCGGAGGTTTGCTCTTGCTCTTTGTAAAGAGATGTTGGGGCAAGTGCGAGGTAAGTTTTCTACTATACCCATTCCCGGCGATTCTGTTACATTGAATCACGCCGAACTTCTATCTCAAGCCAAAGAGGAGCAGGAGAAGCTCCGAGAAGAATTGAAAACAATTCTTGATGAAATGACATATAAAGAGTTGGTTGCCAATGATGCCGAGATGACAGAAAATGCCCAGAAAGTATTCACTAGCGCTCCCAATTATATATTCATGGGTTAGGAGAGGTTAGATGTCTACAAATAATAAATGGTCTCAGCCGGATGCGCCGCCTCCACCAATGTTCCTCAATCAAAAAGAGAGGAATTTGGTCAAGCAGGTAAACGATGAACTTATCGAGCGCGTCATTGGGCAAACTATCCTGTACTATCCTATTGATATGCAATTGACCAATTTTCACTCTCTTTATGGCGAATCTATAGAAAAAAGCTTTCTTCCTCCCGTTCGTGTCATGGCGATGGTGAAATTTGAGGGTCATGCAACGACCAATACTAACTACGGTATTGATAGGTTACAGTCTATTAGTATTTCTTTTCATAAGAGAAGACTTACGCAAGATCAGGACTTGTATGTAAGGGTGGGCGACTTTATATTATATGCTGGTCTATATTATGAAATTGTAACGCTTGAAGAGCCTAAGTGGTTGTTTGGAAGAGGTGATAAGTCATTTGAGATAGATGCTAAGTGTATTAGGGTTAGAGAGGGCACTTTCAATGCACAGTAAAAAAATGAATAATAGTTTAGCCGGCGCAGATGTTATCTTTCTTCAGCCTTCGAATTTAGAAAATATAGATTCTGCGCTTTATGAGTGGGTTAATGAACATTTAAACATTAGCGCCACCACCCATGATGGGTTTAAAAAAGTTCCGGTCATCTGGGCAACAGCCGAGAGATCATATCAGATCAAGAACCAAAAAGAACTTCATGATTCTGATGGTGCGTTGGTGTATCCCCTTGTTACTGTAGGACGCACAGGATTTACAAAGGATAGAACTAAAAAAGGGGCTATTTATGCGCCATTACCCGCTGTCAAGGACTATCGTGGCGGCGTGATTAAGATCACCAAGCAGATTAACCAAGATAAAACGGCTAATTTTATGAATGCTTTAGCTTTTAAGGAAAGATCAGTCAGACAGATCAATTTCCCGTTGCCCAAGAAGCCTCAAAAAACTGTTTATAATACCGTTACCATTCCTATTCCGGTTTATATCGAGGTATCTTATGAGATTCAGCTTAAATCATATTATCAACAACAAATGAATGAAATGATCTCTCCTTTTGTCACAAACACAGGGGGAATCAATTATTTTCCAATGAGTCGTAACGGTCATTTTTATGAAGCTTTTATTCAGGCTGATTACGGGGTTGAAAACAACATTTTTTCCATGGGCGAGGAAGAAAGAACTTTTCAAACTAAAGTGGAAATTAAGGTATTGGGATACCTCATTGGCGACGGTTCCAACGAATCGCAGCCATTTAATGTTGTGCGGGAGAATCCTGTTGAGTTAAGAATTACTCGCGAGAAGCCCATGCTGGGTGAAAAACCAGAGAGTACAGATGTTACAAAGAAATATAGAGAATTGGGCGAAAACCCTGAAACTTTAAAATGATTAATTCTTATTAATGTTCCTTTTCGGTGTTTTCTCTCTATTTATTATAAGAAAAGATTTAATTAAGATATAGGAGATAAATGTATGTCTGCTAAAAATTTTAGGTTCAGATCCCCCGGGATAAGAATCGAAGAAATTGATGAAAGTATTTTTACCCTTCCCCCCCTTTCTGAGGTGGGACCGGTAATTGTAGGACGCTCTGCTCATGGGCCGAGTTTGAAACCAGTAAAAGTAGCCTCTGTTGATGAGTTTACAAATATATTTGGCGTTCCTTCCCCCGGAGGCTTTGCATCTACTGATTTGTGGCGCGGTGTAAATACAAGTGCTCCGGATTATGGCTCTTATGCCGCATTGGCTTATTTGCGAAACTCTGCTCCTGTGACTTATATTCGATTGGCAGGAACTGAACACCCTAATAAAACTGCAACCACGACAACTGAGTATGGAGGAGCCGCAGGCTGGCAGACGACATGTCTTACTCCCAATAGCACGCTCCTTGGCTCCAACGGCGGCGCTTATGGGTTATTTTTGTTCCCTTCGTCATCCGGTGGCAATATGGGAACAGGATCTCTCGCAGCCGTCTTTTATATGAATTCTGGTTCTGCGGTTCTTACTCATAACGGAGAAACCCCGGGAACCTATGTTTCTAAACAATTGTGCCGATTTACAGGATCGTTGGTTAACGCCGATATTAAACTGAGAATAAGCTCTTCTGTCATGCCAACTGGGTATGGCTATACGACTTCGTCTGTTGGGGGATATCGAGATGTCTCTGTTAAGATGGATCCCGGCGCCGGAAACTTCATTCGAAAAGCTTTTAATACAAGCGCAATTTTGACCAATACAGCGGACAATGGCGTTGATAATCCTGAATACATGTGGCTCGGTGAAACTTTCGAAGATTATATTCTTAAAAAGGATACAGATTTCGGCACTGTTACCAACACTATGGCATTTATTACTCCGATGACCAATATTGCCGGCGCCATCAAAAAGGCAAATTATCGTTTCCCCTTCCAAGCGGCAAGAACAGGATATGTTTTTGCCCAAGATGATGGTGCTTCCGGAAGTTTTGACCCCATCAGCAACTCCCCTCAAAAACTTTTTAGAATTGTTGGGTTGACTGAAGGTGATTGGGCTTCGAGAAATATCAAGATTTCTATTTCAAATATTTCTTATACCCCCATCGATGCAAACGCTGATCCTTATGGCACCTTCAATGTGTCAGTAAGAGCACTTCAAGATAGTGATGATAATCCGGTTCTGCTGGAAACCTTTGACTCTGTTAATCTGAATCCGCGTTCTCCTGACTTTATTGGAAGGAGAATTGGAGATCAATATCTTAAATGGGACTCCACTAATGATAAAATTGAAATTTATGGAGATTATCAAAATCAATCTAGATATATCCGGGTTGAGGTTGACACCAAAGTGAAACTTGGCGGCGCTGATTCCAATTGTGTACCTTTCGGTTTCATGGGTCCGGCTCGACGACAAAAGTTTCAGGTTATATCTGGAAGTACTGCCGGCACAATGGCAACTGGATATTCGGACTTCGATAGTTCTTATGCATATAATGCTGCTTCTTTTGGAGTGTCTCGATATCCACTTCCCGGAAATTGGTTGGAAAACGTGGCTTCCGACGTTGGCGGCATCTTCACCGCATCTCTCGACTTCCCTGATTATCAACTTCGTGTGACTGCTTCAAACGCTACCAGAGGGGTATCTCGAAATGCGTATTTCGGAGTTCGAACTTCTCGGACTGATGCGGGTAGATATTTCTCTCCTGCATATTATGACTTAACCATACCTCTGGAAGCAGGCGTTAATTCATGGGTGGCTTCGGCCGGCTCCACTGTTCATACGTTTGCTTTCTCTCTTGATGATGTAAGACAGGCATCTTCTTCTGCGGATGGATGGTCTGATAATGCTGTTTACACAAAGAATGCGCGTCAAAGCTCTGTTCCCGGCGTGGCATCTATTAGTGCCCTAGGGACTTATTATAAAGCAAGTCAAGGGAGTGGCACTTCGACGTCTCGTTATACCAACACTGACGGTTGGAAAACCGTACTTGATGCGGGCTATAAAGCATTTACGATGCCAATGCACGGTGGTTTTGACGGAGTTAATATTAAAGAGAAAAATCCCTTCTCAACTAGCAACGTTGCCGGAGGAGCAACCACAGATGGTCGCAGCAACTACGCATGGTATTCAGTTCTTACGGCAATTAAGATGCTGAGAGACCCAGAATTCCTTGATTTTAACTTAGCTTCGGTCCCCGGCATGATAGATTCAACTTTGAATACTAAATTGGCTGATTATTGCGAAAATCGAGGTGACGCTCTGGCGCTTTTGGATGTTGACTCGGGATATCGTCCGCTAGAAGATATCAAAGCTGCGCAATTAACTTCCAACACTTATCGCGGAACAGTTACTGACGCTGTAGATTATCGAAGAAACAGTTTATCGAGTGTTATTCATAGTTACGCTGCTGCTTTCTATCCATGGGTAGACATTTCAGATGGTAGAACCAATTCTGTTGTTGCCTGTCCTCCGACAGTCGCAATGATGGGTGTTTTCGGAAGAGTTAAACAAACTTCCGAAGTGTGGTTCGCTCCAGCCGGTTTCCAAAGAGGCGGCTTGTCCGATGGCTCAACCGGATTGAGAGTGCTTAATGTTAAAGATCGTCTCACTTCTGCGGAAAGAGATGAACTGTACGATGCAGGCATTAATCCAATTGCAAACTTCCCGGCTGAAGGAATTGTTGTTTTCGGACAAAAAACACTTCAACTACAGAGAAGCGCACTGGACAGAATTAATGTTCGGCGATTGATGATTTATCTTAAACGTAAAATTGGCGGTATTGCATCGCGCACCTTGTTTGAGCAAAACGTTAGGGCAACATGGAAGAATTTCACCAAGCAAGCTGTTTCGGTATTGGATGCTGTTAAAGACGGATTGGGTATTGTAGATTATAAATTCATTCTTGATGAAACGACTACAACACCTGACCTGATTGACCAAAATGTTCTTTATGCGAAGCTTTATATTAAGCCAGCTAGAGCAATCGAGTACATTGCACTTGATTTCATCATTACTAAAACCGGGGCACAATTTCCTGAATAAATTTTAGAGAATACTATATAATAGTAGAGGATATAGGAGAATAATAAAAATGGCTGAGAATCAATTTTGGCATCAACGACAGTTACAACCAAAACGAAAATTTCGCTGGATTGCGACAGTTGGAGACGGCGAAACGGTTTATTCATACGTGGTTAAAAAGGTTGCCAAGCCTACGTGGAACTCTGCGAACAAGGAACACAAGATTTTAGGTCATACTTTTAATTTTCCCGGACCGGTAACTTGGGATACGGTGGATCTTACGATAGTTGACTTGGCTGGCGATAAAGATTCTCCAGAAAGAGGCAATGCCGCTGTTTATCTTCAAAACCTAATTTATGCTTCGGGATATCAGTTTCCAACTTCCTTGGATAATGCCTCTTTGGGCGTTACAAAGGCTCGTGCTGCTTCAGCACTGGGCGGCTTGGGAGTTCAGCAGTTGGATGCCGAGGGGTTTTTGTTGGAAGAGTATACTTTTCACAACCCATGGATTGAAAAAGTCGATTTTGGTGGGGAATTTGATTATGAGTCTGATGACTTTGTTGATGTAACGTTGACGGTTCGATTCGACTGGGCAAAAATTATTGCACCTGCTGGCGAACAGCTTGAGATTGGTCCGGAAGCGCAAGAACGTCTTGAGGCAGCAACCTTGGATGGTAACAGTTATCCTCTGGGACATCGACCTAAAAACTCAGATTCCGGCGGCGGATCCTATTAATATTTAACCTACGAGGTGGTAAATGTCGATTAGAAATAATGAAGAGCGCACCGGGGCGGCTCTCGACGAAAGTAGCCCTATTCTTTCCCAAAACTTACAAGATCCCTTAAATTTTGTTGTTCCCACTATGCATGTTGATCTCCCTTCGAGGGGGTCTTATTATGCAAAAGGTCATCCCTTGCATGGCGAGGATACGGTGGAAATTCGCTTTATGACTGCCAAAGACGAGGATATTCTAACCTCCCCGGCTTTGATTAAGAAGCGAACTGTACTGGATCGGCTTCTTCAGAGTCTTATCTTGGACAAAAGAGTGCATGTGGAAGATTTGCTGTTAGGGGATAAAAACGCTATCCTCATTCAGGCTCGAATTTCGGGCTATGGGCAATGGTATGAGGTTAAAATGAATTGCCCATCTTGCGGTGAAGAGCAAACTGAAGAGTTTGATCTCGAAGAGTGCTCTACAGTGACCGAGGGCGAAAATGATCTGGAAGAAGTGAAAAAATTGGAAAATGGTAATTTTTTGATTACTCTTCCTCGCACCAAGGCGGAGTGTGAAGTTAAGCTTTTTAGGGGTCATGAAGAAAAAATCCTTGTTAAAAGCATGGACAAAAAAGGAAAGAACAAAGATCATAGTACCACTCTCACACAGCAATTAAAACTGATGATTGAGTCGGTTAATGGCTATAAAGATCCCAAGGTTATTGCGCACTTTGTCGATCATATGCCTGTGGCGGATTCTAGGATGCTCAGATATTTCTATGATAAAATCACCCCCAACATTAATTTGACCGCTCCGTTTGAGTGTGAAAGCTGTGAATATTTAGAGGACGTGGAGGTTCCTCTCACCGTGGACTTTTTTTGGCCTAAGCAATGATTACATCCAAAGTGTATATGAAGAACTTTTCATTCTGAAATATCACGGTGGCTGGTCATTCTTTGAATCATACAACCTTCCTATAACAATTCGTCGTTGGTTTCTCGAGCGCTTGTCCAAGCAGCTTAAAGATGAAGCTGACCAAATCAAAAAAGCATCAAAATAGCCTATTATTTCATTTCTTCTCTAATTATTGTGTGAACTGTAAGTTTGAATGGAGATGAGCACGTATGTCCTTTTGGAATCCTTATAACATATATTATTCCCCAGACGGCGATTCCGGT
>Ga0098061_1001594_pt1 | contig 10957 bp, 12 predicted proteins | sample 22_taG_FD_92579 | JGI IMG/M metagenome (GOLD analysis project Ga0098061, IMG submission 92579) | Marine viral communities from the Subarctic Pacific Ocean - 22_ETSP_OMZ_AT15343 metaG | ecosystem: Environmental > Aquatic > Marine > Oceanic | place: Subarctic Pacific Ocean | collected 2015-01-20 | reverse complement strand
TTTAAGATCATCTTGATTCATGTCTGTATTTAGTTTAAAATATAGCTCGACAATTTCATAATACGATAAAAAATCGGTATCAAAATCATCTTTTTTTAACGCTGAACGAAATGTTGTTTGTGTTAGATCCTTTAGATTAAATCTTTTAAGTACTGAATCAAATTTTTCCAAGCTCTGTCATTTTATAATTTAACGGAGTTTTCTTATTTTTTATTGCTTGAATCAAAACCTTTGCGGAAACATCGTCAGGGTCTTTGTCGTGAGGCAAGCGAGTCCCGTATATTTCAACCTTTTCACTATAGTCTCCTAAGTATTTTTTGATGTCTTTTAGAGCATCACCATCATACATAATTACTATCCTCTTGACTCCCTTAGCAAGTAGTCTCCTTAATTGAGTTGGGGAGAATGATTTCCCAAAAGTACAAACACATTTAACCTTGGGGTTCTTATAAAGTTTCAATTTCTTATCTACGGCAACCTTAGAAAATGCCCCCTCGACAGCAATTACTGTCACGGTCTCTTCGGTAACTTCATCAAGCCCAAACAGGAGCTTAGATAAATCATTTGTGGAGTTTCTATATCTAAGTACTTTCGTCTCTCCTCTAGCCTTTCTTTTGGCGTTTTCCTCATCTAGCCAAGACCTATCTTTGGTGTGTCTAGCAACCCAAGCAACATTTTCACCTTCATCCCTTATTACAAAGAAAATGTAGTCACGGAATTCTGTCATAATTTTGCAGGTTCCTATATTGTAAACATCGTACTGTTCCTTTACTATCCCCCTGTGTTCCATGTACCAATGACTCTTTACTCTCTTGTATCCAAATGGTGGGTTTTCTTTTCGATATGTGTCATCAAAATTTTCTTTCTTACGTTTTTCAATCCTTCCTAATTTTTCGAAAATATTACCAGAAACCGCTGTTGTTATTAGATGCTTGAGATCCAATTGCCAAAGAAGTTTTTTTAATTTTCCACCTTCACCACACTTTTTGCAGTTAAAATTCCCTGTGGCATTCTTTCCTTTTTTATCTATTTTGTCAGTTTTACGTTGAACATAAAAGTGATCTTCTTTGTGACAAAAAGGGCACTTACCTAAAAGATGGCTCCCAGAACCATTAGGTTTGCACGGACTTAGTGCCGATTTAATCTCTGATTCTGGGAACTTTATTCTACTCACTTGCGAAACTTGTTTTGTTGGATTCCAATAATAAGATTTTTTCAATTACTCCTGATGCGTCAGAAACTTTAACGTCTGCTCGTTTGGAGACTGACTTCAATTCTCCCATCGACAATGCTGATAGAAGTTTCTGAATGTTCTCAATTTCTGTGGAAGATAAATTTCCCATAATTTTAGATATGTTTAAGGTTTATTAATTTCTTTTAGGTCTTTCTCCTAATTTTTTCTTTTTAATTATTCTTGATTTTGGCTCTGGAGATTCATCCGTTGAGTCCTTATTTAGAAGAAGTCTTTTGGTTTTGTTAGGGAGGTAAAATTGACCCTTATTTAAGTTTTGGTAGATCATAAAAGTCTTTCCTGCTTGATAGTATCTTAACTTATCAAAATGTAATCGACATAACCCCTGATCTCTTTCGTCCTTGGTTATGTTCAATGTCGCAAAATACGAGAATGGGTCAACTAAAGCTTTCATTTCTGCAATATTATACCTAGTCTGAACAAACGTTGGATCATTCAGTTGATTCGGATCAACAGTAGATCCTTGTGTTGCTGTAGCCCAAGCTGAATTGGTAGTTAAAGCCCCATTCTTCATTTCCTCAGCAACAGCTAAACGCTTCGCTCTCTGGTCTCCTTTTGGGTAAGCTCTAATAGGCTCAAATTTCTCCAAGTAGTCAATAACAACAAAATCAATTGGTTTGTCATCGATTTTATTTACGTCATCGATGGCTGCCATTACTGCAGCCATATTTGCAGAACCAAATTGCTCAAAACATCTAACAAATATTTCACCACCATCACCAACAATCTTTTTTGCAGACTTATGTATTTTTTCCAAAAGCTCTTCTGGAAGATCTGATCCAAATGCATCGGTTGTTTGTTTTGTCCAAGTAACATCCACCATAAGCTCAACATCCTCTTGTGAATCCTCTGCAGAAACCAATAAAACTTTGTAACCCATAAGGGATGCAGCCACCGCAAGCCATCTTAAAAATGTTGACTTACCGTATCCAGATTGAGCTTGAAGCAAGAAGGTTTGTTTTCGTTTTATTCCACCAATAGCAGCGTCAACTTCATCGATAAGTGTTGGAATAAACATATTATCATCTTCACCGGCTAATCGTTTTCTTTTCCTCTCGGTTTGTCTTTCATCGAATCCAGTATAAATTCTGGAGTATATTTGTGGACGAATTGAGAATTTTGATATTTCTTCTGCCCCATCCATCAATTTTTTAATGGCATCTTGGTGTCGGCTATCGCCCCATAAATCAGATAATGTGTTGTGCAACTGAACAAATTTTGACTGACGGATAAAGTCATCGAACTTGTTTAGTATAGCGTCCTCCAATAAGACTTCCGCTTTTTCTATTTTTGTTATTCCCGAAATAGCGTCCTTATCAAATTTATTGTCTTCATAAATTAAACCAAAACTTGGCAACTTATTCCCAGCTATTCTGTATTGATTTGATACAGATTTCCATATTTTTTTATAGGATTCATTTGGTAAAAACTCGTATTTGAGGTGAGCAATTGCTATAGCCATCACTTTTGGATTTTTCATAGCGCATTTCATAAATTCCCAAAGATACTGTTCTGTGAATTGTTCCATAGATTATTTTTGAGCCGCCATAAAAATGGCAACAATTATTAATACATGAATAAAATACTCCTTAAATATTATAAAAACTATTAAGTTTTCTAAGTATTTTTCCATAAGGTAAGTGACGCAATTATCGTGCCAATTATTTTTACGCAAAATCATATTCTCCAGAAGATGCTGGATCACTAAATGCTTCACGAACAGCAACCACACCTTTCCATAAGCTCATGGTTGAGTCATCCTCTTTTTTTCCAGAGGTAGATTTTAATCCTTTTTCAGTATATGCTATAGAGCCTAGCGACTCTGTTATTACTTTTGTCATTTCTTCTGCAGCAGCATCTCTCATTGGAAGCCTTAATCTTAGTTGCTCAATCCAAATAGTCAATGATGGCAGACCTCCTCTCATGTCATATTTATTTGTTCCAGTAGTATGACCAAACACAGGCATATCATTCTTTTTTCCTGCTTGAACAAACACTTGCTGAAACTGGTTATCCTCCATACATATTTTTCTATACTTAAATCGACTATTTAAGGATTTAATAATGTTCATTTGCTCCAAATAAGATTGACCTTTACCTATCCACGTATCAAGCACATACAGCCTGCAGGTCTCAATACTGTTTCCTTTGACCCCAATAGTTGTAAATACAGAATAATCTGCTCCTACGTTAGCTGAAATAGCAAAATCACAGCCTAATACGGTGAAATCAATATCTAATTTATCTTTAGCTTCTCTAAACGTCTTCATTCTACTAAAAGTAGGATCAAGAGCCATTTTAAGCATCCTATTTGGGAATATAGATGAATCCGAAGATATGGGACGACACAGCATTTCCCTAGAGAAAATGAGCGAACCCTGCTGTGCCAACTTCTCTTCTACTACATTGATCGGAAACTTTTTGGGGTATGTTAATGATCCATCTGGCATTATAATAGGGTGCTCCATTAAAGCAAATCCCTTTTTAGCTCTAATGTCTGCGTAGAGGTCATATTGGGAGAATGGTGTTCCGACAATTCGAATCCAGCCCCCGGGTTCGAGGATGTTCTCAATTACAGAGTAATAGTAATTGATAAATTTTTCATTAGCCTCTTTATTGTATAAAACCGAATCATTCAATAAATCATCCACGATAATATTGTAAACGTGAAGACCACGAGCAGAAGACCCATATGAACGTATATCAACAGAAGAACCTGTTGATGTTTTTAAACTTTCTTTACCCCAGTCAGCGTTTCTTGAACCGGGGTATAATATTTCTCTAAGAAAAGCATTTTCTTCAATCTCTTCTTTGATGTTCTTAATTATAATCTTCAATAACTTGAACTCATTGGAGAATATTAATGTCTCCTTTGATTTAGTTATGAATTTTGGCTGCTTTAATAATGGAGTACTTCTTTTATATCTGTAAAGGTGCCAAAGAGCGTATCCAAAACTCCAAAAGTGAGATTTACCTAACCCCCTCGAAGCTATATTGCAGGTCTTATTTGCATTTCCAACCATCTGCAGCCATTCGAGGTGGAACATCTCAATATCAAAATCTGGTAAAACATTTTGGAGGAAGTAGGACATATTAGTTCTCTTCCATGTGTCATCTACAGCCTTGGTTAAATTATCTAAATATTGGAAGCTCCCAGATTTTAGTGGAGCATTTGCGGAAGGTATTATTACATTAGCAGTTTCCTGAGCAATAACCTCCATAATGTAGTCTATATCAGAACTTGTACCCGAAGTGAGTTCAGCTAACGCCAACTCATCGGATACAATATTTTCCATAATCAAGTCAACATTTTCGAAGACTTGCGCTTTCTCTCTAATGCTTAAATCTCGTGTTATCATACTTCAGGGTCGAGTTCGTCCATTAATTCTCTAATTGAAGGACAAAATATAGATAATTGGTCACAAATTCCAATCTTATTTAAAAAATGATGCTTTGGTTCACCGTCAATGGGGCATTCAACTATCATATTAAACATACCACTAAATCCAGATTTAGTTATTGTGTAATGAATAGGTACGGTTTCATCAAATAGGGTCAACGCCACTATTTTATTTTTGTTAATTTCTATTGACATAATTATATTGGGAATTTAAACGTTTCTCTAAATCTTTTTGATTTTCCACCGCTAACTACAGTAGTTTTTAGTTGTCTAAATTGAGACTTGAAGCAAACAAAAACATTAAATGTTATCTCTGTGTCTGCCAGCGCACGGTGAGCCGAATCATTAGCTAGACCGAATCTTTCTGCTACAGTACTTAAATCATGCTTTGACTCCATATGAAATCTGTCACGACTCATCTTCATAGTGTCCTCCATATCCATCTCGAAGTAGTCCCAAATATTTTTCTTAGCGCATTTAAAAAGATGAACTAGAAACAATCTTTCAAATTTTGAATTATGGGCTACCAAAATTGGCTTGTTGTGTTTGCCATTCTTTAAGCTTTTTGCTAAATCAATCAAGTCTTTAACAACATTCTTAAATGAATCTCCACTTTCAATTTGACCTCTGGATATACCAGTAACATCAAGAGCTTCTTGATTAATAACTTCACCACCATACGCAGATACAAATGTTTCTGCTCTTACAGTTTCTTTTAATGTGGCTCCATCTACTCCGATTACAGCTATTTCAGTTATGAAATTACCTTCTTCTGGAGAATATCCAGAAGTCTCTAAATCCAACACTACATAATTGTGACCAAAAAAGGTCTTCTTTGATTTCGATGCCATTACTCTATTACTGTTACGTTATGAAATTGCTCTAAATTAGCTAAGAGCTTTTTTAAGGATCTCTCCCTTTGTAGTGGTGAAAAAAAACTCAACTCCTTATTGGCGTACATCGCCTTATCGTTGGAAGTTTTGTTTAAAATAATATTATATCTCATTGGGAATTCAATATCGTCAACATTATATCCATCAGAGACTCCCACAGAAAATATTAGATGACCAAATATGTATTCGCCAGCAACCTTTATCAATTTTTTAGTTTCTTCACCATCTCCATTCTTGTTAGATTTTTCAACAAGAGTCACAAGATCTTCTAATCGATCAACAATATCTTGATCTGTAGCTTCTGTTTTCCATTCAGACAATATCTCCCCAACTAATGGGAACCCATTTTCTGTCAAGTACTTCAAGTGAATAATGATCATAGCATCCTCTGTTGAGATACTGTTCACACCCTCATCATCCTTATTGATAGTCTTATCAATATGTTTCTTGATTTCGCTATTTGTTCTAAGTAAGTCAGACATTACATATAATTTTCTTCCCAAAATGATAATCCCATTTCTTTAATAATAAATTCTTTATTTTCTTCATAATCATTCATCTGTTCACGCAACTCAACATCATTACCTTCCCAAATATCATGGCAGGGCTTGCCGAGGTTTCCACCAAGAACACAATGATAACGAACATTTTCACGCATTATTATAAGATGAGGCACTTTTTTTCTCCAACACATAGATTGGGAAATGAGGTGACTGTGTGATAGATTGCTTGGTTGCCCACATCCTTCGCAGAATTGATCGACATTTACTGACATCCAACTCCTAAGTTCTCCATATTTAATCCTTACCGTGTTTCTTTTCATTGTTTTTTGTTATGGATTCTAATGCAGACTCAATGCCGCTCATACTATATACAGATCGGTCTCTAGGTTGCCAACAATCCTTATGCTCAAGCATAAATCTAACTTTGGTATCATATGCCCAAGCTATTCTTTTAAGCTTTTCAATAGTTCTTTCAATTTGTGGCTTTTCTAAAGACTCTAGCCACATCACATACTCTCCATACGCTATACATTCTGCACACTCACATGGTTTTCTGTCTTCTTTTTTGTAATCAAAATTTAAGTAATAATAACCTTTTTTTTCTCTAGCCATTTTTCTCTTTATGTTTTTTAATCTTCTTACAATCAGCCTTCGAGGGGCATCTTATGCAGGAAATAGATAAAACATTAAAGAGGGGGGTTTGAATTGCACACAATCCAATCTCTTGTTTTTTTCTAATAGATTCATAGTATTCGGATAATTTCTTCTGAGAATCTGGAACCTTTACTTCATTTAAGAAATCGTAAAATTCATGCTCATAGATATTGTATCTGCAAGTACCAAAGCATTGTGCGCTTGCCCACCTCCAAGCTTCATGTCTGCTGATCCATCTCTCGACAGCTTTCTTGCCAAAAATCCAAGAAAAGGATTCAGCTTGAACTTCACTATCAATATACCTATTTGATTGAAATATTAAATACTCCCATAAAAAATTGTCTCCTAAACTAATGTAGTTTTCTCTATAGTGATCCTTTATTAAGATAAACCATTTATCAACAGTCTTCCTTTTTGAAGAGGACATATGGAGTCTGTAGTTGGGGTTTCCCATAACTCTCTGAAAAAATTCATACCCTAATAAAAGTTTCTTTTCCATACTAAACAATAACGCAATTACCGTGCCAGTTATTTTGACACAGCCGACATAACTCCAGCCACATATAGCTCAGAACTTCTTGATTTTATATATGATGAAAGATCAATAGAGTTCAATGTATCCTTTGATTCACTAGTTAGGGTAAAATAATCAAAGACGATCTCATTTGTTTTAATTACAACAGTAGCAGGCAATTTCTTCAAATTTTCAGACTGGTACTCATACCAAATATCATAAAATTCTTCAAAATTAACCTCTTTTGTAGAGTGATTCCCTTTGTGTTCAACTCTAATGTGCGCTGTCTTCTCAACCTCACAAGAACAAAAAATTACAACAAGTAATGCAAAAAATACCTTTTTCATGTTTTTGAATTTTTAATATTAATTAATCTATTAACCATAACGCAATCATAGTGTTAAATATTGCAAAAAACCCTCAGACTCTTTTGAGAATGAGGGAAAATGAAAAACACGATTATGAAAGCGAAAAGTATTATTTTATTAGTATTCTAAGTTTAAACTAAACTCTTCGATTGATTCAGTTATTGACTTTACAGAATTATCCAATTCATAAGCCGCAACCAAATTCTCACAAGAGTCCATTGCTGCACCAGAAGATATTCTTTTTATCCATACCCCAAGATAAGAGCCATTGGTAAATGAAGCTATGGTGCCCTTAGATGTGGCGTTATAGTCCACAAAATTCCCAGTCATTGGTTGAGAGTACCTATCTGGTACCTCTTCTATGTAAAAAACGCCCGGACAATTAGAGTCCTCAACTACAGAAACTACAGCAATCTCAAAAGCTGTTGCTGCAGGCGACTCAATCCATATTTGTAGGTTTGTGATGTCAGATCCAGAAACATTTTTCATCGCAAGCCCAATAAATTCACTCTCATACCCCAACTCTGGACTCCTTGGTAGGCTCCCGAAAATTGATGAGATTCTATTATTGGGAACCTGAGACGTAGACACAATACCTCCTATACTTTTAGAAGGTAATGTTTGAGTCGAAATCGTCTTTGATGCTCCAGTATAAAAAAATTGTATCATAATTAGTTTTTGTATCCTATGTGAATAGTTAATACATAAATATCAGTATCGACTGTAGGAATTTCTAAATTCTGAATAGTGATGTCTGGAAGATTTGAATCTACTGCTCCAGCAGAAAAAACGCTCATACGACCTAAAGCTGTTGATGCTCCAGCCACAACATCAAAAAGTATTGCAACATCTTCCGATGTGTCTACAGTAAAACATTGCTTATATGACACAGCGAAAAAAGACACATTAGTACCCAAAGAATTTATAAGATCTTGAATTTTTATTGTTGGAGATGTAGATGTGGAATCCAACTCTAAAGAGTGAGTGATGTAGCCATCAATGTCACTAGTGGTGTCAATTGATCGATACCTAATGTCCGAAACCTTCTCCAAGTCTTCATTATACTCTGAGTGAATAGTTACTCTAAATTCCTTTGCCATATCTTATATTTTTATACGGAAAAATCCCACTCAACTGATAAAAATAAGCTAAGTGGGTACAAATTATAATCCCATGAACATAATTCTAAATACGTTTTATTACAAGTTAAAACTTTTTTGCAAAAAAAGCAAACCAGATACTTTTTTGCCTCTGGAACGCTTATGTAGTTACATAAAATTAAATTCTCTGAATAAATCCTAACACAATATGTTGAGGCTCAATATTGATTGCTGTCTGAACCATTGTGTTGCTAGAATCATTATTTGCCGTCTCTCCCGTTATAGATGAAGCAGGGTGGGTGTGTAGCCCACTACCGTTTTCTGTAATCTGCCATTGCCCCCCGTCTGCATGGTTGGCTGTATCTGACAACTCTCCAACTTTATGGCCAGATCCACTACCACTAATTGATATACTAGCAAAAGATCTGTGGCTGTGACCAGACCCAGCACCATTAGTAACAGCAATAGTGCCAGACTCGTGCTTATGCGGAGGCAAGTTAGCTGCGCCAATCGTAATTGAGCTTGTTCCTGCAGAATCTCCAACATTTGAAGCATCTCCTAACGCCTTTATGAACTTATCTCTAAGGTCTGTTGTGCTGTTTGATCCATTACATAAAGCCCACCCTAAAAATCTTTTTGATGTACCTAATCCAGTAGCGTCGAAATCATCAACACTCACAGATCCTATTGTTTTAATATCTCCAATATTTGCGGAATCGCCTTCCATCTTAGTTATGCACCAATCAGAACCATCAAAATAAGCCTTAAAAGAAACTCTTCTATTGTCTAATCCACAATATGAAAAATCCGCAGGAGTGAATTCATAAAGTACTGTTCCAGAAGATGTTCCAGTAGCATTATCTTCAATTCTAATAGAATTTCCACCACTAGTCATTGGAGCAGTCATATCAAAAACAATCTCAAAAGTATTTCCATCGCTTGCTGAATCTTGACTTAATCCTATAACTACATCACTAGACAATGTTATTGCGCCACCAGTAAAAACCTGAACAGCTTCATCGGCTCCAACCTTCAATATTATAGAAGTTTGAGAAGCTATAAATGTTCTTTTATTAACCTTCAAATTGTCTCCAATTGCTACAGTCCCTAGCAAAGTTTGATAATGATTTGGAGATGGTATTATTGGAATAAATCCTTGAGTACTTGATGTAGTTACTGGAGTCAATACCCTATCAATAGGATTAGTGTTTAGTGCTCCGTTATCGTCAAATGAATTCTCATTGTAGAATCCAATGCTTGATGTTGGGATCTCATTCCAAGAAGTGTAGTGTTGATTGTTTTTATATCTCCATCGAATCCCGATATTGTATGTTGCTGATGGGTCTGGATGCTTAACAGGCAACACTCCATATCCTCCAGAAACTGGGAAAGAATATGTTTTACTTAATTGATTGTAGTTTGTGTTTGCGGCATCACCGTATGTCCAAAACTCTATTTCCTCTGTCTGAGGAGTTACTATTATTTCATTTGGAGACTGGTAATTACTGGGATTAAGCACATCAAGTTTTAATATTATTTGAGATCCTGCCCCCTTTGTTGACGATACAACGGTATCATAGTTACCATCTTCTCGATACACTCTAAATCCAGTAAAATTACCAGCTAGAAATTGGTCAGAAGTTCTAAACAATCCGCCTTCTCCAGAATTCATGGTTATAGTTCTTGATGTAGGGTCTACTGTGTAATCCTTACATCTAAAGCTCCATCCAACAGTAACTAGGTTTGTGTCTTGAGCTGTATTTGGAGCTTCCCATTTGATATTTTCAACACCAACGACGCTTCCACCTTTTGTAATTTCAACATTATTATCTTTATAAGTGCTTCGATCCCACCAAAAATCTGATCTTTTATCGTCTACAGTTACTGTAGACCCATCATAAAATACTCTAGCAATAAAAAACTTTTTCCCTTGGTCAGCAACAGCTAAAGTTGGTTGAGTGTCTGCAGTAGTTTCTGCAACAAATTCAACCAAACAATCATCGTATTCGAAAATTAACTTAGATGATTCTGGCACAGTTATTCCGGGGGTAAATGTCCCAACAACACTATATTTAATATCTGTTTCAGCAGTAAATCCTGTGCCAGAAATTATCGCATTCTCATCATCTATAACTCTAACAATATGATAATCTTCACCATTTAAAGAGTTTGTGAATCTAATAACTGATGAATGATTAGGGACACCTCTTAATGATTTTGTGAACTGAGTTCCAACACCAACTAGAGTTCCATCAGCAGATATTGACACAGTA
>Ga0098061_1001593_pt1 | contig 10959 bp, 19 predicted proteins | sample 22_taG_FD_92579 | JGI IMG/M metagenome (GOLD analysis project Ga0098061, IMG submission 92579) | Marine viral communities from the Subarctic Pacific Ocean - 22_ETSP_OMZ_AT15343 metaG | ecosystem: Environmental > Aquatic > Marine > Oceanic | place: Subarctic Pacific Ocean | collected 2015-01-20 | reverse complement strand
TTGAGCAATGTTGGAGCGGTGAGGACTTATCCGACGAAGCTGATTGGGAGGAAGCATCATGACCAAAACATATGTACCAAAAACCCGCCCATCTTTAGCGGAAGCACAAAGAATGGTTGGCGGTTACGTTGTCATGGCGGTCAACCAGCCAGATAAGCAAGTGCTCGTAGACGAGGACGGCTTGAGCAAAGAGCTGGACGTTAACCACGAGGCGAGTTTCATTGCGAATCAACATATCGTCGGCAACGCTATCGTCTTGAAAGGCGAGGCAATGTGGGTTCCCGACCTAGATGATTAGGATATAGTTAACTACCCCCCCCCACCAATTAGCCAGCTTAATCGCTGGTTTTTTTATGGGTGCTCAAAAATTATTTATCAAGAAGTATTACTAAATCAAACCAACAAGGAGTAGATCATGAGAACACTAGCAACACCAACTGATCTTTGCGTCCAGCGATGGCACGTCAAATGGTCAATCAAATATAACGCCACTGAAAAAGATCAAACAACCAGTACAATCTGGGCCTATAGTGCCGATGAGGCTCGCGCCAAGATTACCGGTTCAAATCCCATGATCTGGATCAGTACCATCACTGCCTATTAGGAGGTACTATGGATTTAATTGAATTCGCTCAGGGGGTTCGGCGTACTGCGCCAGACGCCCCGCTTTCCCCCAAGAACAAAGATGACCGAGCAGTATTCTATTATGAGAATACCAAGTACAGTTGTCCGAACTCCGTGTACTCTATCATCCTGCTTGCCGACCATCTGGCCAAGTACAAACCCCCAAAGAATATTACCTTTTCTTCCCGTCGTAACGTAAGTTTAAGGCGGGAGAATAAGCGTAAGGTTGTCGATAGATTCTTGTCAGATGGTGACACCTACAACGCTAAACAAATCGCGCTAATTGATTATTAAACAAAGTGTTTTACATGTTAATTATATGTATATAACTATTCATTGATCTTGAATTTGTTATGGTGTACATTAATTACATATTGAAACGTAATAAAAATAATCAAAAGTAAAACAATTAGGAGGTTATATGCTACTACTATCAAGAAGAATTGGTGAAACTATTATTATCGGAGACGATATTGAAATTTGTATATGTGACATCAGGGGTTCTCAAGTACGTGTTGGTGTGAATGCACCTAGCAATACTGCAATTCACAGAAAGGAACTGTATAAGAAAATCAAAGAAGAGCTTGGTGATAGCAGACCAATGTTAAGTCTAGCCAAGAGCAATTAAACAACTGTCTCAATCAAAGAAAGCCCGCTTATCGTGGGTTTTTTTATGCCTAACAAAAATACATGGAGGAATTATGAAACACTCTGACGTAGTAACGAGCGTCAAGCTGGCGCTAGAAGTAAACCACCCTATCCTTGTCCTTGGACAACCCGGCGTGGGTAAATCGTCGCTGGTTAAACAGTTGGCTGAGGAGCGAGACTGGGAGCTGCGCGATGTACGTGCCGCCCTGCTTGACCCTGTTGACGTTATGGGTCTGCCCAACCTAGAGAAGGAGAGCGGCACGGTAACGTGGCATGCGCCTGAAATGTGGCCGACCAAAGGGGAAGGTATCCTTTTCCTAGACGAACTACCACAAGCCTCTCTGGAGGTTCAGAAAGCATTGTCTCAACTGATACTGGATAGAACCATCGGCACACACTACCGTCTCCCTGATGGCTGGCGTATTGTGGCGGCGGGGAACTTCGCCAGTGATGGTGCTGGTGCTAACGAGCTGTTATCCCAGAACAAGACCCGCCTCATTCAAGTCACCTATGACAATGACTGTAACGAGTGGTTGGATTGGGCGTATGACAATCACATCATGCCGGAGATCACAGCCTTTATCCGATTTAGACCAGCCCTGTTGCATGACATGGAGGATCTAACTCAACCAACATTCCCTACCCCAAGAACATGGGAGTTTTCATCCGACATTTTGAAGCTTAATCCACCCTCCCACCTAGAGCTTGAATTACTCAAGGGTATTGTTGGCGATGGCGCAGCCACTGAGTTGCGTGGGTTCTTGCAGATTTACCGTCAGATGTCTTCGCCAGATGAAATTCTGGCCAATCCTGCCACTGCCCGTGTACCCGAAGACCCCGCCTCATTGTATGCCGTCACCGGTGCGCTGTCTTATGCCGCGACTGAGGATACGATTGATGCCATCACTACCTACGCTGATCGCCTGCCGCTAGAGTTCGCTGTTTCGATGATGCGTATGTGCCCATTAAATAACGAGTCCATCCTATGCACTGAGGCGTACATTGATTGGGCTGCAAAAAACAAAGAAGCATTTTTCTCATAGGAGATCATTATGAAGTTATACGCCTACGATGCAGAGCATTATAGCTCTGTTAAATCCGCTATAGAAAATGGTGACGCTGTTCTACTTGGAACTGAGCTAACTAAATTTATAAAAACCCATACAGAGGACATTCAATCTTTGATTAATACTATCTGGGAATGTTGTGGCTCTGTTGCTTTTGAGGAAGTTAATGATGAGCATTAAAAACCAAGCACTATTGGTCAACGTGACCACCCACCAATGGCGTCCCACCCGTAAGGATGATAACGTCACCAACTCAACCAACCGATTATTCAAAGCAAGTCATGAGTCTGGTCGATACATTAAGAACCTTGTCCGTCCAGAATGGTATCGCCCCATTGAAGCAGCAGTGAAACGTGTGCAGATTTATGTCCGTACCCACACTGTACCGTGGGACAATTACGGATTCCGTTGTTTGAATGCCAAGTACCTGTTCCAGTTTCGTGAGGGATATAACGAGGCTGTTGAAGACTTCCAGCGTATCGTTGATCAACAGGTTGCTAAGATTGATTCGGAGTTCATCTTGTCAAAGCAGCGCCTAGGTGACATGTACTGTGCCAGTGATTATCCAACCAAAGAGGAAATCAAATCACGCTACTCAATCAATATGACACTGCGCCCCATACAAGAGGCCGAGAACTTCTTGGTTGAAGCATCTGATTCGGATGCTAAATTCATTGCGCAAAAAGTGCGTGAGGATATGGCCGAATCAACCAAGCTGGCAACAGATGAACCATGGGAACGTCTATACGAGATCATCAACGATCTGTCGACTCGATTGGATAAGCCTATCGAAGACAAGGGGCGTGATGGCCGTATTAGTAGCGTCACTATGGAACGTGTCGAGCGCCTGCTTAACATCCTGCCTATGCTCAATGTAGCCAACGATCCTAAGCTGGAAGAAATGAATCATGCTGCGAAGCAGTTGCTCAAGCACAACCCCGATGCGCTGCGCAATAATGCGAAGACTCGTAACCAAGCTCGTAACCAAGCTGATGACATCCTTAACCGCATGAGAGGTTATGCTCAGGAGGCCGCATGAACGCGATAAAAAAACTATCAACATCACGAACACGCCTGATCCTAGACCAACCCTTCTTTGGTGTACTGGCGTTGAAGCTTCATCTAGTCGAGGACACTAGTTGCCAAACAGCGTGGGTCGATGGTCGTCAGCTAGGGTATAACCCTGAGTACATCGAACAACTGTCTCTGCTAGAAACTATTGGTATTGTGGCCCATGAAGTGTTGCACTGTGCGTTGAACCACCTTTCCCGTCTAGGTTCTCGTAACCCCAAGGTATGGAATGAAGCATGCGATCATGTGGTTAACCTGATCCTTACCGAAGCTGGCTTTACCCTGCCTGATGGTGTTCATCGGGACAAAAGGTTTACCGGTATGTCCGCTGAGGATGTTTACCGTCAACTAATGGACGAGGGTAAAGGTGAAGACGAAGATCAGCCCGATGATTCAGGTGGTTGTGGCGTTATGCGCAAGCCAAAGAGTCAGGATGGTGGCGTTATGTCGGAAGCTGAGTCGAAACAATTTGAATCTGACTGGCAGACCACAGCAACGCAGGCGGTACAACAAGCTAAGATGATGGGCAAATCGCCCGGTGCAGCAGGTGATCTAGTGTTGGCAGAGATTCGCTCTAAGGTTGACTGGAAAGCCGTGCTTCGTAGGTTTATAACACAGCCTGCCAAGATGCAATCTTCGTGGCGCAGACCCAACCGTCGATTCGCACACAGCGGATTGTATTTCCCCACCCGTGGTGGTCACACCATCGGTGATATTGTTGTGGCTTATGATACATCTGCATCAACCGATGAATACAAGCAGCGATTCCATACGGAAGTGATGACAATTTTGAGAGAGTTTAAGACTACGGTTCACTTGGTATTCTGCGATACACGTATCCAAAAGACGGAAACATTACGCACCCCAGATGACCTACCTCATGAAGTAACAATTCCGTTAGGTGGAGGAACTAGGTTCCATCCAGTGTTTGAATGGGTGGAAGAACTCCAGCGTGAATCCCGCACGAATATCTCTTGCCTTGTGTACCTCACTGACTTGGAATGTTCGATGCCAAAGCAACCGAAGTATCCGGTGTTATGGGCCTGCTCCACAAGCTTGAAAGCGCCATGGGGGCAGACCGTTTGTATCCAAGATTAGTTGCCTACTCTAGCACCAACACCTCTATCAGGCTCTAGGCGATACTGATAGTCAGGATTAACAATCTGTGTTACCACAGCTGTCATGAACCCGCTGAGCCACAGCCTGCCCCGTTCGACTAATGTGAAGTACATACGCTTGGATACGCCAAGTTCCTTAGCCTTCTCCGTTGAGGAGCCCGTGTGACAATACTGCAATGCGATTGCATTACCTAGCTCCAGTGATATCTTGGTCATCTTGAGAACAGCCCTGTTCACTGCCTCGGCACGGAAGTCTCGCTTCTGCAACTGAGGAATGGATGGGCCGAACCCATTAGCTGATGATATATCACCGTCAACCAGCCGACCTAACACGGTCTTTGGGGGATACCCAATGCCTGCATCTTGATCACGGGCGATCCATTCTGCCCAGTGTTTTAACAACTCATCTACTTCATGGTCAGTCATTACGAACCCTCAATGGATATGGTGTTGCGCTGTAACCATCGACGCCAAGTTCGAACCATGGCACGACGAGTGTAAAACAATTCGTCTTCACTGGTCAGACGGTTGTTATCTAAGTAGGTATGACAATTAAAGCAAGCGAAGCAGGCTGAGAAATCATCTGACTTACCGCCTATCATGCCTCCCTCGGTATTGATGTGAGCAAGGACAACGGTATCTCGGTTACGATTGCAAACATTAGGGATCTGCAATGTACACTGCTCATCCTTCGCTGACTTCCTGAGTTTCTTGGATTGAAAGCTCATGATTTTAGATCCTCTGGGTGGGGTAGATAAATATTCATTTCACTCATCATCTGCTCAATCTCTAACAAGTATTGAGCGAACTCTGGAATGGATAGATCAGTGGTGGAAACAGGTCGTGAGATTTCTTCACCGTCAAATCCTGTAATAACAGTCTTGGGTAGGAATTTACTGCCAAACATCTCGTGTAATTCATTCTTGGTGTAGCCAATATCCAAGCTAATAATGCCTAGCCATTCCCAGTACAATCTGTTCTGTGGTTTCGTGCGGGATTTAACGTACTTGGATATAGTGACCTGCCACTTCGGCTTGTCATCGTTCTGCTCTAGGGTGTAGAGGTAGTCAATGATTCGCTCAAGAATCTTAGGATTTCGTAGAATGAATACATTTTTCACGCCATGTTCTCCCGCACTAAGCAACAAAACATTTCAACGGACATGGATAAAGTGAAGTCGTATTGCCAACCCCATGATTCTGAGCCGATGATCAGGTGAGTGCCGGCTACCACCACCACCCATGGGCGGCGCGTTTGTTTCCAAAACAATACTGGTTGGCACTGTGCGATCTGTGCTTCCTCGCAGGTTTGTTCCCACCATGATTGGATGTTACTGGGTGTAACATTGGCATAGTTCTTAACCTCGATAGCCCAGCCTTCAAGGCCGAGCACATCCATGCCACCGTCACGGCACTGGCCTAACAAGTTGCGCTTGAAATCATAGTCATCGCCTAGATAATCTTTAAGGAGATTAACGACTTCGCGCTCACCACGCTTACCTTTTTCTCTTGATGCCTTACCCATTAATGAGCTCCGTAAAGTAATATGAATTTATTCATGGGGATATAAACGACTTGTTCCATGTCCTGTTTATCGTTGCGATCTTTGCGTCCACCCCACCCCGTTCTTGGGTTGAATGCACCATCGTACTTGTAGTAGAAAGTGCCATCAGTAAACCGAACAATCAGTACGAATGGTGCGCTCTCACTGTGATGCCCTACGCCACTCTCCCACTTACCTAAAGAGAGCATGTAGTCTGTGTAAAGCGTGGATGGATTGGTGCGACACTTGATCTCTACCCAAGCCGTAGGCTGTAGATTTCGTAGCGACACATAATCCATTTCGTAGTTATCAGGTAGTCGAGCAGAGATAGTTTGAGTCACGCGGTCAAGATCAGACATAACCGCTTTCTCGTTTTCCATATCGCTTGGTTGTTGGTAGAGTGGTCTCATCGTTTCTTTGGACGCCCCCAGTCATCGTGATTGTCACTTGGCATATCAACGTACGGTTTAACGTACACAGTGTTAGGATCTTCTTGGCCTACCTCGTACCCATTCTCGATGACGTAGATAACTTTCATCGGCCCGAACACTTTATTTAGTTTGTCGTAGGATTTGGTGAACAGAGGCATCAGCTCACGGTTTCTTTTTCGAATTTCGTTCATGCCCATAGACACCTCTAAAACACCGCAGGAACGACGTTCGATTGACCCTTATGATAGACAGTCGGAATCTCTTTATTCGCGTCACACATCTCGCTGTACGCGCTTGAGACATGGTTGTATGCCAGCTCGACCATCCCTACTTTGCCGATCTCTTTAAATCGTACTTTTTGCACATGCACTTCGGTCACACGAGAAGTCGGATCACCAACGTCACGCCAGATAGTGATGGAATTGTCAGCCTTGTTTCTCCAGTGAGCAGAACCTGCTACGTCATACGGGGTCGGCACTGGGTACTGCCCATCCTTATCCTTCTGCAACTTAGCTGGGTGAGCAACGATCCACATATGAACACGGTTCTGTCTAGCGAAGTTTCGAAGCTCTGTCAGGGCCAGCGAAATGTATTCTGTCTCACTGGACTTGTCGTTACGCACATGTTCGATCTCATTCCATGGATCAATCACGATGCCACGGATACCTCGACGCTTAACTTGAATACGCATCAAGCGCAGAATCTCTTTCAAGGTTGGTCGCTCAGGCATAACGAAACTGAAGTATTCATCCAACCACTCACGCGACTCGACATATTCATCTTGGCTCATGCGCAAAGGGTGTTTTGTTTGAATGGATTTGCCAGAATATTTTTCAAGCAACCCAGCCATGTGTCGACCCACGGGCTGGTTCTCTGGTGAACAGATGCAGAATCGCCACTGGTGCAGCTTGGCTAAATTGACTAGCATCGCATCAAGGAAGTTGGACTTACCATGAGACGGTACACCTGTCACCAATGTCCACTCGCCTTGGCGAACAGTGTAAAAATTATCAACCTCAGACCAGCCAGTGCTACGGCCACACTCAAAGCCCTCGTTGTAAATATGATCTAACTGATCAAAGACATCAGAGACTTCAAAGATTCCAGCCACTGGAAAGTCAAGCGCATGCTCAACACATTCTGATAGAACATGCGAACCCTTGGTTAACAAAGTCTCGTTGGCGTCTTTGCACCCATCAGGAAATACAACACGGGCGCAACGCTCCACCCCAAGGCGACGACTTAACTCATCTTCAAGGCGCTTGCCCGGTGCATCCGAGTCCACCGCGATAATGAATCGTTTAACGTCATCCAGTCGGGGGTCAGCTAGGAAATCAAACTTGGAGGAATAACTCTTCGTGTCAGGAGCAGGGGCTCCATCAGGTACGGATAAGCAGTTCTTGTAACCAGCCATCTCCATCGATAACTTATCAATCTCACCCTCGACTATAATCGTTAGAGAGTGGATGTCATCAAGGCCATACAGCAAACGCTCTGCCCCCTTGACCATCATGAAATTCTTTTTGCCATCACGGTATTTGATATTTACAATCTTGCCATCACGGTAATAGGGAAACTCAATTGTGTTCATCTGTTGGTTAGCCTGCGGCATGAAGCGTCGACCGTGCCCAATCTTGTTACGAGCCAATACATCCTCGTTGATGCCTCGGTCAGCAAAATATTTAACTACGGCAGCTGGCAAGTCAGTCTTCGGTACAGAATCAGGCAGCGTGTAAACCTTTGGGCGCTCTTTGTAATCGGTAGAACGATCCGTCAAACCACCTGTCCAGCCACAGTTGTGGCAGAACCAAGTGCCCTTCTCCATGTTCACATTGAGAGGCTTTTTAAATTTGTTCTTTTCTTTTCGGTTGTCTTTGCACTCCGGACAGAACGCTTTGACCTCCCCACTACCATTGCTGGGAACGTCAACTCCAAAATCAGCGAATGTTCTGTTCATATCACAACTCCTGTTGGATTCCTTCTGGTTTTAGCTGGACGAGAAGAACCTTTCGTCGACTTCTTACGGGCCACTAGTTGAGTGAACTGCTTTCGCAACTTGGTTGGACTTAGAATATTGCTCGACCAGAAGTCATCCTGATTAGCCCAGTCGAAGACGTCACGAATCTCTCGGTAATCTCGACCGTCATTGCAATGCATGAGCCGGATTTCATTGGCCCACTTAGAAAAGTTTGGTTCTTTCTTGTTGGGATCGATTCTCTTGATCGATTCGTAGAAGTGTCTGGCGGCACGAAGATCAATGTCCGTCCCCCAGTAAACTCGATTACCACTGACGGAATGAATCACCGCTTCATCTGGTATCGTCGGTTCTTTTGAATCCGACTGAGGAACGTCAGTGACGACAGAATTTTCTTTGACTAACTCTGGCATGGTTGCGTCATGCAAATCATGTTCAGACGAAGAGTTTGTTCTATGTCTAGTTATTATGTTCTTGTTATATGACTTGTTGGTGTTAAATGATTTAACTAGGCTAGTAAAATGATTTGCGTAGGGCTGGTTAAATGATTTAACTAGGCTAGTAAAATGATTTAACCAGCTAGGGTCGTTTAAATCGATCTGCCCAGCCTCAATTTCAGCCATAATTTCAACCAATTCTGACGGCAATTCAACCAATTCTTCAGATGGATTTTCCACTGGGATTGTGGCTGAATAAGTGTTGGATCGATGGGCTTTTGAACAACCCTTTTTCCAAGATATAAAGCCTGCTTTTTGAGCAGCCTTCAAAGCATTCGTTATTGTTGGACGTGAATAACCTGTCCTATCTGTCAGGGTGGATAGTGACGGGAAACAGTCAAGAGACTTAGCGTTCATGAATAGCGATAGAGTCAACAGAACTAGCTTCGAACTAGAAGAAAGGTCTGACTCTGACACCGAGTTACGCCATATTAATAGGCTAGCTGGCGTCATTTATTTCACCCCGCTCAGTATAGCGCTGAGGATACAATAGCTGCATTTCATTTATCTCTCCCCCAAAGTAGTTCGCTATGCGCTCGGCAAGATCAGCTGATGGTTGAGCCACCATTCGCTCCATCCTTGACAAGTGAGCATGGTTAATAGAGAGATCATTTGAAATCTGGGAAAGAGTCAGATTGTACTTTTTCCTGATAAGATAGAGAGGAGTGATTTTCATAAGTTATCGTTTCGCATCAATGATTCGGTAACTTATTGTGATTGCTGCTCACATAATTGTCAACGTATTTGTTATCGTTTTAATAACTTATTACGATAATATTAACTCTTTAGTATTAGCAATTTCTAATTTGCGTATCTAGTTGCAAAGGAAATTTGTTTGCTCTACCATTCGCTTACGTGTGTTTCGTAGACACATTTTGATCTAAGAGTTAACGCATCCTATAGGAGGAGTATGTGTGTACCCGTGACAGTGCAACCGCAGGAGTAGCAAAGCATGTCTACTGAATTTGGTATAAAAGTAAGAGAGCTGAGAAAGAAAAAGAATTTAACTCAGGCCCAGCTCGCTCTTATAGTAAATAGAACGTCAGCCTCAATATGCAGGCTGGAAAAAACTGGTCAACGCATGAGAGATGAGCCTTTGCGAATACTGGCAGATGCAATCGATGGTGACTTTGATGAGCTGAGGGCATTGCGCGATGGTGCATATGATCTTAACGCGCTATCAACGATACTGCGATCTATGCCTATAGAAGCACAAGGGCAAGTCATGAAGTATGTTGAATATCTGAACTCGCAATACGATGATACGGACTCCCAATCTTAGGTTATCTAAAACCAACTTACTCTTTATCTTTTCATGTCAAACCAATCATAAGTGTAGTTCGATAGCTACACTTATGTAACACCCTCCCAGCAATTAACAATTTTACCTAGGAATAATTCCTAAACTCTTCACGAATACTTCACATAAGGAGGTTAATGATGTATAAGAAAGCATCAAGCCCTATGCGTTGCGGCCATATGAACCCGATAATTAAACAACAAATCAATCACAACCATGCCGCGATGCGTTGCAAGACGACAGTCCGACACGCGCGCAGGTGTTGGTGGTTTGTACTTGTCGCGGACATGCGCTGGCGACCACGGTTAACGCCCTTCTGGTGGACAGTGACGCTTAAACTTAACTGCGGAGCCCAGTGGTACGCCAGCATCAAGACCGGCCCTCCTGTTTCAGTTGGAAAGAACGTAATCCTTCAATTGAACAGAGGGCATCAACATGCAACACAAAACAAATCACTTAGGCATCTGCTTTGATCGGGAACCCCATTCATCCGGAGACCCATCATGATGTATACGAAAACGCTAGCAGATAGAATGAATTCACTAAAAGAAAGAGCTCAACACGTTGAGCCTTATCAGAGACGGAACTCAGATACAATCGCTAATCTAGGGAGCGCTTTTGAACAGGTAAATAAAATACTTGGTTCAATGGAGCTTAAAGATTGCAGCATCAATTCAGTCGGGAGA
>Ga0098061_1001592_pt1 | contig 10960 bp, 2 predicted proteins | sample 22_taG_FD_92579 | JGI IMG/M metagenome (GOLD analysis project Ga0098061, IMG submission 92579) | Marine viral communities from the Subarctic Pacific Ocean - 22_ETSP_OMZ_AT15343 metaG | ecosystem: Environmental > Aquatic > Marine > Oceanic | place: Subarctic Pacific Ocean | collected 2015-01-20 | reverse complement strand
GTCGCCCTTCACCCTCGGCTTGGCCACCACGCCCAGCCGCTCCATGTTCGCTCGGGCCCTCGGGTCGAACAGGTGGTAGTGGTAGTGCAACTGGTCGGACATCAGGTCGGTGACCCTCAACCCTGCCGACTGCTCCGCATAGTGCAGCGCCCTGTACCCCTCACGGAGTGGGGCCAGCGCCGCCACGAAGGCGATCAGCTTGTCGCTATCGTTGTCCGGGTCGAGGGACTTGCGCGCGACCTTCAGCATGTCGGCGATGAGGGTGTCGGGGCCTAGTGCCTCAGACCAGTCCCGCATCTCGACAGCGCCCAGGGCCTCAGAGTTCGGGCTCATGCCCGCAGCCTTGGCGATGATGAGCTTCATCCAGTCCTCGGACAGCCTGCCAAGCACCTGGTCGAGGGGCTCGTCAGGGGTCACCCGTAGGTTCTCGGCATCCCTGGCGACCTGGGACTGGAACTCGTCGACCGCCTCCTGCCTCAGCGTCACCGCCCCCGACGCGTCGTCGGTGATCCCTACCTCCGCCTTGAATGCCGCCGCGCCTTCCGCCTGGTTCAGCAGGCGCATCCCGGAGGCGTCGACGTTCTCGTATGCCGCCGCGATTTCGTCCACTCGAGCTAGCTCGTCGGGCTCGAGGAAGGGGCGGTAGTCGTCCAGCACGCTGTCCGGTATTCGCTGCCCGAACTCAAGGGCATCGTCTAGCTGCTGCTTGGACCAGGTCATGCCGTGGAAGGCGACCGCGTCGACGTCCATCGCAATCACGACCGGGCCCGTATCCTTGGACTTGCCGTCGAAGGCAGTAATCATCCCGTCGTGGCCCTCGGCTTTCAGATAGCCGTCGTAGGGCGTGTCGATGAAGTGGTACCCCGTGCGGTCATGGGCCACCGCTTCCCCGGCGATCTCTTTGACGTCCGCCATGAAGTCGTCGAAGCGCGCCTCACCTACCACGGCGGCGATAGCTTCTCGCTCCTCGACAGCCTCGAAGTCCAGCGCCCCCTTCACCGACTCGACCTTCTCGGACCAGAGGGACGGGTGGTAGTCCTCGCCGAGGTAGGGGCGTATGAGGTCTTTGGCCAACTCGCGCCCTTCGTCCCCGTAGGTGTCGCCCATCCAGGCACGGGTGTCTAGCTCGAGGACGTCCTCCGCCCCCCGGATCACCAGCGGGGATTCGAGGGTCACCTCGGTGCGCTGCAGCACCGTCCCCGCGTGGTGGGAGAACGCTCCGCCGGCCGCGAACTGAGAGGAGAAGCGCGGGTCGGCGGCGTTGTAGACCCCGCCGTGGTTATCAAGCGTCGCCGCCAGGGGCAAGCCGCCACGGTACACACGATATGTCCCTGCCACGCCCTCGAGCACCTCGTCAGGGGGCGTCCCCCACGAGACGCCTACGTTCACCGACGGCGCGGTGGACTTGCCGGTCAGCAGGTAGAACGTGTCTGCCCCTCCGTTGCGCATCGCGAACGCTTGTAGCCAGGCGCTGTCCTCGGCGTCCAGGTGGTTCAGCCTTGCCGCCGCCACGTCCGGCGTGACCCCCTTGTCGAAGGCGTAGTCAGCCACGATGTCGGAGTACTCCGGTGCCCGGCTGGCGCCGGAGTCCAGGTCATACTCGCTCCACTTCACGGCGTCCGGCTCGAACGGGGCCGGGCGCACCACTTCGTCGAGTCCTACGCCCGTGTACTTGTCGAACACAACGCGCACGTCGGGATGAATCTTCCGCGCGAAGACCCGCCGGAACTCCTCGTACAGGTCGGTGAAGAACCCACGAAGCCGCTCGAACACAGGGCGCAGGGCCTCCGTCGGGGCCTTCTCCGTGGCGAAGTAGCGTTCCGCGTCCCTGGCAAAGGCTTCCTCGAAGCCCTTCCGCACCTCGAGCGGTGCGTCAGTGGTGATCCATCGTGCAAACTCGGATGCCCGCTCTTGCCCCTGGAGCCCGTCGAGGGCCCCGACCGCCTGCCGGCGCACGTCCCCGTCAAGGTAAGTGTGGAGCAGCGTGCTCACGTCCTCTGGGGTGAGGAACTGGCGCAGGAGGTGGGCTTCCTCATGCAGCAGCGTGCTACCGTCGGCGTCCCGGAAAAACCGGAACGTCACACCGACCGACCCGAAGGGGTCCATCGTGTCCTTCGCTATGTCCGGCGGCAGGAACGTAACGCCCCTCAGACCCTCCGTCGACTCGGCAAACTGGACGGTGCGCATCCGGTACCAGTCGTCCAGCGTGGCGTCTTCCGGCGCGTACGGGCTGTGCTTCAGCCATGCGCTGCCCCAGGCGTCGGAGACGCGCAGGAAGTCGTCGACCTGGTCGGCGTCCCACCTCACCTCGCCGCGGTTCGCCGCGTCGAGGAGCGCCTCCTGGAACTCAGACCTGGTGCCCTCGGCGAACGCAGTGCGGACGCTCCGGCCGAACGCGTCCTGCCCGCCTTCGCCGCCGAGCTCCTCGCGAGCCTGCTGACTGAGGGTAATGCGCGCGTTGATCTCCTCGGCGGTGCGTGCGGTGAGCAGATCGTCGACTTCGTCCGCCACCTTGACCAGCACCGGGTTCTCGATCTCGCTGAGGGGCGGCTCCAAGATTCCCGTCGCCCGCTTGTGGTCAGTCCCCGCCAGCACCTCTTGGTACGTGAGGAACTCCAGGTCGTCCGCCTGGTACATGTCGTCGAGGGCCTTCACCACCTGCTCGCTGTCGGGCATTACCCGTAGCTCCCCGTCCACCACGCCCAGCAGCGGAGTGTCGTCGATGCTGCGGGGTACTGATCCCCCATCCACGGCAGCTAGTCCCGAGACGTCGGGCAGGTCGTTGGCGCTGATGTAGTGGTAGCGGGCCGGGATTGCCGTGTCCCCTACGAGCTCCGTTGCCACCGCGCCGGGTACGCTGGGCACGGGTAGCGCCTGCTCCTCTGCGTGGCGGCCTACCTCGAAGGCGGCTCCTCGGTCGGGGTCTCCCCTGGTGATGTCGTCGGCGATGGCCTCGGCTACTGACGCCTCGGCATCTACGGGGGCGGGCACCACGTCATCTACTGCCGGGGCAGCGTCGTCAACTACCGCCGCCTCTGGAACGATGCCCACGTCCTCGGGCGGGGCCGGGAGGCCCTCTGCCTCTGCCCTCGCCCGACGGGCTGCCGCAGTCTGACTCCGTAACTCTTCGTCAGTCAAAGGGGCGCGGGGCTCTGCCCTCGCCCGACGGGCTGCCGCAATGTCCTCGCGGCTGGCACGGGAGCGAGTAGCCCTGGCGTCGAAGTCGTCGCCACGAGCACCGCCCGCCGCTATGATCTCGGCGGCCTCTTTGGACTGGCGATCCGCCGTGGCGGCTGCCCTGGCAGCGCGCTCCCGGAAATCCGCCAACTCTTCGTCAGTCACAGGGGCGCGGGGCGGCGGCTCGTCCTGGACAACCTCTACCTCCGGCGGCGGCTTCTTCTTGATCTCAACCTTTCTCAGGTCGAGCTCGATCTGGGTCGCGTTCCCCGCCCCGTCCTCCATAACGGCCTGGGCGACGCCTGTCTCATGGTCGATGTCCCCGACGGACGAGACCCTCGGCTGCCCCTCCGGTACATCCAGGTCCAGCAGCGCCTGGGCGCGCTCCAAGTGCACCTCTGCGCGGCGGAGCGCGACGTCCTCTTCCTTGGCAGAGGTGGCCGCAGCCTCTAACTCGTTGGCCTCGTCGATCATCGACTTGACCTCGGCCTCTGTCAGGTCGTCGGCGTCCAGTTGCCCCGGCTCCAGGGGGGTCTCGTCAAGCTGCTTCGTGGCATTGGTGGGCAAGGAGATGTCGTTGGGGTCGGCAGGGGGCGGCGGCACGTCTCCCCCGCTGGCTGCCGCACTCGCCGCCTCATCCGCTGTCGAGAACGGCGTCCCCTCTGGGGCACCCTGGCCCGCGCCGCGCCCCGTAACCGGCAAGTCCGTCACCTGCTCGGCGGGCGTCTTCGCCGGGCCCGGCCCGATGTCCGCCTCGACCTTGCGGACGAACGTACTGATGTCGTCGGCACCTACCCTGCGCTCGAGGATGTCGTTGAGGTAGCGGAACAGGCGCCCGCCATCCATATCGACCCCATGCTCAGATGCCAGGATGCGGCTGACCTCGCCGAGCTTCTTCGACACGTCCTGGATCGTCTGCTGCTGGACGGTGTTCCCGAGCTCCAGCGTCTTGAACAGTTGGCGGTACGCCCTAGCGAGTGGGGCGTGGGAAGCCCTGGTGGCCATCAGGCCGGTAACGTGGGTGGACGCCCGGTTCCACCGGTCCAGTAGGAAGATGCCCGCCTCGCCAATGCGCTGCACCCCCTTGGAGCCGTGCCGCATGAGCAGGTCGGCGCTCGCGGCAGCCTTCACGTCCGGCGCTACCTCGACCCCACGGGCCCCGAGCACCACCATCTTCTGTAAGGCTGGCGAGATCGTGCGGTGGACACGCCCGCCGAGGAGGCCGAACGCCGCCGCCCCGCTCAACACCTTCCACGCTGCGTCGAGCGGGGTGTCCTCGGTCTGGATACGGAGGGCACCCATGCCGAAGCCGAAGGAACCGAAGTAGGCAGCACGCCACTTAGTGCCCCGGAAGATCGGGGAGACGGGCACCTCGACGTTGCGGACACCAACGGAGCCGCCAGCTACGCCAGCCAGCCCTCCAATCACGGCACCCGGTGCGCCTCCAGCCGCAGCACCCACCGACACACCGCCCAGCCCACCGACTAGAGCGCCGGGGAATCGCTGCGCGAGTGGGGTGCCCTTACCCAAGAACGCCGGGACCATGATGTCGAAGAAGCTCTGCGAGAAGTCGTCCGCGAAATCATCCGAGGCCCCTTCTGCTAGTCGTTGGAACGTCTTCTTGGGGTCAGCCAGCATCCGAACAGCCTGTTGCAAGTCCTGCGCATCCTGCCCCCGACCAGCGTCTAGGAGGGCCCGTAGCGTGGCGTCGTCGTCAGCCAGCTTCACTGCCCCCTTGGTGCCGGTGAGCTTCAAGGCCTGCCGCCCGGTCTCGTCCCACACGTCGACGGCGTCGAAGAGGATGTTGCCCATGTGCATCCGGGCAGCGGTGTCGGCCCCTGCCTCAGCGACCGTAGAGGACTTCCACCCCATCCTCATCATCTCATCGAACAGCACCTCGCCCTGAGCAGCGGCGTCCTCGGGAGAGAGGGACGGGTGGGCTGCGCGATCCAGGGCGGCAGTGAACTTCTTCACCATCTCTGGCCCTGCCTCGGCATCACGCCCCACGGCGTAGGCGTTGTGCAAAGCACGCTGGGTATCAAGGCCTGACTGGCTCAGTGGTATCTCGAGCGCCTCCTGGAACGCGCGCTCGGGACCGGTCACGCCAGGGGCCACGTCTTCCAGCACGCCGCCAATCTCGGCAGCAACCCTGTTGGCTCGAGCGCCAAAGGTCACCTCTCCTGCGGGCCCCATGTGTGTCAGGACACCCAGCGGCGCATCAAGAACGTCATCCCCCAAGGAGCGGACGACCGCCACCGACGTGTCGCCCACGTTCGCAGTCGACCTGCCTATCCTCAGTGCGCCACGGCTGCCCTTCAGGAACCCGCCCCCGACGAAGTTGAGGGGGTCCGCTGGGTTGACCACGGCCATCGCCATGCCGAGCGCGAGCGCGGGTACCCGGCCCACACCAGCGTGCTCTAGCGTGGCTGCGAAGTCGATGGGCTGCCCACCGGCACGGACCAAGCCGCGCGCAGCTTTGAGCATCGTCGAGAAGTTCTCGCCGTACTCCTCCCGGTTGTACAGGAAGGCGAAGGCGTTGGAGGCAAGGCCCACGCCCGCCCCTACGGCGGCCCCCAACGGAGCTCCAAAGCCTGCGGTCGGGACGCCGGCGGCGGCAGCCCCCGCCGCTGCGAAGGTGGGCACGGCAAGTGGCGTGCCTGCGTACGACTCGAACATGGCGCCTAGATACGTGCCGACCGACTCAGACGCCCCACGAGAGACAGCCTGCTGGTAGTTCCTGTCGATGAGGGCAGCGCCAGGCGCCCCGGCCCGACCGAGCACCTCCATGATCCCCTGCACCGTGCCGTGACGGCCCTCGCTCGCCGCCCGCTTGGCCTTGTAGTAACCACGGATCGCCGAGTCCTCGTCGCTGACATCAGGCGGAGTAATGGTGCGGATGCTCAGCTTGCTCTCGGGGTCCAGCCGCTTGCGGTCAGCGTGGCGAAGGTTCGCCAGGTACGCGGCTGCCTCTTCGGCGGTCATCAGCGGGTTGGGGGCCATTGGCTACTTCAATCCTGGTAGAAGGTAGGCAGCGAGATTCCCCGCGCGCCGAACCCAGTCGGGAACCATTCGACATGGACATCCCCGAGGTCATCCGGGCCACCCATGAGCTCCATCTGGTCGCCCAGTCGTCGGGAGTCAGTGATCATCTCCTGGTACAGGGCTCTGACCTCCTGGAACGCCTTCGCCTGGGCGGGAGGGAGTGCCTGGCGCCATTCGGCCTCCGGCTCGAGGCTTTTGATTAGCCAGTCGAACTCGCCAGGTGTCCACGTATAGGCAGCCAGCGTCCGATCCACGGGGTGAGCGTCCTGCGAGTACATGGCCGATAGGAGTGAGACCCACCGTTTCCCGAAGTCGGCGTTCCCGGCCTCGGTACGCATCGGGTGTATGACGCCAGGCGTTGCCTTGACCCCAGCCCAATTGGCTAGCTGGTTCGGAACCCCCCACGATCCCACTCTTCCGTGGACATTGCCCTTGTCGGCGTAGTAGGCGTGGATTGCCGCCATCATGGACGGCGCCACATCCGGGTCCGTGGTCGGGTGGGACACCACCTGTGCTGCGGTCATGCCGCTCGACAAGGGGATGGCCGAGACGGAGTAGTTGATGGAGAAGGCATCACGTATCTCGGGCGTGAACGCGACCCCAGCCTTGCTCGGGGTAACCTGTGCTGCCCGCTGAATCCTCGGCGAGGAGTTGTAGGCACGGTCGGCCTCCAAGGCGCTGTCCTCTACCGACCCTCCGCCGAACCTTAGGGCGCTCGCGTCGATTCCGGGGAGATCCGCCGCGACATCCCGAATCAGCGCCTCGTAGTCAGGCTCCCCGGTGTTCCGGTAAGCGTCCGCCAGCGTCCCAAGGAGGGCCAGCCCTACCGGGGCATCCGGTCCTCCCCCCGGAGGTACGACCCGCGCCGTCATGCGAGATATGGCTGGGCTGGTCTCTCCGCTGAGGTGCCCGAGCCCCACCGCCTCTTTATATGCGGCGGCGCTGCCCTGGTGAACGGCGTGCAGCCAGGAAGGCTCGTCGGCGAGCCCTTCAACGTCATTGGCGGTCGCGACTACGTGGTCCCGCTGGTAGTCCCGGTATTCCTCCGCCTTGCTAGGATCGAGCGCCAGGGCGATGGCGAGGCGGTCCCTCGGAGACAGTCCCTGCCCCCGGCCCGCAGCGATGATCTGCGACAACTCATAGACCAGTTGCTCGGGGGTAGCCCCTGGGGAGAGCACTTTCTGTAGCGCGTTCATCGACTCTTGGAGGTGCTGGAACCCGAAATCCACCAGTTGCGCTGTGCGCTCATCGACCTGCTGCACGAGGAGGGCCTCTTCAATTGCCCCTTCCCGCTGGGCCTCCTGTGTGCCCCCGCGGTTCCAGTACCCCTGGTGGTGGGGTTTGTAACCGGAGGGGAAGGACACCGCCGCCAACTGGGGTGCGCTGGCGCGCCGCACTGGCTGCGTATCGAAATCATCTCTGTCCATCCACACGCGGTCCTGGTCCCCGATCACACGCTGGAGCCTGACCCTACCTCCCGACACCTCCTCGCCAACAACGACCCAATCGCCCCCGCTCGGGGTCGTTTTCGCCAGTCTGCCGTACACCCCGGAGGCGGCAGCCGGACCAGTATAGCTGGCCCTCTCGCTAAGGGCGGAGCTCACCCTCCCTGCGCTGTGCCCGGCGGTCATTAGGAGATGCCCCGCCTCGAAATGAGCAGCGGTAGCCCCCGAGGGGTCGAAGCCGAACGTGCTGTAGATCACGGTCTGCGCCGGGGAGTATGTGGCCTCCGGCGAGACGACCTCCGGCGGTCCCGAAGGGGACTGTATCGGTGGCGGCGGTGGGGGAGCCATTGCCTGGTCGAAGCCGACCTTGCCTTGCGGAGTCAGCGAGTCGTAGAACGCTGTGCCGGGGCCGAACATGGAGCGCCCCACTGCCCTCTTGAACTCGTTCTCGTTCGTGATGCCGCTACCAGCACCGGTGGTGCCTACCGCCTTCTCTGCACTGTAGAGGGTCCGGGACTTGGACCGCACCATGTCTAGGTACTCGGGCAGCTTCACGAAGACGTGGTCACTGCTCGTTACCTTATTGCCGGTCCTCCCCGTGAACTGGACCTCGCCCTCCGGGTCCGGCAACTCGCGCCCCGTCAGAGTGAACAACTGTTCCTTGGTGAGGAGGACAGACCTCTCGCCCGTCGTACCGTACTTCACCTGGTACTGGATGGCGTTCTCCAGTCCCTTGCCCACGCGTACCCTCGTCTTCCCAAGCAGCTTCGTCATTAGGATGTCGGCTTCGTGGTAGCCCTGCTCGACCTCCTCCGGGGACTGCGCCTGTGACTCCACCAATGCGTAGTAGTTCGCGTACATGTCGGTGGTCGCCGCGTGCACGCTGCCCATGTCGATGAACCCCTCAACCTTCTTCCCGGAGAAGAGGGACACTTCGGCGAGCTTGTCGTCCGCCGTGGGGTCCATGCCGAAAATCTCAGCACGCTTGATGTCGGAGGGCATACGCCTAACCCGCCCGGCACCCATAGAGCTCATCGCCGCCTGGCGGAAGGCGCCGGTGATGTCCGTGAAGTTCTGTATGTCCCGCTTGGCAGCCTCAAACGTCCCGTTGGCCCGGTTAATCCACTCATCCCGAAGCCGGTTATACGTTGCAGTGTCATTCTCCCGGAGGTTCTGGTAGTACCCCGCCATGCCGGTCGACCCGACGAACTCATCGAAGGCGCTCTGCTGCACGGAGAGGGCGGTCACCCCTGCTTGGTCCGTAGCGGTCTGGAGCTTCAGGCGGGCAATGCCAGCAGTTTTGGTCTCTTCCCAAAGCGCGTTGAACAGCTTGTTCTGGTTCTCATGCGACTCCGCCTGCGCGGCGACTACGCTGTTATCAAGGCGGGCCCTCTCCGCCTGGAACCCGCCAAAAGCCATCGTGGCGAGGCCAGTCAGGAACTTGTCCCTGGTCCCATCGTCCTTCATATTCTCGAGCAGTTTGGGCATGTACTCGAGTACCGTGGCGGCCACTAGCTCCTTCACGCTGTCGGTCTGGATGGCCAGTCTCATCTCTGCGCGCTTCGCTTTGCGCAAGACGTGCCGTAACTTCTCGACGTTATCGGCGGTAACCGCCGCCTGCCGTGCTATGGACTGGGAGTTGAGGAGGTCGGCCTCGGTCTTCTCCATCGAGGTAATACCGAGCACGTCGCGCCGTCGGAGTCTGAGCCAGGTCTTTTTGTCCTCGTTGTCGTCCGGGAGGCCGAGGTAGTGGTTCTCCGTCTGCTCGCGAAGCTCCTCCGACCTACGTATCGCCTCGGACGCGTTGTTCACCTGCTGGATTTCGAGCCTGGCCTTGTCCGCCTTCAGTTGCATGGCCGTGGGCGCGAACTGAACGAACTGCTGGAACTCGATCTCCTGCCGATCGAGCGCAATCGCGCGGCTCTGCTCCTGCTGCAAGTCCAGCCGTGTCTGCATCTGCGCGCGGATACGTTCCTGCTTGGCCTTGTCGCCCTTAATCAGGGCGTCACCAATGCCGTCGAACGCCTGGAGGAACGAGACCCCCGTCGGAGGATTCGTGGCCATGTGGTTCTCCTACCTCGTCATCCCTGGGCAGTGTCCCTGCTGGCAGTAAGGAACTCGTACCCGCTCTGACCTAGTTGTATTCTCGGGGCGACGATAGCGGGAATCGGGGCAGCCACCGGCGGCCTAGCAAGCGGGGCTGGGGCCGTGCCTCCGCCGTACCCACCAGCCGCTGCTGTCGCGCCCATTGTCAGCCCGGACTGGATCAGCCCCATGTACTCCGCCCTGCGGTCTGCGGACAACTTCCGCTGCTGCTCCTCGCGCGCCCTGGCATCCCGCGCGAGCCCACCAGCCTGCGCCTTGGCGGACTCGAGGGAGGCTAGCTCGATGTTCGCCTGGGTGGCCCCACGCTCCAGCCTGCCTGACCGCGCCAGCCGCTGCCGTGCAGCGCCCGCCAGCCCCGACCCGCGAAGCCCACGCCTGGTGAAGTCCCTGCTGATGTCCGCCTGCCCTGCCGCCTGCGCAGCCCTGCTCGACTCCGTTGCGCGAGCGAGTTGTGCACGGGTTGCCGGGTCGAGCCGACCGGAGAGGCGCTTCAATGCAGCCTGCGTCAGGCTCTGCTCGAGCCGCTGGGCGGTTGCACCAGCCGCCTTCTGGGAATCCTCGTAGGGGTCTTTGCTGGCCAGCCCGATGCCGCCCGCCGCTACTTTAGCCCCGCCGATCCCTGCCCCGACGGCAGTCAGAGTCCCCGCACCCGCCGCCAGGCCGATGCCGCCGGTGGCTGCCCCGATTCCCGCTATCGCCGCGTACTTCCCGAGGGTCTTCCAGTCAGTCCCAAGTGGCATTACGCCGCCTCCCCAATGCAGACGATGTAAACTACCGCCTGGGCCCCCGTGTCGTTGGTGACTGTGATGTCGAAGCTGGACCCGTTGTACTGCCCAGAGGTCTGGATGCCATTGCCTGAGTAGTCGTGGGGCGACTTGCCCGTGCTGTCGAAGCTACCGATCTCCCTGTACCCGGCGCCGCCCGAAGGGTCTTGCCAGTACACAGCCCATAGGGGCCACTTCGAGGTGTTGAGCCCTGCCACGTTCATGGCCACGGTGTTACCAGCAGAGATGGTGTGCTGCTCCACATCGTGGATCGGCGGAGTCACCACGTTCGCTAGCTTGGCGTCGGTGACGTCACCGTCGGCGATCTTGGCCGTCGTGACAGCAGCCGCCGCTATCTGGTCGGTGTCGATGGAGCCGTCGGCGATCTTCGCAGAGGTCACGGACGCATCCACGATGGCCGACGCG
>Ga0098061_1001589_pt1 | contig 10966 bp, 15 predicted proteins | sample 22_taG_FD_92579 | JGI IMG/M metagenome (GOLD analysis project Ga0098061, IMG submission 92579) | Marine viral communities from the Subarctic Pacific Ocean - 22_ETSP_OMZ_AT15343 metaG | ecosystem: Environmental > Aquatic > Marine > Oceanic | place: Subarctic Pacific Ocean | collected 2015-01-20 | reverse complement strand
GAGCGGCGCGCCTTGGCCCTGGCTGCGCGCTGCTCCCCGCGGCTCTTCGCCGTGCCGATGGACTCCTCGTCCTTGATCTTGTAGGCGTCCGGCAGGCCCTTGTCCCGCGTGGCGAGGTCGCGGACGATGTAGCCGTCCTTGCTCTTGCCGTGCTTGTCGACCTTGGCCGCCCAGATCGTGGTTCCGGCGATGTCCTTCTCTTCCAGGCGGGAGAGGTTCTTGCTCTTCAACTGCTTGGCGAACGCCTTGCGGGCGTCGGCCTCGTCGGCGCACTCGTAGAACTGGTAGTCCTGGCTGTTGCCCGTCCAGCAGCCGTTCCAGGAGTTGCCGGCCTTGATGCGGCCCCACTCGAAGTAGCACCACCACCGACCGTCGCCGCTCTGGACGACGCCACCGTGGTAGTGCTTGCTGGCGTTGGTCTCACCGAACTGGTTGACGCACGCGAGGTCCGCGATGCCGACCTCGTCCCCGAAGTCGCCCTGGTCTTTCGCCGGGCGGCCCTGGTAGGTGAAGTCGGACTGGGTGAGCCCTGGGGGCAGGGCCTTGCGGGCCAGTTTCGTTGGCATCGTGTGTGCTCCGGGTTGGTCCACGGACCCTACAGGGAGGGGACAGGTGTCCGCAAGTACCCCTGTAAGAAATCCCCCGTCGAGGCAGCCTGGCGATCCGGTACACTCTCCCCATGCGCTGGGGTCTGATCGCTGCTTCCACCACTGCCCTCCTGGGCGGCATGCTCCTCATCCCCCGCCGGGCACGGGCGTCGACGCCGGGTGAAGCCCGCGGCATCTTCAGCATCTTCACGCGGCGCAAGCGCATCCCGTCGGACATCCTCGCGCGCCACCCCAAGCTGGCCGAGCTACAGCCGGACTTCGCGGTGAAGATCGCCTACGTCATCGCGCGGCTGGAGAGTCGCGGCTTCCAGCCGAAGATTCACAGGGACTCGGGTTGGCGCACCGAGGCCCAGCAGAAGCGCATCAAGGGACGTGGAGACTCGTGGGTGGACTTCAGCTTCCACATGGCCACGGTCGACGGGCAGCCTGCAGCGCTCGCTGTGGACCTCATCGACCGTCGATGGGCCTGGGAGGGCGGCACCGCGGCGAAGCGCGCCAGCTTCTGGAACGCGCTCCGTGAAGAGGCTGCTGTCGAGGGCTACCACACAGGGCTCAACTGGTCGAACCCGGACCCCGCTCACGTGCAGCCTTGGCCTGCCCACAGCGGGATGCTGGCACAGGTCGAAGCCGGAAACTGGTCAGCACGCGACTTGGCTTGACACGCGCACGACAAGACGCCGAGTCAGAGGGCTGACGTGACCATCGGGGATGCCCAGGGACAGGCGGGACAGCCCAGGTACCTGCCGCGCCCCATGCCTCCCTTGAGCCGCGGGTTGTTCATGGGGATGGTGATCTCCATGACCTCGCGGCAGCCGCAGTTCGGGCAGCCGCCTTCCGCGTCAACACGCTTCTGCATGGCCTCGTCTAGTGGCCGCGCCACGGGACGCCCCGCCACCTCGGCGCCGGGGTCGTGCATTCCGTGGTCTCGCTCGGGGTGGTACTTGTCGGCCATGTGGAACTCCGTCCAGGGGTTAGGTGCTGTTTTCGAGGAGCATCAGGGCCACGCGAGTGGCCACGGGGTGTGCCTGGAAGACCGTCCCGCGTGGGAGCTTGGCACGTCGGTCCCAGAAGTAGTCGGGTGGCTGTGGGGCGAGCCAGGGGCGACCGATGATCAGGCGAGTCTGTGCCGGCCAGTCCTTCGTGGAGAGGTCCACGATGATGTCGCTGTTCTCGGCGCCAGCCCAGATGTGCATCTCGGGCATGCGGCCCGCGCTCAACTCCTGGACGTTGGGGCCGGAGACCCGCGCCAGGAGGATGCCGTTGAGGTTCAGATTGTGCGGCCCCTCCTCCCAGACGTAGCCGAACTGCTGCGCGCTGACACCGTCGTCGTTCTCGGGAGTCATGCACTCCCAGATCGTGGTGCCTCCATACAGCCGCAGGGGGATGTCGTGCTTGGCTGCCGCGACGATGATCGCCCAGGCGTTGTAGAGGCACGCACCGGGGCTGACCGCCATGTTCGGCACCTGCTCGCGTAGTAGCTCGCGGGCCTCCTGGACGATGGCGTCGCGCTTCTCGCGGGAGGGGATGAGGTCAGTCATCCGAGGAGTATACGACGCCTCGGACTACGAGAAGGCGCTCTCGTCGTGCCCGCGCAAGGCGTCGTGTGCCTCGCGGATCTGGAGCCCCAGGCGCAGCCCCGAGGGGCCGTTGATGTCGTGGATGAGCGTCGAGTCGAGCAGGCCGGACGCCACCTCTGCCGCGGTGCGCCCAGAGAAGACGTCCATCGTGATGCGGTGCTGCACCAGGATGAGGCCGCCGTGTGCGTTGATGACGACGGCGACCTCGAAGTCCGGGGGAGACATGGGCTCCAGTCCCGACACCTACTCCTCCTCGAAGAAGCCGCCGATGACGCGGCTGTCGGGGACCAGGAAGTAGCGCGTCGCCTCGACGTTCATCGACTTCAGATGCTCGCCGCCGTCCACGGGGATCATCATCGTCGGGTCGGGCATCAGGACGACGTCCTCGCCGGCCACGCAGTTGCAGCCGGAGGGCACACCGTTGGTGTCCTTCAAGCCGGGACCGGCGCGCATCACGCGAACCTTCATGTAGGGCTTCTTCACCTGCGCGGTGGGGGCCAGGTGGATGATGCTGGTCTTGGGCGTCGGGTCCACGCGGATCAGCAGGTAGTCCCGCTTGGGATTGACCGACGGGACGGGAATGCTGCTGACGATGGGGATGCGGCTGGTTTCCACGGACATGCTCCGGTGCGAGAAGAAGGAGCGCCGACACTACCGATCCCGCGGACAGATGTCCAGTCCCCCACCGCTGTCGAATCCTTCCGACGGGTTTGCTCTCTCACGGCTCGGGCGGGGTGCACCCGGATGTCGCCTCGTCTGAGGGGCACCAAAGGCGGTAGACTCCCTCCGTGCGCGCGAAGCAACCAGGTCGACGGAACGAGAAGGTGGGGCTGACCCACGCGCAAGCTGAGCGCCTACTCGCGGGCGCTCGTGATCCTCGCAAGGGCCGCCCGCTGGGACAAGGCGTGCGCCTATTCCGGGTGGCCGACCTCAATTCTGTGGACCACGACATCTGGCACAGTCACCTGGGCGCGATTGGGGACTGTCCCACGCATCCGGACGACTTCGTCCTGGTCTGGCTCGACAAGCAAGCGCACTGGATACGCAGGACTCCGCGATTCGTCATCCTCCTCTGGATTCACCGCGACGCCACGTGGTCCATTCCCACGGCGTACCCGCCGATGGAGGTGCTGCACCACGGACGGCTGCTCAGCCGCTTCCTTCCGGTGCTCTACGCCGCCAAAGGCATCAACCTCGGCCACCTCGCGCGAGACCTACCTGGCGCAGAGGGGCTAGCACACACCGCGGTGCTCCTGGCGCCCCAGGCTGACGGCTCCTACCTGCTCCATCCGCTGATCGACCATGTTCACCCCAGCGAGGTGGCCCGCATGGAGCGTCTCCAGCTTGCGCGCAAGACCTGCAGCACTATCAACGCCGAAGGTCGGCTTGTCGACGTGGTGGCCAGGGGCCGACGCGCCCCTGCCGAACTGGAGCACGCCGGTCTCCGCTGGAGCCAGGCTGAGGCGCTGATGGCGCGCGCTCGTGATCCCCAGCGCGGGCGTCCGCTCACTCGTCGCGTGCGACTGTTCCGCGAGCACGGCGGCACGGGCTTCGTACTTGCAGAGCTTCGCTACCCGCAACAGCAGCCTGACACCTGGCTGCCCTTCGTGCGGATCAACAAGGACGACTCCTGGGATGTCCTGCACAACATGGACCGCGCCCTCGACATCAGTCGGATGACTCCCGTCTTCCTCGGCTGGTACTTGTCACGTGCGATTTCCCGTTCGGGGTATAAGCAGGGGGGCACGACCCCCCTGTACGGCGCTTCCTTTGTGGTGCCTGGTCTGCCCGGAGAACCCTGGCGCATTCACGCCCCTGAGCGCTTCGCCGTCCGGGAACAGGCGCTTCACGTGCGCCTCGACGGGTCGGCAGAGTTCCGCCCTGCGAAGGGGTGGACCATCAACCACATCATCCCTCCAGCACGTGGGCAGCGCGCTCCGTTCGCGGACGAGGGCTTCGTGGGCAACTTCTGGGGCTCGGCCGGTGCCGGCATCCTGTTCTACGCCTACGAGTCCGACCGCTACCTGTTGCTGAAGCGCTCCGCCGAGGTTCAGCAGCCGAACACCTGGGGCGTTCCAGGCGGCGCCGTGCCCATCGACAAGGCCACCAACAAGCGCATGGACCTGTGGCAAGCCGCACGCAAGGAGGCCGAGGAGGAGACCGGCTGGGCTGGCGGAGCACGGCCGGGGGCCAAGTACGTCTGGACGGACCCGAAGGGCTCGGGCTTCACCTACACTACCTTCGTGGTCCCGACGATCTTGGAGTTCGCGCCCGAGTTGAACTGGGAGTCCAGCGACTGGGCCTGGCTCAGCCTGGAAGACGCACGCACACGAGAGCTTCATTTCGGTGCCGAGTGGCTGCTGGACCGTGTCGAAGAGTCCCGCCAGCGCGGCCAGCGCGCCCTTATCAGGAGGGTGTGACATGCCTCCGCACCGTATCCTGCATGCCTTCACGAGAGGCGCGAGACGATGAGGTTGATCCGCCGCTACCGCGGGCGCCGAGCGAACTTCTCGCCGCTCCAGAAGCGCCTCCTGTTCGTTCTCCAAAGCGGCCGACGGCGCCCCGAGGAGACCCTCTCCACAGTCCAGATCGTGCTGCTCCACCTGGGCCACCACCTCGGCGCCGGGGTCGTGCTGCTGGGCATCGAGATAGCGCTCTCCTGGGCCGCCAACGCCGGCAAGAGGGTGGTGCAGCACAAGGTCGACTTCGCCCCGCCGCTCAGAGCATACAAGCTGTACATCGAGACGTCCGACACCCTCCCGCAGCGCCCCCCGGTGACGTCCTACATCCCGTGGATCGCCAAGGTGGTGCGCGACATCTACCGGAGGCCCCGTCCGCTGCCGGCACGGGCCGAGACGAACTACTACCTCTCCCAGGGCGGCTCCCTGGCCTGCGGCTTCCAGTCGCACAAGACAATGAACACGATCATGGTCGACCGCGACCTGACGGAGTTCGCGCGGCGGCTGGAGACCATCGTCGAGTGGGCGGGCCAGACGCGGCCGAACCTGATGCGGATGACCTGGCAGACGGCGCATCGCCGCGCACACGCCTGGCACAAGGCCTTGATGGTGGCCGAGCGCGCCAAGGCCATCGAGGAGGGCTTGGAGGTCGACGGCGAGCGCTGGTTGACCGCCCTGCCCGAAGGCTGGACGCTGGTTCAGTTGCTCACCGAGCCGGCTCTCCGCAAGGAAGGGCGCGTCCTCAACCACTGCATCGGCTCGCCGCAACAGCCCTACCTGCGCGCAGTCGTCAACGGTCGTGCCAAGGCCTGGTCGGTCCGCGACTCCACTGGCGAGCCCAAGATCACCATCTACTCCGCGCCGCCGTACAACCACGCCGAGCAGGCCAAGGGCTATAGCAATCGCCCCGTCGGCTACTCCGGTGAGGAGGTCCGTCGGCTGTACGGCGCCACGCGTGAGGCGCAGGTCGAGATGATCGCCAAGGGGCGAGTCAAGCCGCGGTGGGCAGAGATGACGGCCGTGGAAGCGGCCCTTGTCTTCTTGAAGATCAACGATGTTGGTTCCGACATGCGCTACATCTACGAGCATGATGTCGAGTTCCGCACCGCTGTCCGGGCGCGCATCGCGGAGATCGAGGAAGAGAAGGCGCGCGGACAGCGCGCTCGGAGATGCCGATGAAGAAGTTCAAGGACATGTCCCCACGGCAGAAGGTCTACGGCGCCACGGCCGTGGCCGTCGGCGTCACCATGCTGCTCCCGGACTTCGCCAACGCCGGCAAGAGCATGCTGCCGAGCTTCATCGCGGACGACATCGCGGACGCCTACGGCATCGACGAGGCGCTCGCGCTGTCCATCGCGCAGACCGCGGACGACCTCGACATCGACCCCTACGCGCTGGCCAACGTCATCAACCACGAGTCCGGGTTCAACCCCGCGGCCAAGAACCCGAACAGCAGCGCCTCGGGGCTCATCCAGTTCATGGAGAAGACGGCTCGGAGGCTGGGGACCACCACGGCGCACATCCGCAGCCTGGGGGCGCTGGACCAGATGCAGTACGTGCGCGCCTACTTCGAGCCCTTCGGCCCGCTTCGGAGCAAGCACTCCGTGGCGATGGCGGTCTTCTACCCGCGGGCCATCAACTGGCCGAGCTTCCGCCCCTTCCCGCTCCGTGTCATCCGCGCCAACAAGGTCTTCACCCCTGGTGGCTACTTGCGCCGCATGAGCAGGCACGCCAAGCTCCCAGCAGTCATCCCGCGCTAGGGACATCTGTCCGGACAACCTGTCGGAAGGATTCAGCTTTCCGGACAGGTGATCGTTTCTTTGCAGGTTGCAACTGGGACACGTGTCCGCTAGGGTGCGCGTGAAATGCCCTCGGCCGAGCCCCTTCTCATTCTCTCCGGCGCCACCACGGGTCTCCCTCGCAACGGCTACGAGCCGAAGCTGATCGAGGCCGCTGCGGTGGTGCTCGTCCCTGGTGGTGCCGGTGGGCTGACGATCGCCGGCCCCACGAACGGACGCTGGTCGCGGACCATCGGCCAGGCTGCGGCCGACCTGCTCGCGCCCCAGGCACAGCCGGCCAAGCGCATCCACGGCATCAGCGACGCGGAGATCCTGTCGTCCCCTAGCGTCGATGGCGTCGCGGCCGACTTCGCCAAGTGGCTGGCGCGCGTGCAGAGCCTGCTCGGCCAGGCTGGGTTCCAGGTGCGGACCTGGCACGTCTGGAACAACAGCTTCTGGCTCCGGCACTTCGACCAGCCGCCCTGGAGCGGCCCGCCCGGTACGCCGATGTTCAACCTGCAGTTGGGGCGCTGCGCGATGGACTGGACCGCCGCCGCGCTGCTCGCCATCAACAAGAACACTCGCACGAAGACGGGCAAGGTTCGCTCGACCGGCTTGAAGCGCGCGTTCGACTCCTACCGCACGGTCGCGCCGGGGCTCGACTGGAACCTGGGCGGTGCGGATCATCGCGCGCTCCCCCAGGCCTGCCGCGTCGCCCAGATGGTGGTGCTGTCCTCGCAGATCGACATCCCGGTCGAGAAGGTCAGCCACGACGACCTCATGCGCCTCACCGACCCCTACGGAGGGTACTGATGGTCGACTTCACCTTCGCCACCACGCCCGCCTTCCTCCGCCACCTCGCTGGGGTGAACATGGTCGGCTGCCGTCTCGACTTGGGGAAGCCGGCCATCCGCGACCACGCGCTGCGGTTCATGGGTGCTGCACACGACATCGCTCCGTACGACACCGTGTCGCCACCCGAGTGGGTCGGCTACCCGGAGGGCTGCTGGTGGCTCCAGCACGGCGAGCAGTACATCATCTTCGCCCCCGACAACGCCGACGACGTCGTGGCCGTCACTGCACTGGAAAACTGTCGTCCTGGTGACGACGATCTCGAAGCCCTCTTCCACACCCTCATCTACACCCTGGAGATGTCTCCATGAGCCCCGTCCTCCTCTTCTTCCTCGGCGCCATCGTCGGGGGCACCATCGCGCTCGTCACCAAGGAGATGCAGTGCCCGCAGGCCGGTCGCGTCGTCAAGCTCACCAACCAGGACCCGAAGTTCGGTGCCGATGCCGTCTACTGGGGCGTCTGGGTCAAGCGCGAAGGTGGCAAGCTCGTCCACTGGCTGCTGACTGAGGAGGACATCCTCCGTCTCTCTGAACGCTCTGCCAAGAACCCCGAGGACCGAGCATGACCCGCCAGCACAAGCTCGCCCTCTTCGTCGGCCTCCCCTTCCTGCTGCTCGTCGTCGTGCTCGTCGTCGTCGCCATCGTGCGCTCGGAGCGCCCGGTCGACATGACGGGCGTCGAGCCCCTCGTGCTGTGCCTCTCGACCACGCCGCCCACCTCGCACATGGAGGGGCGCGTGGACAAGCTGGAGAAGCGCTGGAAGGGCCTGGTGACCGTCGTTGGGCCGGCCGAGCCCTGCGACGCCAGCCTGCTCTTCTCGACCAGCATGAGCCCCATCGAGGGCGACAACTACGCGCCGGGCATCGCCGTGCGTGAGTGCCCTGCCTGCCAGCCCTACGCGAAGCTCTTCAAGGACTCCTACGAGGGCGGCATCGCAGGCGCCGGGCAGTTCACCCTCGACCACGAGGTCGGCCACCTGCTCTGCCTGGGCCATTGGGCGCCCGGCAGCACCTCGGTCATGCGCCCCTCGATCTGGGGTGGCGACTCCGCAGAGGACGACCCGAAGCCCGCGATGATCACGACCGACACGCTGGAGGCTGCACGCGACCAGCGTCTCGCCGGCTGCATCGGCCCGCAGGCAGAATCCATTCGGTGACCTGGATCTGGGGGAGCCACCGGCCCACAGGAGAATCGAGGCCGGCGCTTGACGCGCGCACGACAATGCCTAGAGCAGAAGCTGACCACCCGCAGGAGGACACTGCATGACCCTGACCCACGACCGCCCGCTCGACTTCATCCCCCACGGTTGCAACGGCTGCGACTGCGGCGCCGAGGACGATCACACCGAGTTCGTCGTCACCGGCCCCAAGGACGCTGTCCTGTCCATCCTGCGCAAGTTCGAGGGGACACCCCCGGCCGCACCCGTGGCCTCTCCGCTCGACTTCGGGGGCGGCGCCCAGGACGCGCTGGTCCAGGCGCTCGGGAGACTGCCGTCGGCGGCCAAGAGCAAGGCCAAGGCCAAGACCAACATCTCGCTGCGCTTCGACAGCGAGTGGGAGGACGGTCGGCAGGTGATGAACGGTTCGCTGACGATGGTGGACGCCGAGACGGACGAGGTGCGCCTCGAAGCCAACGTCACCGGGCGGTTCCCGCTCCCGGAGGACGAGCCCGAGGAGCCCGAGACGTCCGAGGAACCCGAGACGTCTGAGGAGCCCGCGGAGGTCGATGAGACTCCCGACGCGACCCCGGAAGCTCCCAAGGAGCAGCCGCCCGCCGTGTAGACTGCTCGGCGTGAGCACGCGCCTATCCAAAGTCATCAAGCTCGTCGGCGGCTGGGCCGCCTGGGAAGCCGCCTGGTGGGCGCACTCTCGCTGGGAGCGTGGCGTCCGCTGGAAAGAGGCGCGTGCTCTCGCGGACGCTTCCGGCAAGGAGTTGCTGGTCGTCGGCGCGCCGATGGGGATGTACCCCTGCGGCGATACGACGGTCGACATCAAGGACCCCTCCGCGTTCTGTCCCATCGGCGGAGTGGAGGCGTCCGTCGAGGATCTCCCGTTCCGCGACAAGCAGTTCGGGGCCGTCTACGTCAGCCACGTCCTGGAGCACTGCTGCCACCCCGACGTGGCCCTGGAAGAGCTACACCGCGTCGCAGATCACGTCGTCGTGTCCTACCCGCGCTGGTGGCGGGGCGTGACCTGGTTCTCACCAGGACACACCTGGCTGATGTGGCCTGATCAGGACGAGTGGCGCTTCCTGCGCATCCGCAGCAACTGCAACCGATCGGGTTTCCTCGGCTTGGGGTAGGTAGCGGCAGGACCGCGCCGCTGACAGGCCGCTACCCCCGTAAGAGGGCACGTGGTAGAGTTCGCCCGCGATCTCTGGAGACGCCATGACTGACGAAATCACTGCCCCGACCCACACGTTCCGCGTCTTGCGCCATGACAAGGTCTGGGTCCGTGACGATGCAGCCGGCACCTTCGGCATCTTCCACGTGGGCGCCGAGTCCGTGGACTGCCTCCAGGGTGCGGCCGATCTTCTGGAGCACGTCTGCGGCTGGCTGGAGGACAACGAGTTGCCCGAGCCGCCCCCGGTGCCCAAGGCGAAGCCCCCCAAGGTCGCGCCGCCCATCCCGGAGGCCGAGGAAGGCGTCGAGCTTCCGGCGTGCACCGTGCGCGTCCTGCGTGGCGGCCTCCCGGAGTCGACGGGCTTCTGGCTGCGCCCGACCCTCGACCCCACGCACGCTGGCACCTTCAGCTTCACGCCTCCTGCCACCCTGACGCAGTTGAGTGGTGATTCGAGCCTCCTCCCCCTGGCCCTGGCCTGGCTGATCGAGCAGATGCCCGAAGTCGACTTCGCCTCCGAGCCCGAGATCATCGAGCCGGAGCCGGAGCCCGAAGCTGTCGAGGAAGAGCCCGAAGACGACGGCGATGGCGGGGACGACGGCGACACCGATGCCGACGCTCCCGCGCCCATCTCGATCACGTCGGCGCGCGACATCGAGTGCGACCGCTGCGGTGCGCAGCCCGGCGAGCCCTGCACGACGCCCAGCGGCCGTGAGAAGGACGACTTCCACGCCGACCGTCGGAACGACTTCGCCGTGCTGGCACAGTGAGTCCTGACACCCGCCCCGGTCAGATTATCGAAGGACTGCTCCAGCGGGGTTGACGCGCGGACAGGTGTCCGCTTAGACTCCGCCCATGATCCTCGAAGTCCTTCACGCCCCGCATCCGATCCTGTCCGACATCTCCAAGCCTGTGGGGGAGCCGACGGACCAGGTCGACTTCGCCCGCGACATGATCGAGACCATGCGGACCACGACGCCCCGTGGCATCGGACTCGCTGCGCCCCAGGTGGGCCACCTGCTCCGCATCGTGGTCATGGACCTGACCATCGTCGACGGCGTCCTGGGGCCGCTGACGGACGAGGGGGCGACGGTCCTCATCAACCCCGTCATCGTCGAGCACTCCGAAGCCGACGCGGCCTCGAACGAGTCCTGCTTGTCGGTCCCCCGCGTGGGCGCCACGGTGCGACGGTTCGAGAGCATCGTGGTGGAGGCCCAGAAGCTGTCGGGCGAGACGGGGCGCTTCACGGCCTCCGGCATCGAGGCGATCATCGTGCAGCACGAGATCGACCACCTGGACGGCAAGACCATCCACGACGTGTTCACGCGCCAGCAGCGCCGTCGCTACAAACGCG
>Ga0098061_1001587_pt1 | contig 10976 bp, 6 predicted proteins | sample 22_taG_FD_92579 | JGI IMG/M metagenome (GOLD analysis project Ga0098061, IMG submission 92579) | Marine viral communities from the Subarctic Pacific Ocean - 22_ETSP_OMZ_AT15343 metaG | ecosystem: Environmental > Aquatic > Marine > Oceanic | place: Subarctic Pacific Ocean | collected 2015-01-20 | reverse complement strand
CTTTTCCAGTAATTGCTATAATTGTCCCAGTTTCTTCTACTTTTTTGCCTTTAGTTGTTTGAGAGGAAAATGTTACAGTCTCTCCAACTGCTTCCTCATCTGAAAAATCGTACCACTCGGGGGGTCGTTGTTCTTTGGGCTTAAGATTTAATAACTTACCAGTAAGAGGGTCTCTCACTTCAGTAGATTCATCAAATTGGTCTATAGAAGGTCCACTTTCTGGTTCACTTTCTGGTCCAGTTTGAGCTTGTGGTGGTTGTTCTGCATCAATACGTTCATCAGCTGCCCTCTGTTCTTCGGGGCTCTGGCTTCCTTCTCTTGACCTTTCTTCATACTCTTCATCAAATACTATTACATGTTCTGCTTCACCACCCCTTATACTTGCCTGACCCTGACTCTCTACTAATGTATATGGTTCTTTTAATTTTTTTATTACATCAGAAACATTTAAAAGCTTGCTTCCCTTTGGTAATCTTTCATTAAAAGCATCACCAACAAGACTTAATAAAAAATCACTGTTATCATCTTCCACAATTGCATCAACAAGACTTTTATCATCCTCCACAACGCTTAATATTCTTTTTCCTAAATCCTTTATTCCTAAAGCTTTTTGTATCTTTTTAGACAATCCATCAGTTTTTGCACCTATTCTCTCTTTAAGTATTGGCTGATTTGTTCTTGGATCAAGAATAGATTTAAGAAATACTGAAAAATCATCATCAGTTTCTGAAATTGGACTAACTGATGCTGGTTCTGCTGGAATTCCCGAAAAACTAACATCTTCTGTAGTGGACACAGGTTTTTTCTCTGCTTTCTTCTGTAAACCAGCTTGTCTTCTTAAAAAACTATAGTAACCACCTCCATATTTTAAAAACCTCTCTTCATCAGTCAATTCTACTGTCCCTGCTCTAATTCTTTCATCAATCTCATCAAGAATTGGTTTCATTTCTGCGACTTCTTCAGGATTTTCATTTTCATATGCTTCTAATTCCTGATCCCAAGTTGTTTCATCTTTAGCAAGAATTTTATTTAGCACACCATCTTCTTGCATTTTTACCATTCTTTCTAAGGCATTTCTATCTGCTCTTACATCTGAATGAATAAACCCACCCACTCCAAGTATTCCAGTTGTTGCTCCAGCAAAAGCCTCTTCTTTCATTTGTGGAGACAACCATGATTCTTCAAATGCCTGTTGGTATCTCTCTAGTACAGTTGCTGGATTATCTGATATACCAAGTTCAACACCTCTTTCAATAACCATACCAGTGAGAGATTGCAAACCTTCAGTAGTTGCTTCAGCCATTGATTGAGAAAACATTGCTACACTACCAGCACCAGCTTTAGTAACACCCTTAATTAAAGCATTTTTACCAGTACCAGCTTTGACCATTTTATCCATTATAGCACGAGTCATTGTTGGTTTATATTTATTTGCAAGACCCGTTATTCTTAAAAAATGTTTTGCTCCAAGATATTCCATGCCAGTTGCGATAGCAGTATATGCCAATGAGCCTGGTATAGCCAAATCAGTTGCTTCTTCAATAGAAAGACCATGTTCGTCAACAAGTGTTGAAATCATACCATCCAACTGACCAGAAAACTCTATTGAAGCCATGGGCATCATAGCAAGTGCAGCAGCACTATATAAAGCAACACTACCACCAGCAGTAGCTGGCGTAGCAGCGACAGCAGCAGCCGCACCAAGAGTACTTGCTATGGAAATACCAATAGAAGGGGCTGCCTCTATAAACGATCTAACTCCTGTGTCTAAATTTGTCCACCCCTCTTGATCCTGTTGCCATAATAAATCAGCATGGTATCTTGGATTGGCTGCTATTAATGCTTCATTTGTAGCTTGATAAAATTGTCTTTTTGCTTCTGCATCTTCAAGACTCCCCCAACCCATTTCAGCAGCAACAATATCTGATGCAACATCAAGCTTCTGCCCTGTTGTTTCTCCCCACCTAGTAAGTCTTTGCCCAATACTAAGACCAGTTTTATCAAATACCCCCATTCCACCTTCGCCAAAACCCTCTCGACCTTTACCATATGCTCCATAATATTGAGCCCCCTCAGTAGTTGGTGCAAAATGTTCTCGTAATTGTGGAAATTGTTCGGTAGCAGCAATGAAAATATCTTCATCTTCCCAATCTTGATAAAACCCAGGATCAGATGTTCTTGCAGTATCAATTATCCATTGTCTGTCTATAGCCATATCTTAATATGATTCTTGTTCTAGTCTTTTCAATGATGTCAATGCATTTGGAGTTTGCTTTTCAGATGTAACGCCTAATAAAAAATTTCTAATTTTAACCACTCCTGGATTTATTACATTATTTCTATATTCCATAGGACTTTCTGATTCATCAAGATGTTTTTTTGGCTGGTTTCCCATATTAGAATCTGGAATAGCCTTTAATTGCTCTTGTGATATATCCCCTTTAGGAGTAGGTTTTTTAGTTATTGTTCTGTATAGAGAACTGTGACTACCCTCATTCATTGCTTTATTTATTGCTTTGTCCATTAAACTCATATTGTAATACCTCCTTCTTCACCACTACCATATAGTAAGTATATTATATCTAAAAAACGTTCATCAAAATTTTTCTTATTAGTATTACCTAATCTCCCACCACCAACGTTCTCAATTCTTAAATTAGCAAAAGATATAAGCCTGTCTTTCTCAACACGAGTTAAACCAACGCTTCCATCTTTTAAAATCCACCAATCTCCTTTGCCTATTGTTCCATTTTCTAATAAAGTATCAAGGGCTCGTTTGGCACTTCCTTCTGATGTTAGATATCCCAGAATCTTTTCAACATTATCCATTTCAGCATCATCAATTCCATCTTCTTTAGATTTTTTTATAGCATGATCTAATTCCTCTGTCATAGATTCTACAGTTAATCCCTCATAAGTTGTAAGAGGTGACATTTGGTTAGTCCTTACTTTTTCCTGAGAATCTAAATATAATTTGGCTGCCAATTGCATTGCTCTTCTTACTGATTGTTCCCGTGTGTCACCCGTTATTTTTGACCAAAGACCTGCTTCATCTGCTGCTCCCCAACCTGCCTGACCAACACCCCAATCTAAAAGTGCTGTTTTCTCTAGTGCTCTCTTACTATCAATAGTAGCCCATTTAGGAAGTCTTGTTTGAACATGCTCAGGGTGACCTCCCGAATAATCAATATATGTAATGCTATCTTCATCTCTACCTTGCCATTTTGAACCAGTAACAGTCCAAAGTAATTTATTCCCTGCATCATTCCAATAAACTTCTCCAGCTAATATACGGGCTTTAGTATCTAATGTTAAAGGCATATCTTCTGCATAACCTTTTGGCTTATCTTCAAAAACATCTGCTGCTGAGCCACCAAGGATAAGAGTGCTTTCTTTTTCCATCTCATCTACTCTATTCATAAGATTTTGAAAAGCTTCTTTCATCTTTGGTCCATGTATTCCTGGATTATAAGCCCCCTCGGTAGTCCCATCAAATGTAGCTGCCATTTCTGCTAACTGACCCTCAAATATACCTACTGTATTGGGTGATCCTGGGGCACCTAAATGAGTTTGTAAAGCATTAGATAATGCCATTATACCAGCCCTATCTTCTTTAATCAATTGTTCTTCTATGCCTTTTAATAACTCTTGTTGAGCATTTTTTTGCGCACTATCTCTTACTCGCCTTGCATCTCTATCATCTTTTATAGTTGCTGGAAGGTTTGCAGCGTAGATATATGCTTGTTTTTCATTATCAACTGCCATAAGATCGCTTATTGTTCGTAAAACTTCAGTAGTATTTGGATTATCAGCTACCCATTTAGGATCATGTAACATGTTTCGAGTTACAGGTTCTCCATCTTTAAACAATTGTTCTCCTGTCCGTTCATCTACAACAGGAATATCTGTATAGTTATTAAGAACTTCGGCAATATACATTCTTCCTTCAAGATTATCTCTCACGGCTGTAAATTGTTTATCTGATGGACTTATGATACCTTTATCTATTGCTGTATCGGCAGCAACATTGAAATTATCTAAAATTGTTTTAATGGCTTCTGTACTTTGATAAGGTGTTTTCAGAAGTTCAGAACCAACAAACTGTAATTTATCTCCCCAATAATTGCGTTCCATCAAAGCAGGTGCAATATTAGTTGCTTGCGCTTCCATTAAGTCTAAAGTCTGCATTATACGAGGATTATCTGGATATTGTTCTCTTTCATAATCTATTGCATCTTGGTAAGAACTGGAAACGGTTTTAATCTCTTCATTTGAAGAACCTATTCCTGGGGTAAGTGTCCAAGCACCTCCTTTCGAAACATCTACACCCATTTCAGCAATAGCAGTCGTATGCATAGTATTAAGCCGTTTTATGACTTCATCAGTCGCCTGTATATCTGATGTCTGTTCCGCTCTTTCATTGGCTTCAAGTCTCAATTGAGTACTTACTGTTTTAGCAGTTTCATATCCTGTCCTTCTGTCCTCCTGTTCATCTAAAGTACCAATATAATTAAGTGTATCAATAAAATTTGCCATATTAACTCCAAAAACCTTCAGAATAACTATCATTAATTGTAGATATTTCATCTAATCTACTTTGCAATCTTTCCTCTATAGCTGCAAGATTCTTTGTCTGTTGTAGATTCATCTTTTTCCCAGCGAATGTCAAATCAGATGAAGCACCTGCAACAATATTTTCCTGTTCATCTCTTACATTAGCCCTTGCCTCAACAACTGCACTTTCACTCTGACTACTACCAGCAAATCCTCCTTTTTCTACCATAGCACTTCCTTCTTTGAAAATTGCCATCATATTTTTGCTACCCTCAGCCGCTCCTTGCATAACCTGACCAGCTGCCACTTCAAATGCCCTATTTCTATCTGTTGTATATTCATCCCAAGACAATTCTCTTTCAGCAGTTGCAACTTCATTTGCCCCAGCACGAAGAGCGGCTGTGTCTTGACGAGCAGCAGCCTGTCCTTTCCTATGTTTTCCATATACGGTTGCTCCAGCACCAAGAACGGCTATACCAGTTGCAATCCAAGTCATTGTTTTACCTCTTTAGAATCTTCAAAATCATCCCTGATGACTTCTTTCTCAATTTCAGACAAATCAGTTGAATTAGTTACATGAACAGTCACAAAAGTGCAATCAGTATGAGCATATATAATTCTTTTTGTATTTGCCTTCGTAATACCATAATGGGGTGCTTCAATTCTTTTTTCACCATCCTCAGATAGAATAGACATTGTGCCTTTTAATAGAAAAAAAGGATGTGCAGTCTTATGTATTTTAGTAACAATTAATTCTCCTGCTGGATTAAATACTTCTCTAACATAACAACCGTCACCAAAAGAATGTTTTAATGGATTAAAAGTATCAACATCATCCCCAGTCTTTCCATTTTCATTGGACTTAATGAGTCTTTCTACTTTCTTAATACCGATTTGAAATTGTTCCTTTGTATATTTTGAAAGTTTCTCAGATACTGGAGAGTCTAACAAATTACGATTCTGTCTATATTTAGCAAAAGCCCATGCTTCATCAAATGAAAAAGTATGTTCCAAGTTCAATTCCTTAGTCCAGTAATCAAATTGATTTTTTGCATCTTTATATTGCATTATTCCAAGACGAATCAAGTTCCAACCAGTGTTTTTTATTTAGTAAATCAGCATATGATTTTTTCCCTTGTATTATATCTGCAAAAGATATTTCTCTTTTATTCGCCATAAGCATCTTTTTTGTACCACTGACAGCTGTTATATTGAGTTGTTCCCTTACCCAATTATTATCTTTATCCTGAGTGGCTATCCAATGTTGTGACCCTTTTGTCACACCTATATCAGACATAGGTTTCAAACCTTCAGGGTTTTCAGAAGGACTGACTTTATTTTTATAGTCTGGGACAACTGGATTTTCAGTTGTTTCAAATTCTCCGACTTGTTGTGATTCAATTTGAGCATTTAATTCTTCCATTGCTTGATTAACATCAGATTCCCCAATTTCCTTTCTTTTATTTTCCTCTTGAGCCTGAAGTTGCTTAGCTTTCTGTTCAGTAGATTCTGTAAACCTGTTCATTTCCTCCCTTCTAAAAAATTCTTCATAATCTTTTTCAGTCTTTAATCTTTTTCCGTCTGAGCCCATTGGTCCAAATAATCTATCTGTGAAACTTTGTTTCTTATAATTCCCCTTTTTATCAAGACCTCTACCTACCTTCCCATAAGATTCCTCATACATTGACTTATAACTACCATATTTATTCATTTGTTTTTCTAAATTATCTGTCATTTTATGAGTTGCCCTTATTTCCTGTGTATCTCCTACTTGTACAAATTCCGTTTTATCTATATCTTTAAGAGTCCCTTCCATCTTCTTCCCATCTAATTCAACTGTAGAAGTTGTCTTTGGAAGTTTAGTACCAAAGAAATCTTTCATTGACCTATTGTCATCTCGCATCAACGCCTTCATTTCAGGGCTTTGGTCTGACAATGATGCCCCAAGACCCCTTATATCCCCAAGAGTATAACTTCGACCTCCAGATTCTATATTGACTATACCTTGTTTATCTAATGCCTTTTTAGAAATATTCTTAGGCTTCATTCCCATTTTTTCATAAGGGACTCCTAAAAATGATCTTGGTTTATATCTATCTACTTCTGCTACGTCTAAAGCATCATAGCCAGCTTCAACGTCTTTCCACTTCTGAAGATTAGGTTCAATATTCTTTTTATAAAGTTTAGCAGTAGACATCAAGGTACTACCAATATCTCCAAGAGCCTTATCTTGCCACTCAGCCTTTTTTTGTTTTGCAAAAGCAGACCTCTTTTTCTTTCCGTAATTTCTATAAGCCTTTTCTAAATTACTAGCCATATATAACCTCTAAGCAACATTTTTATTTATTTTTGCACTCATTAATTTACGATGTAGGTTCCGTCATTGTTAATCTTATATTAGATGTTTCACCAAAAGCCTGAAACAATACCTGTGTCCTGTTATAGAAATGCACCTTTTCATCTTTTTCATCAACTTCTTCAGGAAAATTGCCATCTTCACTAAAAGAATATGCTTGTATATTCACAACAAGATTATAAAAATCAATATCATGTACATTACCACCACCAGTTAATTTATAAAGAGTCACTGTATTCCTTACAGTTTCGTTAGAATTTGAATAATCGTCATATACTAATTTATTAGTATCCTTGTCAAGAGGGTGAGTAGCATATATATCTATTCTGTGTACAGGACTGAAAAATCTATTATAACCTTGTCTTGCTTTTCTTAACATATTTATATCTGGGTCATGTTCAGCCTTGGGATTCGCATAAATAGACATATCATTTCCCAAACTTAGGGGATGATATGATGATGTACCAGTATTGAATATATATTTTCTTCTATGGGTCAAACCCTGTCTATAATCTTTATGTTGGTCAGCAGGGGGATAGCCAATATCAGTATCACCCGCACCATCATCAAGAAATTCTCCATATAAAGGTTGCGCTTCATCTACATACATACAATATTCATCTCTTTCAACCATCCCTTGTGGATATGGAACTGCTCCTCTCGCATTTTTGCCATTGACAACAGTACCATAATGATAATAATCACCAAATAAGCCTCCTGCTGTGCCTCCATCAATAGGAACCATATTAGTCCCATCATTAGGGGTATAGTCATCTACGGTTTGATCTCCTGGAGTCTCATCACCAGTATTAAGATGTCTCCATAAAATTTCACTTCTATCAAAATATTGCGATCCCGATGCAGAACGTATTACCAATACGCTAAGGGTTCCTGAAGCTAAATTAATTCCTAAACCTGTATGGTTAGCTAAAACAACTGTAACTGTGTCTGCTGCTGTAACTGACGCTGTTAATTGTAAACCCTGTGTATCTACACTCATTGAAGCTATAGCATAATCACCAAGAACAGCACCCGTTACAGTAACATCCTCCTCTAATTCTCCGCCATCGGGAATATTAGCCCAATTTTTTGATTCACTTCCAGTTAAATCTCCGCTTTCCACTACCAACTCCATATTAAGATGTCTTGGATAAGGAGACCAATCATGGTGGTCATATGCATTATTATGCCTTGAAATAAGACTCCATTTTACAAAACTTTGACAATGCTTGTGGTCAACAACATCATACCACACAGCATCAGTATTATCCTCAAAGCCATATAGAGTTCCAGGTCCAGAGTCTTGGTCAACCAATAAATTTCCAGTTGGATTTGTGATGGCATTATAATCATCATAGGGTAAAACTCCAGCAGCACCTTGTGCATTAATCCAAGCAGTTGTATGTGGACCTTCGTACATACAATCACCAATATCAGTAATATCAATATCAATATCTGTATCAGCATTACCTGTTAACCCATCAGTCATCCCAAATTGAGCAGCACCATCAATAGCGTTGCTTTGAACCCCGAGAACATACTTATGCCCACCATAAGGTATATTAGGATAAGTAACATCATAAATCCAATCTAAACCAATATTTTGTTCATTGGAAAGTGTCATATCAACATAAGCAGGAGTCCCTGAAGGGTTAGCATTAACTGGCACATTTGTATAAGTTGTGGAAGGTGCGACGTATGAAGCTATAGCAGTATTACTTATAATAGTAGGAAATGGAAATGATGCACCATCAATTGCTTTTATTCCAGAGTCTTCTGTGGAATACATAAGAACTGGTTCCTGTAAATTAACTGCCAGAGTTACATGATATAGAAAGCAATCATAGTCCCCAACTGCTTTTTTTCTTCCTATGCCAGACCATCTATCCCACCCATGTTCCCACGGAACATCTCCTCTTGTAATAGGATAGTCATTCTGCTCAGTTGCTATATCTAAATCTGGGTAATTGAGGTCAGATGAATTTATATCTGGATTCCAAAAAGGAGGTTGAAGTATAAAATTGTCAACAGCAGCAGTACCCTTCCCATCTTCGGTCATGGAAATCATATCATCTAATCCAGAATCCCACTCATTTCTGTCATCTCCTTCAGCATTTCTAACTATAACAGTAAGTATGCCACTCACAACTCTTCGAGGGTTTCCCATCCTTCCGTAAAAATTACAAAAATCAAGGTATCTTGCTCCTCTTGTCAATAATCCAGTTGGACCAGCCATTATGTCACGTACAACTTGCTCACTGGGGCGCATTCCCCATCTTGTTCATAAAAACAACCTACAATAAAATAATTATTATAAAAATCTTCATATCCACCACATAAATGTTGTGAAAGAGGTTTTCCATCATAATCACCTAATTGAGTCCGTACATTCCAACTGTCCCAATAATGTAAAGAAGTTCCAGGGGCATCACTATATGTATAGGGTTGATTTATATGAACACCAAATCTAGTATTCTCTATTTCCAATCTACCTGATAGATTAGCATCTAATTCTTGAGCATAAGTCCCCATAGTAATATTTCTACCTGAAACTTCTAAATCCCCTCTAAATGCACCATTTCCAGATGTATCTAATTCAAAATCTGAAGTAGCAATAAGCGATGCTGTGGAATGTATCTTAAATTTAGTATCAGTAACATCTGTGCCCATGCTCCAAATATCCCCAGAAGCATCCTCCGTAAAAGTTATTTGAGGGTCTAAAGCATTATCAAATGCATTGTTAATTAAAAATTGTGATGTGGTTGCATTAAATCTAAAAGTATTGTCACTACCCGAAGATTGTATATATAAATCTCCTCCCATAGGTCTTAATTTAATGTCGCCATCAGTTCCTTGATTTTCAATAAGAAAAGGAGCACCATTTGCGTCACTCGCCAGAACAGTTAGGGCTGGAGACGAGCCTACAGCAAAAGTATATACGGTATTCGATGCAGTATCTTTAATATATAATTCTTCTCCATCAACAATTAAAGACATATCAAAACCACTATAAATCATCAAATTGTTATCTTTTGCATTTATCCATGTATCCACAGAAGTAGAATAAAATGATAAATCATCATTATTAGTAAAATTCCAACTTCCTTCCAAATTGGTTTGATTTTCATCAGATGTTGCAACATATGGAGTTTCAAATGTTATAATATCTGCATGTAACCTAAATTCTCCTAATCCACCACCTGAGTTTTCAGCTTCCATTCTTAATGTTTTATCAGCACCAGCATTAGCGTTCATAGATATATTTGAATCATCTGTGCAATCTATAGAAAGTGTTGTTGCATCCCAAGTCCCATTTGCACTATCTAAATCTAAAGTCCCTACAGCATCAATGCCTATATCTCCATCTGCATCTATATCTAAGTGACCTACTCCAGTAAGATGGGAATTAGCTGCTTCAATTGAAAGAGTTCTGCTTCCTGTTATATTTGCTTCCATTTTAAGGCGGGTAGAATTTTTGGAATCAATTTCTACAACACCATCGCTCTCAATTTTAGCACCCCCTGCCCCAGCATTTATGTCTACAAGAACAGTATTTAAATCAAATTCTGTTGTAGTTACATCACCAACATAAATAGTTCTAGCAGCAGCATCTGTCCCCACACTTATATCGCCAGCAGAACTATTTACACCAATCTCTATAGCACCACCGTCAGTATCTAATCTTATCTTACTTGCACCACCAAGAGCATCCATCTGAATCTCACCCTGAGAACCCATTCCAATACCTGCGGTTCCAGCATAGTGGTAAAGGGCTGTTGTCCCTGTCGCATTTCCCAGTGTAATAACTCGTTGTGCTGCACCAGTACCAATATTAATACCAAATGCGTCTGCATCGTTTCCTATATTTAAAGTTCCTGCCGTTGAATTAATAGTAGTTCCATTAGTACCATCCACAGAAAATACACCATCAGCGGTGTCAATAGTTACTTGGTCTAATGTTGTTGCCCCGTCTACATCTAAAGTACCAAGAGACGATAAAGAAGTATCAGCTTGTATATCATCAGATTGGACTAAAAAACTACCAGCATCCCAATTCGCAGTTAAT
>Ga0098061_1001586_pt1 | contig 10984 bp, 26 predicted proteins | sample 22_taG_FD_92579 | JGI IMG/M metagenome (GOLD analysis project Ga0098061, IMG submission 92579) | Marine viral communities from the Subarctic Pacific Ocean - 22_ETSP_OMZ_AT15343 metaG | ecosystem: Environmental > Aquatic > Marine > Oceanic | place: Subarctic Pacific Ocean | collected 2015-01-20 | reverse complement strand
GGAGATAGAAAAGACCAAAAGATTATAAACTCAGATTCAACAGATGAAAATGGTAAAATAATTATTGAACCAGAGAAGGAAGTATTGGAGAACGCATAATGGCACTCACAAAAATTAATAATGGACATGAGCAAAGGAATTAGCGAAAATGCTCAAATCCAGATTAGTATTGCAATGCTTATTAAAGTGGGCGTTTTAGTAGCTGTTATTACTGGATCATGGTATCAGGCTCAGATGCAATTTGCAAACATAGAGGCAAGATTAAATGATATACATGACGAAGTAGTGGTGTTAAATTCTAAGGTTGCAAAAATGGAGGCTGAACATATTGAAGAACTCGAACATCACAACGAAGAATTAATTGAAACTAACCGTTCCTTGATGCAAAGGCTCGGATTAAAGAAACCATAAAATTTTAACTAAATAAGGAGAAAGCCATGAAAAACGGGGTATCAGTAAAAACGAAAGACATTAAGTCTAAAATAGCAGATCACTCGGAGTCGCTTAAGCAGGTAGATGCGGAAATCGTGCAATTACAACAGGTGTTGTCTGAGAGACAGCAACAGAAAATTGCTCTTACGGGTGCGATTCAAGGATTGCGAGAATTTATGCCAGAAGAAGTAGATGCCGAAGAGCAAGCATCAGCAAATTAGGTTTGTACTGACCGGGTGGTTTTCTAAGACGCACCCCTATGTAGTGACCTTTACTAAGTTTTACCGCTGGCAGGTGTCGTGAAAATATTGATTTTAGACGAAGACCCGGTTGTGGTGGATTGTTTTTATTCCATGGTGGAGGCTAAGTATGGCTCTCAAGTGGACATATATGCCACCACAAGCCCTGAAATTGCATTAGGGGTAACCGACTCTTACCTTATTGATTTAGCCTTCTTAAACATAAGAATGCCCAACATAGATGGCTATGATTTCATGAGGATGATAAACGGGCGGTTGAGAGGAGTAAAGTTTGTCACTGCGGTCAGGAACGAAATCTCTGATATTGCGGGTCTTGAGGAAAGAGAGAAGTGTACGATTATTGATAAACCTATAAAAGCCAAAAAGCTATTAGATGAAGTAGATACGGCTTTAACAGATTGGATGTTACAAGACATTATTACAGCATTAAGACAAACAAGGGCATACTGTGGCAGTATCGGATGAAATTAGAGAAATATACATCTTACTTAAAGGCGACAACTCAGACAGGAACGACGGGGGTTTGTGCGAAGATGTCAAGACAAACACAAAGTTTCGCAAAAGCTATTACAGGCGTCAGGCGGATATTGACAAGAATACGGAGCATCGCAAGAGTCAGGTTAGAGCAATGTGGCTTGCGATTAGCTCGCTGATTGGGTTAGCGGTAAAGGTTTTATATGATGCAGTTAATTAGCCCTCTGCCTCCTTCCAAGGGGACACCCCGCTTACCTCGGGCAAATCAAGCCACGGCAGGGGGCAGTCTTGATGGATACTAAAATTTTTAGCCTGTATGCAGAGTACGGGGCTGTCGGAATAATAGTATTTTTATTTATTATGATGATAGTAAATTTGATGAAAAGTCAAAAACTGCAAAATGAAGATTTAGATAATATTAGACAGTCTATAGCCAAGATGGAAACGAAAGTTGGAAATGTTGAATCAATCATAATAAAGATGATAGACCGTTGGAACAAATCCGACGAAATAGGTCAGAGGCACAGGGAAGATGTTGTTCGAGAACTTAATGATGTGACTGACGATTTAGCGTTTCTAAAGGGGCGAATAAATGGGCGGTCATAACAAAAACAGGTAAAAAAGGAGTTAATATGGGTTTAGTAGACATAGTGTCAGGACATTTATTCAACGATGCAACTAAAGAAGCTATAATTAAAGGCTTGAATGAAAAGGTTGACATCCCTATAATAAATGAGAAGACAGAAGAAAAAATACTTACTGCTATATATGATGTAGTAGAAGATGTAATGAAAAAAGTATTGGGTCAATAGTACCGCAACAACCACCAGAGCTGTTTCGGATTTTGACCAAGTGCTTGGAAAGGTCTTTTAAATAATGAACCACAACCAAATTAAAGAATTAATCGACTCTACGCTGAAGGATATGAATATGCATTCTGAAGATGCGCTTGAGCTGGTTTTTCTTACAGGCTTAGTCGAGTCGGGTTATAATTATATTTCGCAAATAGGCTCGGGAATTGCTCGCTCGTTCTGGCAAGTAGAAAGCCCAACAGCAAAAGACTGTATTGACAACTATCTTGCGTTCAGAAATAGCAAGCTTGAGTTAATGGCGAGAATTATAAATATAGACCCCTACACACTAAAGGAGTTGTCCTATGATGAGCTTAAACACTTGCTTTGGACAAACATTGTAGCCGGGATAGTTTTTTGCAGAATAAAATACTGGCGTGTACCTAAAGCAATCCCGTCGGACTTGGACGGAAAAGCCCGCTATTGGCTTAAATATTATAACGCAGGCGGGAAAGGTACTATAAACCATTTCTTGGAAATGGCAAAAACAAGAAAAGATTAATTACAGGAGAATACAATGGCGAACACATCGAAACTATACAACGTAGTCACGGCAAGTGCACAGGCAACCACAGGGTCTTATGTTGATCTATCTGGCTCAGAGCTGGAATCGGCATCAGAAACAATCTGGTCTTTTGTTATGACTGGGGCAACCCAGAATAGCTACTTTAAAATCTTAGGCTCAAACGACGACACTAACTACTTGGAAGTCGAAGCGCAAACGGGCGTAACCGCTGGCGCATCGGTGATGAAGTCCGGAACAGCTTATTATAGATTCTATAAAGTGCAGATAAAACAAAATGTTGCTGGTGGAACTGTATCCGCAGTCGGAATAACAAAGTAGTTCGGAGCTCAAACTACCCACAAGGCTATAAGCCTCACCCCTTCTTGTAGTTATTATAATTACTGAGACTACAACCTCTGCGCTCCTAAACGCCCCCCTTAAAACATCCCCTTTTTAGATTAATGCTTGCAATCGTGGATTTTGTTTAATAGACTTTACCTCCAATTAAAGACGAATATAAAGAGTTTAAGCAAAAACAAAGGCAAAAAGAATTAAAATCCGGTGGGCGATGCTGTGGGTCATTGCAATACAAGGTTCGAATCCTTAACCTTAACCGATGACGGTAAATCGGGGCGTTGCCCAAATAATTAAATAAAGGTAAAAATGATAATATATATCGTAAATGATGAGTATAATGCAGAAGTTTACATTTGCAGAAATCTCAAGGAAGCAAAAAAAACGAAATCTTATTGCGGGAGACCGAACGCAGTTACCGTTAGGAAGATAGATGTCCCCCGAAACAAGGATGGAGTAATTTGGGCGATGGGATGTGTGCCAAGATGAAAAAAACAATCCAACAGTTCATGTGGAGAAAGTCCGGGGCGGATAATATACACTCTGTTCTGTTTTCGGGTGTCGATGTAGTGAATAATAAAAATGCAATGCCGGAAGCCCATATAATAATACAATATCTATACGACGAGAGGTCAAAAGACTATGGAAGACACTTTACAGTTTGGTGTAATGGCTTAGAGGTAAAGCACTATAAACAAGCTTGGTACGCCAAACAACACGTGGAAAGGTATTTTATAAACAAATATCAAACACAAGAAGATATTGACTTTATGGAGAAGAGCGGAAGGCGTCTTATAGACCCGAACTTGTTACCGATAAACTTAGAGAATATTTGGCATTATTTAAGAGACAAGAAAGTTCGAAAACGCCTATATGAAAAATGAAAAGAACAATATGAAAAATTCTATGTTAGAGAGAAAGAAGTTCTATAAACTGGGTGACGTTTCAGAAATGCTTGGCGTTACACGGGAAACTGTTCGGCTCTGGATTAATTCAGGGAAGCTAACCGCAAGCTTGGTTGACCGCACATATATAATACAGCCTGACGACTTTGATGCTTTTATTAAAAACCACAGAGTAAAAAACAATGATTGAATTTCTTAATTATGAGCTTATTGAAAACGGACTCCGGGTTATGCACATAATCCTCATGATTCCGATAATAATTCTTGTAACATTAGAATTAAACAAAAACTTAAAAGATTAATGCGTCTCATCGCACAGCCCCGCCATCAATCCTCGGTGAGTGTCTATCTGCTCACTTATGGCGGGGCAATATTTTACCCTTATTAAAATGAAGGAGAAAAACACAATGAATGAAATCCAAGTAAATGTTGAATCAGACCCAGTTATACATGGGTTAATAACTGATTTCAACGAAATTCGGGATATATTCATAGACAACCTTGTCATAACTGATGAAAACGAGAGGCAAGCATCTGACAGCCTGATGGATATAAAACAAACGATCAAACGAATAAACGAACAACGCCTGAACATAACCCGCCCTATTGACGAAGCCAAAAAAGCTGTTATGACTCAAACACGGAAAGTGTTGGAACCGCTCGAGGCGGATAAGGTGACGTTAGAGAGGAAACTGCTGGAGTATCAAGTTGAAAAAAGACGCTTAGAGGAAGAGCACCAACGATTATTAATTGCACAGGAGACGGCAAAATTAGAGAAGGAGAAAGAAGAATTAGAAGAACAGGCTGAGTTAAACCAATCTGACCTTGCAATGGAAGAGGCTATTGTTAAAGAAGAACAAATTGAAGCCGTGTCAAGCTTAGAAGTAAAAGGCACGGGCAGAGTAAGGGGCGAACTGTCAACTACTTCACTATCTTACAAATGGAACTTTTCGTTGGTGGATTTTGATAAAGTTCCTGATGATTACAAGAAGTTGGATGAAGTAAAAATCCGAAAAATGATTTCCGGGGACAATGGTACCCATGATATTCCCGGCTTAAAAATAACAAAAGAACCAATATTAAGTTCGAGGAGACGATAAAATGGAAGAGAAACAATTAAAAGCAATATCAGAAATTGCCCCTAACGTAGAGTTGAGCACCAACCCGCTCGATATGGCTCCAGAGAAATTCAGGTCTGGTTTGGACAGGAGAAAAGAGAACAGAAAAGCCCTGATGGATTGGGTTAAGAGCTCTCTTGTTTTGGATGTGGATTTCGGGTCAATAACGATAGGTGGTAGAAAGTCTAAACCTTCCCTCTTAAAGCCCGGAGCAGAGAAAATCTGCGGAATGTTAGGGATGACCCCCACTTTCCCCAACCTGCCCGAATATGAGGCGGTGGTGTTGGGAGGTGGAGAAATTAATCAAATCATACTTAGGTGTGAATTGGTTAGTGGCAATGGACAGGTAGTGGCAGAAGGAGTTGGGGCACGCTCAGTTAAACAGGACTCGGGTGATCTGAATAAAGCCTTGAAAATGTGCCTTAAATCTGCCCAGATAGACGCAACGCTCCGCTGTGCGGGGTTGAGTGAGGTATTCACCCAAGACGTTGAGGATATGGATTTTGGAGACAAAGGAAACTCTTCGTCTGGCTACACGAACGCTGTGGCAGAATTTGACCGAACACAGCCTGTTGGTTTTGGGAAAAAGTGTCCCGACACTCCATGGGAGGAAGCAGAGCTCGGGTTTGTCCAGTGGGTTGCAAATACTATGGATGGTAAATACAAAGACTTTGCAGAACAGGAGCTTGAGATACGAGCAAACGAAGGTAGCGCAAAGACGGAATCTGAAGAAACGGGCATACCACTTAAAGAGCAAGCTCCAGACAAAGTAGATAAAAAAGAGGACGTGGAAGACGTTATCACGCCGAAGCAGACCGCCGATTTTCAAAAGTTAATCGAAGCTGGGTTTGAGAGCGGAGCTATCTCAACCGATGCTAAAGAAAAGGCTTATGCTTGGTTAAAGACTAACCCTTCCAAACAGAGTGCTGAGAATCAAATAGAAAAAGCACAGAAAATGATTAAGGATAGCACAGTTAACATCGAGGCTCTAATTGATGCTGGTATGAAAATTTGGGATTGTGACAAGTTAAATGCGGTAGATTTGTTAAACAGTAATGCAAAGGACTTATTTCAAGTAGACGCTGTTGAAGACCTTTCTCCAGAGCAACTTGCTACATACCTTAAAATGGTTGTTGACGATAAAATATTGCCATTCTAATGATGACAGACCTCGAAAGAATCCAAGACTATATAGATAACCGGACAGGAGATGAGCCGGAGAGCGCAGATTTGCTGTCAGCGGAAGAGTTTGGAGATGAAAAATGTACGCAGTGCTGGGGGCATGGCAGTGTCACAGAAAACGATGGTGACGGCTACAGGGAGTGGGTTTCTGTTAATATCTGCGACTGTGTGTATGTTAGAGTAGAGGTGGAGTAATGAAGGAAACCAATTCCAACGTCGCACTGAGCGACAGGGCGTTTGTTAAAATTGATGTTTTTCTTGATACCTTGAGGGATAATTATGTATATCCAAACTCGGTTACATCCAACAAGATTGAGGCTGGTCTTGGGCTGTCTGGTTCTGAGATTAGAGATATTGTTAGGGTTCTTCGACGGCAGGGCGTATTGGTGGTCTCTGACTCTAAGGGTTATAGCTACACCGATGATGAGCGAGTAATGAGAGAGGTGTGCCTTCCTCATTTGAAGGCTCGGAGAAACTCTATTGACATAACAATACGAGAGGTAGAGAGCGCAATGTGGGAACATAAACAGAAAAAGGAAAGGGTGGACTCCAATCAATATGAGTTGCTTAAGTGACGTATGAGATTGAAAGGCGACTGTGTATGAGGTGCGGGGAGTTCTTCACAATAGAGACGGTTCACGAGCTCTATTGTTTTAATTGTAAACGAATAGTTCAGACGGTACAGGCAAAAAACCGATATGCTCAAATGAGGGCAAATGGATATAAGCCCGCATCGTGGAAGATTCGAGGTCAAAAGGCGTATATCACTCGTATGGCTAATTTGTATTTTTCAGATAACGACAGATTTCACATACTATTTTCCAAATTACAGGAGAGATCGGAAAAGAAGGCAAAACAGGTTACACGAAAAATAAACTCAAGGAAACATAATGAAGTTAATTCTTAAACTCAAAGGGGAAGACTGGGTAAATACGGAAAGCGGTGATGTAAGCTATAGCCTTCACAGTGCTCTTAAAAAAATATTTCTATCCACAGGCAATAGAGAGTTCAGGTTTGAGGATGACAAAGTTTTTATAATAGAAAGCCCTAAATCAACATCCAACAAAAGCATAGTTGTGGATTATGGTGTGGTTGGAGAAACTTACGAAGGCGAATGAAATATAACATGAGATTACCGGAGCATTCTGGCGAATTTGTCAGAAAATGTGGGGGGTGGGGTAAGTATCACCTATACTTGATTCGTGAAGGAATAGCCACTGTTACGGGCGGAATAGTAACAAGACTTCCTCAAAATAACACTAAAGTGGGCAGAAATGACCCTTGTCCTTGCGGAAGCGGTAAAAAGAGCAAGAAGTGTTGCCGATGAAATTTGGAGCTTAAATGAGCAAACTGATTGTTAAAGAGGCTGATGTTCAACGCCAGATACTTGGCTGGTTAAAGTATCAGCGCAAATATGTTCCAATGTTTTGGAGAAACAATACTGGTGCTGTTCGTCTGGATAAGCGGTTTATTAGATTTGGAGCGGTGGGCTCCAGTGATATTTTAGGTATTTTAAATGATGGACGGCTTTTAGCTATTGAGGTTAAAAGTGCCAAGGGTAAGCTGACTAAATACCAAAAGGATTTTATAGATGGAGTTAACAGTGCGGGAGGGGTAGCTTTTGTTGCCCGTAGCATTGATGACGTTGCAATAGGATTAAGAATACATAGGAGAGGATAATGGCAAACAAAAGAATGCTCGCAAAGTCTATATGGCAAAACCGGAAGTTCGCTCGACTAAAGAGCGACGAAAAGCTCTTATATATTGGGCTGGTTACCATAGCTGACGATGAAGGAAGAGTCTGGAACGATGATTATATGCTAAAAATACAAATTTTCCCGGGCGATGATCTAAAGCCTGCGGAAATAGAACAAATGCTTGACCACATAGAAGACATGGAATTAATTAGAAAAAATGAGAAAGCAATTCAACTGAACGGCTGGAAGGATTGGCAAATCATTAGAAGCGACATCTTCAAAAAGTCAACAATACCTAAAGTTACGAAGATTGTGTCACGTAACGCCACCGTTACGCCACCGTTACGTGAGGGTAACGGGACTGTTACGGAATTGTCGCATAGTATAGTTAAGTTAAGTAAAGATAAATTAAGTGAAGAATCTTGTTCGATTACAGAATCGAACGACTTTGATAGCTTTTGGAAATTGTATGCAAAAAAAGTTGGAAGAAAAAAATGTATCAAGAAGTGGTCAAAGATAAAAAAGACAGATAGGGATGAAATAATAGTTTCATTGCCAGCATACGTGAAGTCTACTCCAGATAAAGTTTTCCGCATGAACCCCCTTACGTATCTCAATGGGGAATGTTGGAAAGATGAAGTTATCGAGTTAAAGACCGAAGACTCATACGAGTTTTCCTTAGATGACGTAATGAGCGAATTGAACTGGGTTATTTCGTTAAGTCAGGGTAAATCTTTTTCATCAAAGAAAGACATACATCCCGTTACAAAAAAAATATTGGACGGGCTGGGAGGTAAGATGTCGGTAGGAACAATGGATGCAAAAAGCTTAAAAATCAGAGTAGCGAAGGAATATAAATACGCAATAGCTGGCATTATAGATGAGAAACCGCAAATCGGTGTCCGCAGTGGAGAAGTAAACATTAGTGATAGCATATTTGGAATATCAAGTGAAATCAAACAGTCTTAAATATCTTGAGTGGATAAAAAGCAAGCCGTGTTGTGTGTGTGGCTCATTTTCAGAGCCTCACCATCTAAAGCGGATAGGTATGGGTAGAAGCCGTAAAAAGAACTTGCTTGAACACTATACAGCAGTTCCTTTATGCAGGTCGCATCACGAACAAGCTCACAGGTCAAAGGATTATGAAAAAAAATTCTGGAAGGTGGCTATGATTAATATTGTTGAGGGCGTGAGAATGGATTGGGATGTAAACCTGTGGAAAGTTGCAACGCTTCTGCTGGTAGAGTGGATATGGAATGAATAGAAAATGTGAGAAATGTGGCAAGGTTAAGCCTGCGGATAAATTTTATATGCACGGGAGAGCAAGTAAAGTACGGCGCAAAGAATGTAGTAACTGTACGCTAAGACATCGCATAGTTTATGATTGGAGAAAACACCGTAAGGGGTGGAAGTATTCCTCAGACGCACCAGAAAATAAACAATGGCAGAAAGATAGATCAGAATTATTTGCCAAGAGTGGAAACGGCTGGTGGTGGTTTTCCTCAAATGTAATTCATAAAAAAATTAACGAAGACAAAGAACATATTAGATTTAAAGACATGGAACAGGAGGAGTGAGGTGAAACCCGTAAAAACTATAAAGAGTAATTATAGCATTAGAATATACGCCAAGGATGACAGTCGTTTATATATAGAGCAATTTCACTTTAGAGGAATTAAAGTAAAATACTATCCAGCGACAAACCACAGAGCTTCAAGGGTTAAGCTGTATGACACAAGACATAAAAAAACAGTGTGGCTACCATATTCCTACAGGCATGGTGATATAAAAAGTCAAGCCATTGAGCATCTTTGGAATCTGGGGCTCGAGCCCGGAGGTTTTACTTATGATGAAAAAAGCGGAGAATATACTGTATTAACAACTAACTTCTATGATTCAATTTGATTTCAAAACTACACTACGGGAAAGTTAAGGGTGGAAAGTTTAAACCAGAAGACCCAAAGCTGTTTGTCACGGCATTCTACCCCCATGAAGGGAAAGACGTTGAAGTTACCGTTAATCGGAAACGAAAACACCGCTCAAACAAGCAGAACGCATACTACTATGGCGTTATCGTTAAGATGGTTGCCGAACATACTGGCGAAAGCCCAGAGAGAACACACCAATACCTTGCCAGAATGTTTTTAGAAGAAATATCAAAGATTGATGATTCAAAAATGATAACAAAAAGCACTACAGAATTATCTACCGTAGAGTTTGAAACATACGCAGAAGATTGCCGTATGTGGGCAAGCCAATTTCTAAATCTTTATTTACCAAATCCACAGGAGTATGTATGAGCATGACCAAGCCAAAGTTTGTTTTTATTGATGACGGCGGGAACTCAGAAGAGTTACCAGTAAATCAAAACTATATCAGAGATATTAAAATTAGAGCTATGTATGTAGTTCTTAAAGACCTGTATAAAAGTTATTCATATTCGACTATGTATTTATCAGAAAAATTTGGATTATCCGAGAAGCGGATTGAGTTTATTATAAAAAAATAAAAGCCCCGATTTCTCAGGGCTTTTTCTAATGGTGATCTTATTTATTTAATATCTTACTATCATTTAAGCCTCCATAGGTGTCTTAACGCTGGCTTACTAATACTGCGACCTTGCTCCCACCCTTCAACCGTTCGGTGCGACACACCGCAAATTTCGGCTAACTGGCGGGTATCCAGATTGTGCTTGCGCCTGAGTTTTTTGATCTCTTGTTTATTCATTTAACTAACAATCCCCTCCCTTCTGCCTTCTGCTTTGGAAATTAATGCTTTCGCCATATCTATTGTTTCTGTCGCAACTGGATTGAAGATTGTCTGTCCAGCTTCTTCGTTAACACGACTGATTTCCGGGCGAACCTCTCCAAGAATGTTTTTCAACAATTCAAGCATTTCGGGGGCTGATGCGATTAGGTTAGCGTTAAATTGGGCTTCTGAATCATTACCATATACCGCACCAATAGTCCCCTCTTGGTTTACTTCTATATCAAAACCAAATTCACCTTCGCTGACTGCCCATTTTCCTTTTGTGTATTTCATTTTATTCTCCTTTTTAGCGGGGCGGGTCATAGTCCCATGCGCCCCAGTGTTCAAACTCCAATATTTTTTTTCTAACTTCATCTGCTGTGTATTTATACACCTTCTTAATATTGCCAAGGTCATAGTACATCTCCATTGGCAATTTCACATCAAGTCCGTTGCTC
>Ga0098061_1001583_pt1 | contig 10989 bp, 12 predicted proteins | sample 22_taG_FD_92579 | JGI IMG/M metagenome (GOLD analysis project Ga0098061, IMG submission 92579) | Marine viral communities from the Subarctic Pacific Ocean - 22_ETSP_OMZ_AT15343 metaG | ecosystem: Environmental > Aquatic > Marine > Oceanic | place: Subarctic Pacific Ocean | collected 2015-01-20 | reverse complement strand
AGGTTTAACCTATGTAAACGCGACGCCTCTGTACGTCGTTAGGTCGTTTTCCCAGCACCAAGTCCGCGTATACGGCGGGGTGCACAGCGACAAGAGTGGGAACTGGTATCATCCAGCCTACTACCCATTCCATAATAAGGCGCTGGGGGACTACAAAGCCATCTTTGAGAGCTTTGAGTTAAGCCCTAAGGCGCTGACGTTCTGGGGGCAGCAAGAACGGCTGGCTAACAGCAACGCCGTTGACCTCCTCTCAGATGACTTTACGTGGGTTACAACACCCGACACATACCAGAAGTCCTCCACTGCACACGCGCTCGCGTCCCTGCGTAGTGGTATGTTTCTAGACTGTGGCCTAGGGCAAACTAAGGTCATAATAGACACCATCCGCTACCTACGCTGGGCGGCGGAGGAAAAAGTAGACACCCCCTTCATAGTAAAGTCCACACGGCCCAAGGTCTTGTGCGTAGTGAAGTCCTCTGTGCTTTGGAACTGGCCAGATGAGATAGAGAAGCACTCTCTCCCTGGAGAATTCAAGGTGGCAGTAGTCGACGGCTACAACGTGGCCAAGAAGAAGGCGGCCATAGTTGCCAGCTCTGACGCAGACTTTCTTATAGCCACTTACGAGCAGCTTGCCCGCGGTGACTACGCTGACTTAGTGGTAAAGCACTTTAAGTACGACACCATAGTGGCAGACGAGTCCCACAAGTTACAGACCTGGGCGTCTACTAACACGCAGACGGCAGTAAAGCTAGCCAAGCGGGCCTACCGACGTATCATAGCCACCGGCACTGCCACCCTGGGAGACCCTCGTCACACCTACGGTCAGATGTTTTTCCTGGCACCGCACATGGTGGGTGGGTCGTACTACAGATTCTGTGAGAACCACCTCAAGAAGGCACCACACAACAACAAGATTGTGGTGGGCTATAAGAACTTGGCGCGGCTCAACGCCAAGATCCACAGCGTGGGTGTCGTGGTTAAGATCGATGACAAGATAGAGACCACGCGTAGAACCGTAACCGTTCCTGTAGAGATGGCTAAGAAGCAGCGAAGGGTGTACAATGACCTACTGGACACCCACGAGGCCACACACCCTGTAACAGGGGAGTCTATCCGGTTTCCCGAGGCTATTACTCGGCTGGGCAAGGTCCATGAGCTGTGCGGGGGGTTCCTTAACTTCCACAACCGCGACCCTGCTATTTGTAACGGCTGTGAATTCATGGAGCACTGCGTAGACAACGCTATCTCCCCCTACACAACTAAGTGCAAGGTGGTGCAGAAGAAGCCTGTGCCTTCAACGCTAGAACTGGACGATAACCCCAAGTTGGACGTGATGATGTCTAAACTTGAGGACGTTCTGCAAGACCCGACTAACGCGGTGATCATCACGTTTCGGTTCAGAAAAGACGTGGACTACATACGGGCAGCTCTGGTTAAGCAGGGCGTCAAGTTCTTAGAGGTAACACAGGCTACGTCAGCTAAGAAGCTGCACACGCTGGCTACTGAGTTCGAAGAGGACGGTACCGTACGAGTATTCCTAGCGCAGATATCTACCCTTGTAGGCATAAACTTAGTAAGAGCTAAGTACATCTTCTTCTACTCACTCAGCTTCGACCTGAAGGACTACGAACAGGCACGCGGGCGTAACTACCGCCGTACCCAGAAGGCACCAGAAGTCTTCGAGTACATCTTCTACATGAAAGACACTGTAGAATCCGTAATACTGGAGGCGCTGCGTAGTAAAACAGAAGTCAAGGATCTGCTGCTAACTCGGGTGGATTGTGCCACGTGTAGTCAGTCACTTGACACTTGTACCTTGAAGAAGATACTACCGTGGAAGCGGGGCTGTGTCCTTAAAAACACAAAGGACAAAGTAGTAATGCGTCTAGGGGGAGGGCAAAACCACTAGTATTATACGGTATGTACAAGCACCGTATATTCAGTCACCTGTTGGGAGATTTCGCGCAAGGGAATTCCCCCCTGCGTAGTGGGGCGTATCGAGTTCATTACCTTAACTTCTACAACAAACCTGCCTTAGACCCTGACCGCAGCGCGCTGCAAACAAAAGCTGTGGACATGAGCGACGTTGATGACTGCTTAGTTAACAGCCTACAGTCTATGGCAGCAGTAAGCGCCAAAGGTGTTTCGTGGCGCACAGACATGGAGTACCTCATAACGTTCCCTGTACGAGGAAAGCGGTCTGGGCAACGGAGAAACTTCCCTTTACCCTCCAGCTGGGCGGACGGTCTTCTTGCCAAGGAGCGTGTCTTCCAAGAAGTGCGTGACTTCTACTACTCCTTAGTCTATCACTCCTTCTCACCGGTTATATCCGACTACGCCAACTTCATATTCTCCTACGGCATATCCATAGTACGGGGCCCGTTGCTTTACTTGGGGGAGTTCTCTGACTACATAGACCACCACACTAACTGGGGGCAGAAAGACGCCTTGGTCCGTGGTATAAGTCTGTGAAATTCAGGAGTTTAATTTAGATACATGAACCTAGAGCTTGTCGTAGACGGCAGCGCTATGCCTTCAAACCCCGGACCCATGGCAATTGGCATGATGTGGCACGACCGTGAGAACGCTGTTCTTAAGGGCGCCGTACATCAGAAGCTAGACCACGGGACTAATAACATAGCGGAGTATACCGCGGTGTTAGAGGGATTGAAGCTAGTAGCAAACAGTTCACCTACCCCACCAGAAAGCGTAATAGTATGGTGTGACTCCCAGCTGGTCGTGAGACAGCTGACGGGGGTGTACAGGGTGAACAACGCTAAGCTGCGTGTCTTGAAGCAAAAGATTATCTCCTTCTGCGGTGACCAGAGCTTCGAAGTGAAGTTCAAGTGGCACCGAAGAGAGGAAGACTGGGCGCCTGTTGCAGATGCACTGTCCAAGGGATGCACCCAAGATTTAGCTATCGAACTTTGGACGGCTGTCTGGCAGGACATTGACCCAGACAAAACGACCAGTGTGGACCTAGTCTCGTGAAGGGCCTAGACGACGAAGTCCACGTAACAAAGCCTGTTGTAATAAAAACAGAAGACGGCGCTAGCCCGTTTATACTCCCACGGGACTATATGAGCGCTAGCCAGGTGAATATGTACCACCGCTGTCCCCGGCAGTATGAGTTTCGGTACATAAAGGGTGACACGTCCCCTCCCGGCGTTGCAATGGTCATGGGATCCGCACTGCATCACGCAGTTGAGAAGGCTCATACCAGCACCATAGACACGGGGTCACCCCTACCAATCAAGGCAGCCCAGGCAGAGTTTTCCGATAAGTGGGATACTATGCACAAAGACCTTGAGCTGAAGCCCTTGTCAGACGACGACCCTGACCAGGCCATCAACACGAAGGATATGGGCGTTAGGCTCCTTGGGAAGTACTACACCGAGACGCTGCCAACCATTCGTCCTGTCGAGGTGGAGAAGAAGGTGGAGTTCGTGGTTAGGCAGGTGCCTATGCTCGGCTACATCGACCTAGTAGACAAGGGTCCTGAAGTGCCTGACAGTGTACACCCCTGCGAGTGTGATAGCACGGAGGAGCGCAGCTCATGTGCTAAGGCGCTACTGTGCAACATGAACAGGAATGGCATCGTAGTGGCCGACACGAAAGTGGTTAAGCGCAAGAAGTCAGCCAATGACATCAAGCATGATCTACAGCTAACAGGCTACGCCTTAGCTACAGGTACTAACCGTGTGAGATTCGATTCCCTGGTCAAGAGCACCAGGAATCCTAGAGTAGAGCAGATATCTGGAACAAGAACAGTACAGGACTTTAACTGGTTCGGTGAGGTTGTTGCGGGCGTTGCGGAGGGCATAACAAAGGGGTACTTCCCTCCGTGTCCTCCGGATAGCTGGTGCTGCAGCGCCAAGTACTGTGGGTACTGGAGTAAATGTCGTGGGAAAAAGTCGTAGCGTTTCATCTGTAAGGGATGTAGAGGCGTACACAAAGAAGGGATGGGTGCTCTCGGGCATCTCCCTGGAAAAGATCATAAACCCTGACCTGTTGCGTAAGGATGAGGATCCCCGAATTTCGTTCCTCATCAGCCTAGAAAAGGCGCAGAAGGTAGATGGTTTAGACAAGGTCGTTACCCATGACTTTTTCGTCATAATGACGCTTTCAGAGATCATGGAGCACGCTGGTTTAGTATGGGAACTGCTAGAGTTCATGATACAAAACTACAACCAGGGAGCACAGGACCGACGTACCGCAGCGCTTATCCGTCAACAGGCGGGCGTAACGCTGAAGTCGCTTCTATCCCAGGTGGACCAGGCTGCTGATGTCCTGGATGGTCTCCTCGAAATGGCAGAAGGCCAGTAACAAAGAACATACACAAAGATCAAAAACAAAGTATAACAAAGGAATACAAATGCCCTCAACCCGTGAATTGACAGATGCCTCTACGGCCAGTGTACTACGCCTCATCCAGGCTGACCTGCGCAACGGAACGCCGGGCCTCCGCGGCATAGCTGAGGATTACGGCTACCGCTTTAGCTCTCCTAACCAGACACGCCGAGGACGTAACACGCTACGCCCCGGGCAGTTTCTCATGTTCATCAACCGTAAGCAGACGCAGATCATTGCGTTGAACCACGTGGGTGACATGATTCGAAGCGTTGACCGCGGTCGTCAGATCGTACGTTCCGACGTCGAAGGTTTCCTGGGCTCCCTAGGTATCTCTCTTACCACACCAACCAAGCGCTCACGCAGAGTTTCTACGTCGCCTGACGCCGTAGTTACTGCTGCTGCTGCGCCAGCGGCAACTCCCGCACCGCGTGCTGGGGTGACCCCACAGAGGGCGCTAGCAGTAGCTGAGGCTGCTGTAGACAAGCCACGCACCAAGGCCGTGGTAAAGCTAGTCACCTCCAAGGCTAGCCCCAAAGTGGAGTCCCCCGCCGCCCAGGCTTAATGGACCTCGACCTAAGAAAAATTAGAACCTTGCTTGAGGGTGCCCTATCTGTGTCAGATATGCTGACCGATGGGGACACCGTCAAGAACGTGCGCACAGCACGTATCAATAAGACACTAACGGCTGCGTTACCCGAGGTGGTAAGCGACGTTAGCCGCGCTGAACTTTTGCGTCTAATATGGCTCTGTGGGGACTACCTTACAGAGGGCGAAGAACAGACGCTGCAATCTGCCTGCGAGCTCGGGCAGCAACTTCAGAGAGGAACTTTTGGACACAACACAACTTAAGCCTAAGAGAGGCGACACATACCTGCTAGCGAAGGATATGGCAGGTGTAGCCATCTTTCAGCGGCTGACTTTAGGGTCCAACTCAATACTGACCGAGACCGGTCGGCTGGACGCTATGGATAACGCTAAGAAGCGTGTTATAACGTACACCGGAAGGGGTAAGAACACACCGCAGGAAGTAGCGGTTAGCATGTTCACGAAGGAACTTCAGGACCTTCTTGACAGGCACTACGAAGTACGGGAGGGCAACGCGTCAGTAGAGGCTGGCCCATCTCACTTCGCGGCACGTGTGGTTAAGGGCACCAAAACCAAGGTGGTCAACGCAAAGGGTGTGCGTTACGCCCGGTGGTACTCGGGTACTCCTGTGGAGGTCCAGGTTGACCCCGACGGGAAGATCATTGCACGAGGCCCCTCCGGTGACGTGGAGTTACCCAACCGTATTCGGTCAGGGCTGCACAAGAGCAGGGAGGTGGACACCTACACGTTGTGCGGTGTGCTAACGTGGGTATCACCTACTAAGGTGGACCACACCACCAAGAAGCAAGCGGACTTCCACGGGGGCAGCAAACCCAACCTGGTCATCTACGACCTAGTCACTGGCACCGAACCGGTGGACTACACTACGCGCTACGCAAACCTACGCGACCTCTGCACCAAGAACAGGTGGGAGGCCGATGACCAGCGCAGCTCCCTGTACCCTGTAGAGAGTACCGAGACCTATCCTCAGACGTCTGACTCGTCTACCAAGTGGACGGGTGTAGTGGCAACCAGTAACGCAGATAAGTGGCCTCTGGTTATCCTGAACGAGTCAGAGTACTTCGTTATCGTGGGAGGTAACGAAGATCGTGATCGTGTATCCCTGATCAAGCACTCGGACACCGACGGGCTGGTACCTCACGGAACCGCTCGCGTACCCAAGTCCATGCGTGACACAATACGCGACCTGTGCATATACAACTCCAGCTACAGCGACAAGCGGAACTACACCAAGCGACAGTCAAGTGACTTCGGGCAGAAGGCAAACACTCTTAAGTGGATGCACCCGAAGGATTACTTCGTGGTTAGCGTTAACCGTGGAGTTCTGCTGAAGGTGGAGCTGGGTAAGGACGTACAGAGCGTAGAGGTAAGCTAGTGACACCGACTCAGGCGGGTGACTACGTCATCAGCCTATCGCACCTCCAGCCGGGGGTAGCGATTAAGGACGTTCCGTCTGGTTACCTGGCCTTCTTAAAGGCCGAGCTAGACGAGGGAAGACTCAATCCTTCACTAAAGGCATGCCTAGAAGAGTACCTAACAACAGACCCCTCCGCAGCAGATAAGCTGGAGAGGGGCCGTCGGGTACCGCTAGCTGTAGTGGTTAAGGGGTTTACCCCTGAAGCCAAGAGCGTGAAGTTAGAGTAGGTCGTCGATGGAGTTGATACCGCGGCGCTTAAAGGCAGATCGGAGACGAGTTAATAGCTTGTTTTTGATCTGCCTTACGCGCTCGGAGGTCACTCCCTTGGTCTCAGCTAGCTGAGGCAGATTAAGGGGTTTACGGCCTAAGCCGTAGTAGCTCCTTATGATAACCTGTTCTTCATCTGTTAGTTCGCTAACAACTTCGTTGAGTACCTTCTTAGCAGACTCCTCCACGGAGTCAGCCTCTACATCGACCGCCTTAAAGAAATCGTGGTCAGCTACGGACCTTACATAGTCCATGCTCCCTGCGATGTTTGCGGACGTTAGCTCTGCGCTATGGTAGCGACTCTTCTCTAACTCTTCGACCTGAGCTATAGAAAGGTTACACGCTTCCGCCATTTCTTCGGTGGTCTTACCTGCGTTGCGCAGACGACGTAGCTTAACACCTTTCTTCTGTCGCCACATAGGCACCTTGACCGGGTGGGACTCGCTCAATGTGTTGCGTATGTAGAGGTCGATCCACCAAATTGCGTACGACGGTATGCGCGTACCCTTGGTGGGGTCATACTTTTCCAGGGCCTTAATAAGACCCTCGTTACCCGCGCTTATCAGCTCGTCCAGCATGCTGGGATTGCTGCTGCTATACTTAGCGGCGCGGGTGACAACTAGACGCAGGCACCCCTCCACAAGCCTGTCTCTAGCTACCATGTCAGTGAATCCACTGGCAGCGTACTGCGCGTAGACTTCTCTCTCAACCTCAACGCTTAATATTTTGACCTTGGACAGGTCCTTAAAGTATCTAGATCTCGCATCTTCTTGGGTGGGAGGCTTAGCTTTGGGCTTACTTTCTTTGTATGCAGGCATTAAGATATATTGTTGTAACTGGGGCCTCATTGTCAAGCGCTTTTATTAAAATAAATGCGTTGGACCTCCGCGCCTGAGGTGCCATAATTAGCGACAACAAAGGCGTGCTGCAACGGGCAGCCACACAGGAGCAAACAAAGAAAGCATGGGAACAAACATTGTTAAGGTGGAGCTTGCTCCGCCGCTACAGAGCATAATCAAAGGTTTACCAGAGAACTACCAGGAAGCGCTACGTACCTTAGCGCAGAAAGCGAACCCCAGAAAGAAGGGTCTTAGTGACGAGCAGGGCTCGGGCAACTGGAACCCTCCGAACATCAGAACCAACCAGCCTACCACCCGAAACACCGGGGGACTGGACGACCTGAAGCAGGGTGAAATGTTCACCAGCCTGGGGGACCGCTTAGGTACCGAGCTAGAATTCATCATCTTATACAGGTACGTCACCCACACACGCTGGAACCCCGGCGAGTTTGGAGGCGCACCCAACTGCTCCTCACCTGGCGTTCTGCCTGGTCAGGATCGGCTAAGTGTATTCGGGGACAAGTGTAACGACTGTCCAGACCTCCCCTTCCGGGACGGACAGAAGACCAGCTGTAACAAGAACATGGTCTACTGGATTCTGGACGCCAACGCGATGGACAGCATCTACTCGGTGCAGTTCTCCAAGACGTCCTACCGTGTGGGGTCGAAGCTATACAAGCTTGCGCGTAGCCAGCCAATGGCATGGTCACGTAAGTTCAAGCTGTCCACCGTAAAGATATCGAATGCACGCGGGGTCTACTACGCGTATGACATCAGCCTTGCAGAAAAGGCGGATGAGCATCAGCAGGCCATCGCAGACGCGTTCTACGAAGTAATCAACGCTAATCGTACAGGAATGCTAGAGCGTCTATACGCGCGCGCTGCCGCAAAGGAGCAGGCGCCGGATGAGACCACAAACCTAAACGACGACGTAGTTGAGGAAGGCGTAGAGCCCGAGTTTAACATATAAGTTAGAGGTTCCGGTATGCAGACTTTTAGTGATAAAGCGCTGATGCTGGCTCCTTGGTCGTACAGCAAGGCGCGAATGGCATTAGAATGCCCTTTCAAATTCGGCCTTAAATACGTACAACGAATGAAGGAGCCCCCTCAGGCTCGCTCTAAAGAGCTTGAGATAGGCAGCGCGCTACACAAGGCGCTGGAATTTGTGTTAAACGGCATGGAGCCAGAGGCAGCCATCGAGGAAGCCTTAAACCACATAATACTCACATCCGACGAACAGGATGAATACTACGCCAGCTTCGATCAAATCATCGAGTTCGCGTCACGTATAACCCGCTTCAAGAAACTGCATGGCATCTCAGCTAATAGGCAGTACGTTGAACGGCGCGTGGCGATTTCATCTGAGTTCGAACCAGCAGCTTACTGGAACGATGACAAGAAAACTGTGTTCCGCGGACAGTGGGACTTAGGCATGCACTCCAAGTCGGGGTACATGGTTGTCATTGACCATAAGCGACGTGGCAAAGCCAAGATCGAGTATTACGAGAAACAGCTCAAGTCGTACGCAGTTACAGCGTTAGCACTCCATCCCAACATCAAGGGCGTAAAGGGCGCCATCCACTTTGTGGAGAGTGGAGAGATTCTATGGGCTCCGACGTACAACGTCGACCAGATCATAGAAGAGATACAACCCGAATTTGTATCCTGGGTGAACGAGGCAGCAGAGACCCATGACAGTGACACAATCGCTGTTGGTAACTACTGCCGGTGGTGTCCTTACAAAGACACCGTGTGCTTACCGGAGCGGAAAGCGAGACGCAAAGAAGCAAGAGAGACTGGTGTAGAAGCCAATCTTATCTCACGCTAAACCACAGAGGGGCCTGTCATTACGGTGGCGGGCCCCTCTACGTTGGGACTATGCCACTATACGTAGACCTAGAACTAGACCTAGCGGAGGCGCGAGCATGCCCCGCGTTCCACCAGCCTCTAAGCGACCTGCGCAGAGGCAAATCTAAGAAACGAAGTACCCCTGAAGGGAAGTTGGCGTGGTTTTACCGACTACCACTAAGATACCCTGGCGTGAAGTTCTACTCTCTGCCCTGGGCAGACCGCGTAGATAAGCGCTTGACCTCTGTCGAGGTGCGACTTGGTTGTCGCGCCCCAGGCAAAGGCCAAAAGACGTACCTGTCCTCAGCGCTAAACTACGTGCCACAACAGGTGCGTTCCTACATAAAGAACGAGGAGACCTACCGTAAGTGATTACGTTCGCGGAGCTGGATAGAATCTGGGAACAGATAACTCCAGAAGACTGGCTAGGCCTTATCACTGAGTTTCAGCCCGGTGGTGAGTGGAGTATAAAGAACGGCCGTCTCCACGGCTGTTGTCCTGTTCATGACGATTCGCGTCCTTCTTCGTGGATTGTGCCCAACCGCAAGTACTTCAAGTGCTACGCGTGTAATGAGTACATCCGTGACCCGATCAAGCTGTTTGCTAGTTTCGCGAGCATCTCCTACATGGAGGGGTTCCACGCACTGCGGCAGAGGTTCGGTCTCAAGGGCATAAGTGGTAAGTTAACACAGGAGCTACAGGAACGGGAACGGCTGCAGCGCGTAAGAACCGCGCTAGCACATGCCTTCCAGCGAGAACTGATAGACGCATCTCAGGACCAGGAAAACCCGTCGTACGCCAGAGGCGTTCGTACAGTTAACTGGCTTGAAGCACGTGGCGTGGACGACTGCTACCACATGCTCCCGATAGGTATTATCCCTACAACAAAGCGGCTACGTACACTCATAAATAACCCGGATATCATTGACGACTGCATCGCGTATTTCTCGAAGTGGCTAAAGGTGGAGTTCCTGGGTAGTCTGGTGTTCTTCTACCACGATGCGCCTAACACCATAGGGCGCTTCCGTATACGGATACCTGATACTAAGAAAATATACAGCGTTGAAGACCCTCTGAGAACACCGGGGTTCTTTGGCCTCGGCATGCAGATCTATAAGCCCCTGATGCAGTCTGATACTGCCCGGGAGGTTCTGGTCGTCGAGGGTGAGTTTGACATGCTAGCGTTTGCTGTCAACCAGTGTAAAACTGGTCAGGCAGAAATGCCCGTCATTGCACTAGGTGGATCGGAGGTAGCCAACCTTAACCCCCTCAAGGCATATGGCTTAGACACCGCCAAGCTCCTCGCAGACGCGCCGGAGTACAGTGGTGACACCATCGTAAGGGGCGTGCTAGAAAAGACCACAGAGGTGCAGCTGAAGGTCTTCCAGTGGCCAACGTCACTGAAATCCAAAGACCCTGATGAGGCCATCAACGTAAAGTACGGGTATGAGAAGGCGTGCCAGGAGTTCCTCCGCAAGGACAACTACAAGCCTGCACACATATGGGCGTTTAGCAAAGCCGTAAAGGAACTAGAGGCGGTAGAGGCGGACGACGTTCGTCACCGGGATAGCATTATCCAGGAGTGGGGGTCCATACTGAGAGACGAGGGTGAGCGCGTAGCGTTCCTCACGGCGATCTCCAAGGACCAGAACCTCTCTT
>Ga0098061_1001582_pt1 | contig 10992 bp, 16 predicted proteins | sample 22_taG_FD_92579 | JGI IMG/M metagenome (GOLD analysis project Ga0098061, IMG submission 92579) | Marine viral communities from the Subarctic Pacific Ocean - 22_ETSP_OMZ_AT15343 metaG | ecosystem: Environmental > Aquatic > Marine > Oceanic | place: Subarctic Pacific Ocean | collected 2015-01-20 | reverse complement strand
TCAGCTCAATGAATACTTTCATCTTACCAAAGAGATTATGTTAGGGAAGGATGCTTTCCATCTGCCGGATGGAAAAACTCACGATGTTCCTTGCGTCTTCCAGGTGTGGGAGCGATATAGCCGTCCGCGCCCGAAGATTGCCACCGTTACCGACTGCAAGGACTTTAAATTTATCGACCCGGACAAGAATGGGGTTGAGGGTTATACCCTGCACATTAAAGATCTCCGCACGGGCACCGAAACCACCAAAGAGGCTGTTGCCCCCGAGGACTATGAGAGATACAAAGACTTTAGTTCTATTGAGGTTACAATCACCAAGACCAGTAAGGTTCCCAACCCGCAGGATAAACTGAAGCAACGGCGACAGGCAAATGTCTGCGTCCGCCGAGTGGGTGTGGGCGCCGGCCAGTTGTATGATGATTACAAGATTAAGGAACGCGACTGGAAGAGCCATTATTATATCAAAACTAAAAACCAAACAGTTACCGACATCCTCTCGAAGATTGAGTGGAACGATGACAGCGGCAAGTACGACACCGCAGGAAATCCTAGTATTTCCAAAAACGACTTAATTAGAAATTATTACAAGACCAAAGAGAGTCTACGAAAGGAATTAAAATGATTTTACAATACCATATGTTACGAGGGAGCGACTTCCCTCCTTTGCGAGCCAACCCCAGCGACGCAGGCTTAGACTTACGGTGGACTCCGAGCGAGGCTTCCGAAACTGTCATGACGATTGCGCCGGGAGAAAGTGTGCTGATCCCCACGGGGTGCAAATTTGCTATTCCCCATGGGTATATGATGGAGATTAAGAACAAGTCCGGCATTGCGTATAAACGCCAGTTGCTGGTCGGAGCTTGTGTAGTAGACAGCGGATATGAGGGGGAAGTATTTGTTAACCTTCACAATATAGGCCCCGAGGCTCAACACCTTGAACCGGGCGACAAAGTCGCACAAGCCGTCGTTGTCCCAGTGGTGCATGCGCGATTTCTAGCTAGCGAGACCCCCGACATATATGACTGGTATCCCATCACTATTTCTAACCGCGGCGCGGGAGCCCTAGGGAGCACAGGCAAATGACAGACCTATCAGTGGAAATCCCTCGTCCGAGAAAGCGAGTGTTGTATCTCGCCGCTCAGGTGACACAAAAATCTATGAATGATTTGACTAAAGCCATTGTGGAGATCAACAATCATGATCGTCAATTGGAAAAGTTATATCCCATTTGTGATTTAGAATATAAACCTAAACCAATTGAGATTTATATCGACTCGTATGGAGGCGCGGTATATCAGTGCTTCGGATTGCTCGGGGTAATGAAGAAGAGTGTTACTCCTATTCATACCTTTGCTACCGGCGCCGCGATGTCGTGCGGCTTTATGATTTTGATCTCGGGCCACAAGCGCTTTGGTTATGAGTATTCAACGCCCCTCTATCACCAGGTATCTACTGGTTTCTGGGGCAAGGTCAAGGACATGGAAGAGAGCCTTGAAGAAACCAAGAGATTGCAAAAGATGATAGAAGAGATTACCCTAGAACGGACGAACATTAGCCAAAAGAAGTTAACTGAAGTTTTGAAGAACAAAGTTGATTGGTACATGACAGCCGAAGAGGCTCTGCGCCTGGGCGTTATCGATGGCATAGTATGAAAAAACTTCGCAATATCAATACCAACAAGCGCAAGAAGGAACGCAAGAGCGCACAGCAGAAGCTGCAGAAACAAACGGCAGCGTTTCTTAAGCACCCTAAGGAGTGTTGTGTTTGTAAAACGGAGTTCGAAAGAACCACAGAAACAGTTAAAACCTGGCAAGTAGTTATTCGCGAAGAAAGAGTTCGCTTGACATGCCCCAATTGTTGGAGTATAATACAAGAAGTAGTGGAGAAAGACACATGATAAAAGAAGCCCTAACTTACAATGATGTATTATTGGAACCTCAGTATTCAGATATTAAAAGCCGATCGGAAGTAAGGATTGGCTCCGCGCTGGACGGCCCGTACGCTTATGTTCCTTTTCGACTTCCTATTATAGCCAGCCCAATGGACACCATCAGCGAAGAAGAGATGGGAGTCGCCATGTGGCAAGAGGGAGGCCTCGCCGTAGTGCATCGTTACAACACGATTACCGAGCAGGCGAGTATCCTTGATGGCATTATAGTAAAGGCCGGCTGCAACGCCGCGGCCGCGATAGGAACTTCTGGAGACTATTTAGAAAGAGCGAGTGCTCTCTACGAGACGGGTGTTCGGATTTTGTGTGTGGATGTGGCCCACGGCCATCACATACTAATGAAGACAGCCCTTACTGAACTCCGCGCCACCTTTGGCGACAAGGTTCATATCATGGCGGGCAACATCGCAACGTTGGAGGGTTATAATGATTTGGTCGATTGGGGAGCCAATAGTGTGCGTTGCAATATTGGCGGCGGTTCTATTTGTTCAACTAGGATTCAGACTGGCCACGGTGTCCCGGGCCTTCACACAATTATTGAGTGCGCGAGATCGGACAGGAACGCTCCCATCATTGCTGACGGGGGAATCCGTAACTCGGGAGATATTGTCAAAGCTTTGGCAGCTGGGGCTGACTTCGTTATGCTTGGCTCTATGTTGTCAGGTACTGATGAAACTCCTGGAGATGTAATTAATACCCATGAGGGTAAGGTTAAATCCTATCGCGGGATGGCAAGCAAAGATGCCCAGGTTGAGTGGCGAGGAAGAACTGCGTCACTTGAGGGTGTGGCTACGACCGTTCCCTGCAAGGGTCCTGTCGACGAGGTATTAGAAGATCTAGCACGTGGCATTCGAAGTGGGTTCTCCTACTCGGGATGCAGAACCATTACTGAACTTCAAGCCAAAGCACGGTTCATCCGCCAGACAGGGAGTGGCCAGCTTGAAAGTGGGACACACATCTTCCGATGAAAAAGTATCCCGCCGATCATTCGGTCTTGTCTTTCTCTTTGAATGCAAAGCTTCACGAGAACCTAAAGATACGATTATTTTATGATGAGATCAAGACTCAAAGCGAGTTCTTTCGCTACTGTGTGGAATCATACCTAGAGCAAGCCCCGCTCTTCGTAGCCTTCCTGGATGACTATAAGATCAACAAGAAGGTTCAGTCGAAAGCCCGGACTCTTAAGTCCAGAAAGCTTCACGACAAGGGGAAGAAATTAATGGAGGAATTGGCATTAACTGATGATGAGGTCCAAAACATATTTGATATACTAGAAGAGGAGTTACCAGAATTATGAGAGAATGTGTAAAAGAATGTTATATAGCTAAGGCACCGTGTGAAAACAAAGAATGTCGTCTGCATATCAGTTTTGAAGAGGACCTGAACTGCACCATGATTGCCGTAAAAAAGCACGGACCTATGACTTTAGAAGAGGTCGGCCGGCGACACCAGATTAGTACAGTTCGGGCAAAACAAATTATTGATGCTACTCTAGCAAAATTAAAAAAGACATTCGTCAGAGAAAATACTATTTAAGAGTAGCATATTCACGATTTTATGTTAGGAGAGATCGAAGATGTCGAAAAAGAATCTATTGAATGAATCACAAGTTCGCCAGTTTATGAAGCTGGCCAACTTAGAACCACTTAGCCCTGGCTTTGTCCATGGTTTAACGGAACGCGACTACACCGCCAAGAAAGAAAAGCCCGGTGCAGATAAGCGCAAGGGCGCCGAGAAGGATGGTGCAGAAGGTACACTTGCCAAGACTAAGGGTCATGGCGACGTTGACTATGTTGACGAGTCCCACAGCCGCGGCCGCAAGGAAGGCGCAGCCGGTTATGGTAGCCCTGACCAGAACTCGCGCAACGAGGGTCTGGAAGATGACCTTGATGCCACCGAGGACGAACTCGGTGACGAGGACGACTTCGCCGACGAAGAAGGCGACGAGATCGACGATCTTGAAGGCGAGCTGGATGTGGCCGATGATGAGTTGGACGCCGAAGAAGGTGGTCGCATGGTCTCTGTTGACGATTTTCTGGAAGCCCTAGAAAGTGCTTTGGAAACTGCCATGGGTGACGAGGTCGAAGTGGACGCGTCCGAAATGAGCGACGAAGTCGAAGACGAGGAAGACCTTGAAGCGGAAGACGAATTCGCGCCTGAGGGTGACGAAGTTGTTGCAGATATGGAAGTGGAAGACGAAGCTGAGCTTGCCGAGGGCTTCGCAGGTCCGAGCGTCACTGATGACGACCGGGTAGCGTGGGAGGCTGAGCAGGATGCCAAAGAGAGCCCAGCAGATCGCGAGGCACGTGTGAAAGCGAACCCGGGCAGCAACGCCCGCGACCGCATGCGCGCCCGAAGAGGCACCAGAAGCGGTAGCACCGGTATGAAGATCGGCGGCATTACGGCTGAAGGCGAAGAAGGCAGCAAGAAGGGCGAGTACAAGCGCCGCGGAAAGAGCAAGAAGCACCCCGTTGGCCATAAGGCTGGGGACGTCGATGGACACTACAAGGCTTATGAAAAGAACGAGTCCACCGAAGCCACTGATGCACTCGTGGAGCAGATCACTAAGCGTGTTGCTGCACGAATTTTAAAGGCGGCTCTCACTAAGAAGTAAAAATAACGCTTGACTTTCAAGCGCTCCTAACATATACTAAAGACTGCAGGTGACCCCTGCAGTCTTTTTTATTGGATTGATTATGTATGAAGTAAGTGTACAGGAACTGTCAGTGTTTGTAGTTCTTGGTTTCGCAGCTGGTGTGTTCACCAGCTTTTATTTAACTCGGTTATTTGAAGTTGTACACATGTGGCGCTTGATGAGAGAGGTGATAGCTCATCTCTTGCTGATGTGTGTGGGTATCATTGAAGATATAGAGTTCCTTAAAGAGCTAAAAAGAAAGCAGATGCACGAGTCGGACTTCACGCCGGAACAGATTCGCAAGTTTGAGGAGGTTGACGAAAGAACCTTGACAAACTGGAAGGATGCTGTTATACTATCTTTAGTGACTAAGGTTCCACGTAATTTTCGCAGCATGATGCCCTTTAATAATTGGCATGAGGCCATGGCATTTTTAAGAACAGAGCTGCGAGCCTTAGCAGGAGAGAAGAATAATGATTTATAACCACAATGAAGAAGAACATGCAGAGCCTACTGAGCCCCAGGAGGGAGCCGGCGAGCCTTTTGCTGCCGGCCCCGAAGAGGACCCCTTAGTGGGGCTGATAGGCGAGATAACCGAAGAAGCATCCCAGCAGATAGCCATGATGCTTTTGGCCTTAAACGGCAACACGCTTCGTCACCCGATCGACCCCGACGAACCCCGTCCCGAAGACATTGAATTTTTCATATCTTCTGCCGGCGGCTCCATTAGTGAAATGTTTACGATCTATGATCTAATGACATTGGTGCAGCAGCGTAGAGATATCGCTACATTTGGATATGGGAAAGTTGCGTCCGCAGCTGTCCCAATCCTGGCAGCAGGCACCCCAGGCAAGCGCTACATCGCCAAGCATGCGCGCATAATGTTACACCACTGTTCCAGCAATACCGGTGGGCCTGTTCCCTTAGTACGAAGTAATTTTAATGAGCTGAAGAAGGTAGAAGATATGATGGTGCGTATCCTTGCAGATCACACTCACCTGTCCGCAGGAGAGATCTATAACATCTTCTCGAAAAACACCGATGAATATTTTTCAGCTGAGGACGCATTAGAAATGGGTATTGTTGACAAAATCATCTAATTAGTATTGGATCAGGGGACAAACTATGAATATTGATACACTTGTAGAGAACTTTTACAGCAAGATGGATGAAAACGAAGACCTCATTAATGAGGTTCTTAAGTTTTTGCTGGTAGAGGCCGACGCGTCCACGCCTCCCCGAGCAACTTTTGAGTGGTCCATGATTCCAGATATTCCAATCTCCGAGATTGGCTGGTCGGATGTAAGTACTGTCAAGGATGAAGAGGGGAAGGAACAAACCATTTTGGGCCCCCAGCGAGCCCTGCTGCAGCAATACCTAGATAACATTGGATCACCCAACGGCACGTTCGAAGAACAGATCGCATCCCTCCAGGCATTCTATGGACCCGAGGGCCCCAAGCAGCTGATGAGTTCCGCGGCCACTCCTGCCGAGGCTATAGCAAAGCTTGTCTCCTATTTGGTTTTTTACAAAACCCTCACCAAGGTTGTAACCAACTTTAATGCATCCTCTGCGGGGTTCAGTTTCGAATCCTTTCTTGCCGTTCTCCTGAATGGTAAGCAGATCGAGGCCAACACAGGTACTATTGCTGACTTCCTTACTGGCGACGACGTTCCAGTGTCACTGAAGTTGTATACCAAGCTTCATGTAGGTGGCAGTTGGCGCGACCTAGTTAAAGACATCACAGACCCCCAGTTTAGTCACCCCTGGCGCGGCAAAGGCGGCGCCCAAGGTAATGCGATGAGATATGTATCGGGGATTAAAACCCTAAGTGGCGATGGGCTCAAACAAAAGGGAGAGATTAATCTCTACCAGTTTGATATCACCCTTGACAACATAGTAGACATTATGCTGGACTCTATGCATCCTGATGTGGTAAAGATGCCCCTTTCCCTAATCCAAGGTGGCGTTGATGTGGCCGGAGAGATCCCAAGCGCCGAACAAGCGCCCTCCAACGAAGAGTTGGAGATTCTTTTGACAGATGCGTTTTATGAAAACCTTTCCAAAATAGAGGTTCCCGAGATTTTAAAACAAATTGATCCTGATTTCCCGAGTGCCGACTTTCTTGATAACCCTAACGGCATCTTTGATACCCTCGCTTACCCCAAAGAGACTAACAAAGAAATATTTAATAAGTGGAATGGGCTAGCCTTCACAAAGATGAAATCGAACAAGCCCAACATTCTTAGTCTCGTGATTGACCCCGTGTTTCAAAGTAAGTATTCTCAAACGTCGGCGTACTTAAACGCATCTAACAAAGAGAAAAAACAAATTGCTGCCTATCTTAAGTTGCTTGCGAGCGCTATCATTCAAATTCATAATAATATTGTTGACAAGTATAGCAACACGGAGATCGCGAGGGCTCGCGAAGCTGCGCTCTCAACAGTCGAGTGGCCGAGTGTAAGATTCGGCAAGAAAGGCGAGACTGAATATAACGAAAAGGTGGAAGCCACCCACGAAGAGATCAAAGAGTTTTACGACGGTCTAGATGTGGAAGGAAAGAAGCGCGCCCTGAAGAATACCTATGGCATTCTGGCGTCCGGCACTAAGGGCGCCGTCAACCAGTGGGATCTTAACGAGAAGCAGGCCAAGGGCGAAATCGGCGCAGTCGAAGCCATCCACCTAGGCGAGCTTAGAATCGGAGGAGCCTACGTGGAGACAATGCTCAAAGAAGTAGGCCAACTTCTCAATGGTGAGATATTTAGCGTCTTTACCTCACTTAAAACTCTCTCTGATAGTTTGAACACCTTCTTTGCTGGTGGCCTATCCGATGATGGCAAGGCCCGGGAGGCGATCTCAAGCGCCCAGGACATTCAGAAGAAAACCGCGGAGAGCAGTGGAGCAGACCCTCGTCAGCTTGGGTTGCCGGGAATGGGACAAGAAGAATAAAAACTGTTTGACATTTCAAACAATTGTGTTATAATAAATAATATAAGAGAAAGAGAGGTGACGTGTGCCCAAATGTAAATTTGAGTCTCGCTCAGAACTAAACGCAAAAGTATTAAGGGGAGTTAACACGCTAGCCGACAATGTCGCAGCCACCCTAGGCCCTAAAGGCCGCAATGTAATTCTGCAGGAGAGAGGAAAAGATCCCTTCATCACCAAAGACGGTGTTACTGTCTCAGCCTTTATTCATATGGATGATGAGTTTGAGAACGCTGCAGCCCAGATCCTAAAACAAGCAACATCACAGACAAACCTGATGGCCGGTGACGGTACCACCACTGCCACCGTTTTGGCCCGGGCAATATTGTCGGAGTCCCAGCGGTACATGACGGCCGGATCTGCTCCCACTGAGCTAAAGAGAGGAATCGACGCTGCCATCGCCACTGTTGTTACTCATCTGCAAGACTCGGCAGTTCACTTAGAGACGCTCGACGACGTAGAGAACATCGCTACCATTTCGGCTAACAATGATACGGTGATTGGAAAACTAATCGCCACCGCAGTCGACCAAGCCGGCAAAGATGGTGCTATTACCATTGAAGAATCTAAAACCACCGAAACATCTTTGGATGTTATCGAGGGCTTCCGCCTCGAAGCTGGCTATGCGGCGTCTGCGTTTATTACAGACGAGCGCCGGTCCGCTGTGAGTTATGACTCACCTTTGATACTGGTGACAGATAATCGCATTGAGACGGTCGACCAAATCCTACCAGCATTAGAGTTGATCGCTAGGGATTCCCGGCCGCTTTTAATTGTGGCCGAAGAGATTGAGGGGCAAGCTCTCGCGGCTCTGGTGATGAATACCGTACGAGGAACGATGAAGATCGCGGCAGTGAAGGCACCTTTCTATGGTACCCACCGCCGCGCCATTTTAGCTGACCTTGCACTCTCAACCGGAGCTGAATTCTTCTCGCGAGACTCTACGACGTCACTGCAGAATATTAAACTCTCTCATTTTGGTCAGTGCCGTTCTGTGGATATTACCAAAGGCCTTACCACCTTGGTGGGCGGTAAAGGGAGTATGGATGAGATTGATCAGCGCATCGAGACGCTGAAAGGGGAGTTGAACAACACCGATGACTTGCACGAGTGCGAAAAGATTCAAGAGAGGATTAATAAGTTGGTTGCAGGCGTGGCCGTTATTAAGGTTGGAGCCCCCACCGAGGTCGAGATGATTGAAAAGAAGCACCGTATCGAAGATGCCCTAGAGGCTGTTAAATCAGCTCAAGCCGAAGGGGTTGTATGTGGGGGAGGCGCCGCCCTCCTCAATGCCCGCACGTGTTTAGATTCGCTGGAATGCGAAAATGAAGATCAAGCGTATGGGGCGGAGATTGTTCGCCGGGCCTTGGCCGCACCGCTGCGGCAGATGGCACAGAACTCGGGTCTGTCCCCTGACCTTATCGAAGCTGAAATCAAAGAGGCCCCTGAAAATTGCGGCTACAATTTTCGAGACTTTGCGGTTGTGGATATGATGGAAGCAGGAATCATTGATCCTGCTAAAGTAACTCGGGTAGCCCTTCAGAATGCGGGAAGCGCAGCGGGCTTATTGATTACAACTTCTCATGCCATTGTAGAAGTGTAAACTAATTACAGAGCGGGAGCCCTTTATGATGACTGATGACGAACAACACAAACTAACTATAATGATGACCGAAGTGGGAGCTAAGGTTCAAACTCTTTTAGATAAACAAGACGAACTGGCCGACAATATCGCTAAGATTAAAGAAGCTGTATACAATCCCGATCGAGGCTTGTACGCTCGGCTTACTAAATTGGATGCTCGACTCGAATCGCTGGAGGGATGGAAAAACACCAACACCAAGGCGATGTGGGTTATCATGTCCATTGGTCTAGGTCTTGTCTTGACGACGGCCTGGCAAGCTCTCTTTTAAAAGAAAAGGAAAAAAAGAATGAGAATAAAACTATCCTATACGGTAGAGGACGAACAAGTCCTCAAAGAGGCCGCTAACCTAATTGGGTTGACGGGGGAACACTTACAGAAGGCTCTAACTTTGTTTAGCAGTACGCAAAGCGCTCTTAAAGGAGAGGAGGGGGGAGATGATCCCCCTAACATAGAGAAGATTCGTGATCTGATCGAAGAGTTTCGACAAGCGCTCTTGGTAGTTGATACCCGCTTGGCGGAGGTAGTCGATATCATAGAGGGGTATGAAATGTATCGTATCAGTCAACGCACTGGAGAGGGCGCCCCAGATTCTTTTGCGCCAGAGACCCTTCCGTCGACGGAGTTATCGGAAGGATAATGGCAGAATATAAAACTGGTGACCTGGTTCATATTCCACAAGCTGTCACTTTGGTAGGATGTGAGTTATCTGACGATCCACAATTGACTATCCCGCTCGCGGTCCACGAAACTCAAAGACCCGAAATCGGTGTGGTCGTTGAGGTCTCGCCCCCCGGATACGTACGGATATTTTGTTCGGGCCGACACTGGAGTGTGAAGGACAACAGTGTTTATTTTCTTGGGGACACTTACCATGATTAGGTTCATAGAAATTATAAATGATACTGATTTTCAACCGCGTCATGAGCGTACAGCAAAACCGCGCTTTCACATGGGGGAAGTATGGATAAACGAGGAATACGTAGTAAGTGTTTGTGAAGCCTTAGGCTACAAGTCCCTGCTCCGGGAAGGAATACTACCCGCAGGGCTCGAAAAGGACCACTCCTTTACTAAAATAACCACCCATCACGGCGGCAGTGCTCAGAGTCATATTGTAGTGGGGTCCCCCCAAGCTGTTGCAACGCGTCTGGGCTCCGCCAAAGGACAGCTCCTAAAGGGGTAGTAGTATGGCGAAGCGTTCAGCATTTATTACCAGCAAGCCCTGGGGCACCGAAGAGGTCTGGGCGACCGATCATCATAGTGTAGGTAAGATTCTTACTATTTCTGGGAGCCACCGTCTTTCACGGAAATATCATCGCATTAAGAGGCACAATATACGAATTCTAGAAGGGACGTTAACTTTGGAGGTGGGCCCGCGTAAGAGCGGAGAAGCAGTCACCAAGGTGACGTTATCCCCCGGAGACTGTTACTTTTTGGGGGCGAATATTATTCATCGTTTTTGCGCGGAGTCTGGGGACGTCATTTTATTGGAACTCTCTGACGCCGGCCAGAACGATTCCGTTCGTCTCGAAGATGACTATCGCCGGATCACCGAAATCCCAGATAAAGTCCAACAAAGTGATAAATAATACTTGACAACTAAATCTCCAGTGTTATAATACACAATGTAAGCGGTACAGCTTACAATTCAAGGAGATAAAAATATGTACCCCGTTCTTAGTAACAATCTGCTGCGAAGCCAGCGCAACCTCATGGACACCCTGTTCGGTGAGGACTTTTTCAGCACACCCACCTCGGCTGTGATTGATGATTATTCGGTGC
>Ga0098061_1001581_pt1 | contig 10998 bp, 15 predicted proteins | sample 22_taG_FD_92579 | JGI IMG/M metagenome (GOLD analysis project Ga0098061, IMG submission 92579) | Marine viral communities from the Subarctic Pacific Ocean - 22_ETSP_OMZ_AT15343 metaG | ecosystem: Environmental > Aquatic > Marine > Oceanic | place: Subarctic Pacific Ocean | collected 2015-01-20 | reverse complement strand
TATGGTTTATTCCTATTTCAGCAATTATTTTTGTTTTATTCATTAAATTTCTCCAAATCTCTATCTGTGTCGATGTCAACAAAATCCTCTATGGGAAAAAAAATAGTATCCTCACAGTACAAATTGTTGTTTAACCGATCGAGTTCTTTTTTACTAAAAATGCTGATAAAATGACTTATTTCAAAACACTCGGGATAATCTTGCCTTCTGTAAAGATCGTGCTCTATCACCTGTCTTCCCCCTATGCCATCTTTATACATCATTAAAAACGGGGAAATATTTTGTTTTTTAGAGCACAGCATTGATTTTGCATCGTGGCGCTCATAGAACTCGACTGCGCTTTGGATCTGTTCGAAAGTTCTTTCCGGGTATGTCAAATAGAGCATTATAATATTTTCTGTCCTTATATGATCCGCCATTTCCTGAAACATGGATTTTGTAGATGCTGTATCATGTGATGTGAGCGCGGTCCTTCTAAAAATCCTATAATCACGATATTTATCAGCTATATATTCATCATCTGTCGCTATAATTACGTTACTCTTGAGGCGGTCAGGAATTGCTCCAAGAGTATATCCTATTAATTTTCTATTTTTATGAGGAATTCCTTTCGAGCCTTTTCTCGCTGGTATAACTATAGTATATTCTTCTCTTATAGTAGCCATCTATCTGAATTTTTCAATGTCCATTCTACAACTTCGGACAACCTCTCTTCTAAATTCTTTTCTGGGGTCCACCCCAAATCTTTCATTTTTTCCCCGCACAAGGCATATCTAAGGTCGTGGCCCGGTCGTGACGAATGAAAGTCTACCATCTCGTATTTCAGCTCTTTTCCCATAAGGCCAGCGATGATTTTTGCTAATTGAAGATTGTCAGTTTCTCTTTCACCAACAATATTATATTTGTCTCCAACCTTATGATTCTTAATGAGAAATTTGATTGCTGAGGCTACATCTTCTGTACTGATATAAAATCTAGAGCCGGCCTTTGTCTTTTGGGAATTTGAGTGAATAGTGAGCCTTTCGCCATCTCTGACTTTTTTAATAATCAGTGGAATAAATTTTTCAGGATGTTGTCGTGTACCAAAAACATTCATTGTGTGAGTTATAATGATCGGCAAGCGATATGTATTGCAATATGCTAAACATAATTCTTCTGCGCCGGCCTTCGAGGCAGAATAAGGGTTTCCGCTATTATATCTATCCCACTCTCTATAATTAACACCTGCTGGCGCTGATCCAAAAACCTCATCCGTAGAAAAATACAACAACAACTTTAAAGTATCTTTTGTATAAAGGCGCGCGAAATCCAGCAAATTCGTAGTGCCCACAACATTATCCATAACAAATTCCATAGGGTACTCAATCGACCTATCAACATGAGAGCCGGCTGCAAGATGTAAAATATATTGTACTTTTCCTATTTGCTTGCACAAGACTTCATTTATTGGTGCCTTAAGATCGTGCCAAACAAAATCGACTCTTGGTAGCCACTTTTCGTTTGAGTCTAACACCTCTTTTAGTCTATTTAAGTTTCCGGAAGTATCTAATCGATCCAAGATTATAATATCATAATCAGTGTCGGTCAACAACGATTCTATAACGTGGTGACCAATAAACCCCGCTCCGCCAGTAATTAACAACCTTTCTTTCATTTTTTGTCCTTTAATGAAATAATAATTTTTCAAGTGAATTGTTCCAAATTTTCCCAAACAAGATATAATCTGAGATTGCTTGAGAATCCATTTTATTTTCGTCTTTATTGCTATAAAAATTCAACGATTCATCGTGGTAAAAATAGATGTCTTTTCCAAAATAAAAAACTCTAGCGCCAGTTTTGAGAGCTTTGAGACACAGGTCAACATCTTGGAAGCCCTTTTTCAAACTGGGATTTAGCCCTCCATTGGCGGCGAACCACTTTAAGTCTATTACCTGAAAAGCTCCCGTGACGAAGTTTTCTCCCTTGTTGCAATTGGCGCGGGGATCCTCTTTATCTCCAAACCTCAAAAAGTGACTTGGCGTATAGCTTAGGTGTTGTTTTTCTGAGCGGATGAAGATGGAGCCTCCAAATTGAATTGTTTCTCTCCATTTTCCTCCCGTCATCTGCGGGAATGTTTGTTTGATATTCTCGCTGTCGTCTTCATCATTGAGAGACAAACTTCTCGGTGGGTAAATTAATTTGCTTCCAGAAATAGTAGAATCATTATCTCGGTGCCTTTTTAGCATTTCAGGAAACCATCCCCCTTTAGCACACCACAGATCAGAATTCCACAGCACAATCGTATGAATATTCAAATGATGGCATATCTTCGCGGCGATATTATTAAGCATCGAGAAATTAAATCCATAAGGATTGTCAACCCTCAGATATGATAGATTGTTCTCCAAAACAGAAGACTTTATATCCTCTGTGGACCTATCATCGATAACGATTACGTTAGCCTCGTTTGCTACACCCTTTTCTCTTAAATTCTGGATTGTCGCTTCTATTAGTTTCTTGTTGTTTCTAATTGGGATCAGTATCGTTGGCTTTTTCTCATCCCAGTCATCCTGCATGTGCCACTGGCATTCGTATTTTATTTTTTGATTTTTGAAATTATACTTTGATTGATCAGATGCGCTTTGGCCCTCCAGTCTCAATTCGCTCTGTATAACTTCAAAATTTTCAGAAAGTGAAAACTCTTCTTGATCAAAAAGCGCGCAGCGGAAAAAATCATCCATTATACCCTCATAGAACCACTATCTCATCTGCATCAGAATTCTGCAAACCTTCCGAATGGTGCGGTGGCGCACTGTCGAAAGCCTCCAAGAATTGTTCATACATTCTTTCTTCTGAGAAATTTGCAATAATATATTTCTGCAGTGTTTTTGCTTTTTTCTTAAATCGTGAGTAATCTGTGCGCATTTCCCTTAGTCGGCGCTTGAAGCTCCCCTCTCTCGGGAAGGCCCATTGCGAGTCGGCTTGAATTACCCCATTCCAAACAGCATCTGGTTGTACGTTTTTCAAATCGTATTCTACGGACGCGAACATTGGCTTTTTGTGGTCGCCAGACCTTCTCTTATCTGGCATATAGAGAAAATCACGCTGGCCTGACCAGGAATGGCAAACCACTGGCATACCGTTGTAGGCCGCCTCAAAGAGTGGAAGACCATATCCTTCTCCGTGGGATGTTGATAGTAGACACTTAATTTTTGAATGTTGATATAAGGCGGTCATTTCTTCTTCGGATAGATCTCCGTGAAGCAAGTATATCTTACACTTATGGTCACCGTGCTTAGATAAAATGTTTTTGAGGCGGACCTCAGTTTCAATTCGATCAATAAGGCAATTGTTTCTTATTGAAGTTTTAAGCACAAGGCCCACTTCTTGATCAAAATTTTCCTCCACAAACCAATTAATGAGATTATCAAAATTCTTTCGGGGGCCCCATTGGGAAATGGCCAGATAATTAAAATCATAGTCTAAGGATAATTTTAAAGCCTGTTTCTGAAATTTTCGATGAGGATAATTTACAACTTCAATTGGCGTCGTGCAATTTAAATTAACCACTTGATCCTGGGCGGTCTTTCCTGTATAAGATGTGTGGTTGAATACATCTTTGGAGTGATTAGACACGACAATGACTCTATCCATTTCGTTCGCTTTCTCTAGCCAAACTGGTGCCACTCTGGTCGTCTCGATGCCTGCTGTATAGCCAATGTTAAAACGTGCTAGCTTCTTCCATTCATTTGGGATTCCAACTTGCAGAGATAAATCAAAAACCCAGGGTGCCTGGGTGGCGTGGTGGGCGGCTGCGATCTTTTCATCAAGCCAGCGGCGCTCTTCGTTGGGAATATTCACCCAGCCAGTTTGGCCCCAGTTTAGCGGCACAACAAAAATATCATATAAGTCTTCTCTACTCCTCAAAGCCCGGAGAGCAAACCTAGCCTGCTCGCCGTATCCAGATTGAGATAAAACCGGACCACTTACTACAACTCTCTTTCTCATATTATCTCCTTAAAGGCCCACGGCTTATAGCCGGTTCTGGTATTCCATGAGCCGCGAGTTTTAACAGTAGAATCGATAAGCTCTATCCACCGTTTATTAAAGTTCTCAAAATTGTAATTCCTCAAAACGTGGTGGCGCCCCTTCATTCCGAGAAGTTTCCTTTCGGATTTTGTCATATTATACATCTTTTTGAGGGCTGCAAGAAAATCTTTCTTGCAGATCCTATCTTCATATATATACGGAACACTTTGTGACCCAATGATGGCTTTTGAGGCCGGCTCGATGCCGATACCAAACCACTCTTCGCCATCAGTGACTTGTTCTTGGAGGCCCCCTGTCATATTAACGATAATCGGAGTTTCACACGACAGAGACTCTAGGGTGGCGAGGCCAAATCCTTCTGCATCAGATATGTTAATTGTACAATCTGCTATATTATAATAAGCTGCCAGATGTTCGGGAGGAACCTTTTCGCGAGAAAGAAGGACGCGGCCATCGAGGATATCGAGGTTTGATAAGATAGCTTCCAGGTCCTGCCCGTTTGGATCGCGGGGGTCCGTATGCATTATTAACCTCACCTTCTCGGGGCCAACGTCTTCTGCAAACTCATTAAACCAATGGATGAGAGACCCGCTCATTTTTCTGCGAGCGTTTCTATTATTCCAAAAGAAGTTAATCCTGTCGTCGACGATGCCGAATTGCTCCTTTTTCATCTTTTCTATATCTTCGGGAGAAAAGGGGAAAAATATCTTAGAATTTACAGCATGTGGAAGATAATGATTTTCTACCTCGGGCGCTACATTGTTTACAATATCATGCGTCACCTTTGATATAGAAGCGATAACGTCTGTAGAGTCGTAAAATCTTTTATTGAATTTTGGAAAAGGATAATTATCCCACACATGATAGTAGACCATTGGAATGTGACAACGAATCTCATTTTCTATCTGCCAGAGCCAACCAAAAAATCTTGGATCTGTCATAAACCACAGAAGATCAGGTTTCTCTTTCATAATCAATGATCTTACTGCTTCGGGGGAACCATACCCCTTGACCGGAATAACAATCCAGTCGGTGCCGTGTGGACTGACTTGTATAGGAGAATAGTCTCGATGATCGACGGCTCCTCCAAAACATACAAATTTGTACCTCCCGGTTTTTATCAGAGCTTCGATAACATATTTCGTTTGAGTCCCAACTCCAGATGGAGCCAGTGGGTGATCTGAAATAATGAAGATCTTTTTCTTTTCTATTTCTGTTTCTGTTTCTGACATTAATACCTCTATGAGCAGTGCGGTGTTCTGTAAAATTCACATTTTGCGCACGACCTCTTGTCTTTTATAAAATTCTTTTTCTTAATGTTGAAAAGTGCTCGATCGAGAACTTGTTTTGCGTTTTGCATTTTCTTATTTCCACTCGTTACGCGGAATATTTCAACATTATTTTTCTTCGCGGTGCGTTTAAGGAGCGCGAAATGGGTCTCTATATCTTTCAAATCTATATTATGTTTTTGTGCAAAAAATATTTTATATAGAGTTAATTGATAAGTTACCATAGGGTCGGCGCGGCGTCTTGCATCCCATCCCCACGAGCAAGTTTTCCAATCGATAACATGATATTTTCCATCAGGTGTCTTTACGACAGCATCGATAAAGCCCTTAAAATTATATTCTGTATCATCGATAGGAACCATCAATTTTTCCTCCGTGGAATAAACCTCATACCCTTCTTTAAAATATTCTTCCAGTGCCGGCATGATATCTGGAATGAGTGTTTTAGCCTGAGATCCCATCTCTACTATCAAATCTTGCCGGAGATCTAGATCTTCTGGGAGCTTTGAAATCTGATCGATAAAATCTACTTTGAACTTTTCGTAGTAATCTATTTCTTCTTTTTGGAGTTTTTTCTCGCAAATATTGTGAATGGCTGTGCCAAACGCAGTATATTCATTTCCAGCAAATCCCTTTACCTTATCAACGTAAACAATTTTATGATAGAAGGGGCAGAAGGACCAATTTTTAAGCTCAGAAAAAGATATATGTGGCATGACCACCTCGAATTAAATATGTTTTATCTTCTATCAATATAACACATATTTCACGTATTGTCAAGTATTTTGTTTATATTTTTATCTTTCTCGTCAATAAATTTATTTTTTCTAGATTTTTGATTTCTTTTCTTGTAGGGCGCCTTCGGGGGAGTTATGTCCTCTGGGACGATTTCCTTTGTGGGCGGTGGAGTAGGTTTTGGCTTGATTGCGGCTTTTTTGGGCATCTTTTTTTCGAATATCCATGTGCCAGTACAAGTCTTATCGCGATTATTGCACAAACGAGTTGCCTTAATGCACTTCCCTATCTTCACAGACCTCTCTTCTAGAAGGCGCACCACATCCTCAGTTTTGCAAACAACTACAGAAGTATTCTGTGCTCTCGAGAGATGCCGAGTGAGTCGGACTGTGACGTGTATTTCGCCTTTTTTGGTTTCTATGTTAGTAATATTGATCATCTTCGTGAATTTCCTTTATTTTTTCATATAAAATTGGACATATTTTTTGTAAGTGGGCCCGGTCGTCGAGAAAGTAATGCTCAAAGCCACACGAAAAATATTCCCGTAGTGAAGTTGCGCAATACGCGGAGGCGAAAAGCCCATAAGAAGCTGCTATAAAATTTAACCTATCATACCCAACTACTTTGTATAAATAAGTATCCATAACTTTATTGTAAATCGGATCCTCGAACAGATTCAGAGGCGGTTGCAGACCCTCTGCTTCTAATACATCATATAATTTTTTTCTTTTTTGCAAGAATTCTCTTTCTAATTTCCCATCTCCGTATATTCCATATCCATATGGCTCTTCCAAAGAGTGCCCAATTTCATGTATTATGTCATCTACAATGTCTTGCTTATCGTCTTGTTCGCTGGTCACATATATTGCGCCGTTGCTGTATTTGGCATTTGTATCCATATCACTGAACATATCAAACAGGCCTATGTATATAGAATCAATCTCTGTAAGTAGGTGAGGGGGGATAAGGGTGTAAACTCTGTCTATAACGGCCGCAATGTCGATATCGTTACCAGGCTTGTCTTTTATAAAAACTTGTATATAGCCCCCCATATCGTATTCTTTTCTCTGTTCTGTGAAGCGTTTAGCGGACTCCCGTATACACCCTAACTTGTACATTTAATTAAGTTTCCTCGGTACTATCTGTGTCAAGGCGAAAAATATCTGGCTTTTCCTCATCAGACATAAATCCATTCTCGGCATCATTCAAACCTTTCTCGTACCCTCTTAGAAAATTTTCTGTAGCAATTGCCAATACAACTTCTGGAAATTCAATTGCCAGGATATCGATTACCATTTCTATTGTTACTTCATCCTTCTCTGGTTGCAACTTGTCGCCAGTATATGAAACTATGTAGTCTCGAAGCGCGCCATCTGAGATAATCATCTCATCAGGCTTATTTTCAGGTTCCTCGTCAGTATTCATTGGGCACTCTCCTCTCTATAAGTATATTATAACCTACTTTTTTTTCATTGTCAAGAAAAAAATTATAATATTTTAGAAGCCAAAGAGGCTAATTTTGAGCGCTCTCCTCTTTTAAGGGTGATATGGCCAGCAAGGGGAGACGTTTTGAATTTTTCAGTAGCATGAACCAAACCATTCGAAGTTTCATCGAGGTATATGTTATCAATCTGCTCGACGTCGCCAGTTAAGACTATTTTCGTATTTTCTCCAACTCGCGTTAAAATAGTTTTAACCTCATGAAGAGAGAGATTCTGAGCTTCATCAATAATAATAAAGGCGTTTGAAATAGATCTGCCGCGTATGTATGTCAATGCCTCGATTTCTATCGTTCCCTTTTCCATGTATTCTTCTAATGTTGTTCGATCATTACCCAATATATATTGTAGATTATCCTGAATTGGCATAAGCCACGGGTGCATCTTTTCTTCCATAGTCCCAGGAAGATAGCCTATATCATTTCCAAGAGGCTGGATTGGTCTCGATATAACAACCTTTCTATATAGTGATTCATTTTTTAAAAACGGATCCGTAATTGTTTGAGAAATGCCGGCGGCGACAGACATCAGCGTCTTACCAGATCCAGCTTTTCCTATGAGAGAAACCAGATTAATGGCTGGATCCATTAGCATATCCATCGCGGCGAGTTGTTCTTTATTGCGAGGGCGGACGCCCCAAATACCACTTTTATTGATGTCTCTCATTTTAACAAAGCGGCCATTTCGGAACTTGCAGATGGCCGTTTTCTTTTTATCTGACATAGACCGCAATACAAATGCCTCATTTGGGAAAGCGTCTGTATCTGAGAGGGGAAGATGTTCTATGGGAAGATATCCATTTTCATAAAATAAATCTATATCTTCGTCTAAAACCTCCAAAATACCGAAACCGCTATACAAATCAGAGCGTGTCTCGATCAATTGGCTCTCTATATAGTCTTGAGATTTTACCCCCAAAGAGTCAGAGATTACCCTCATATTAATATCACGAGAGGCCAATATAATTTCTTTATCTGGGAATTTTTCTTTTTCTGTCAAGGCAATTGTCAGAATGACGTGATCAGCATCGTCCGCTTTGAGATCTTGTGGTAGTTTTTCTGGGTTGAGGCGCGCCACGCGGAGTTCGCCCAGCAAATTCCCCAAACAGACGCCCTTTTGAAGGTCACCTCTCTCGCGGAGAATATCAAACTCCCGAATTATGTTTCGAGCGTTATTTCCAACAGCGTCTTGCCTCTTTTTGTGCTTATCGATCTCTTCCAGCACTTTAAGAGGGATAACTATGTCATTTGCTCCATAATGATAAATACAGCGAAAATCAGTTAAACATACACTAGTATCAATTATGTATATCTTATCCGTCATTAACACTAGTAACTAGTAGGTAATAAATGAAAGGAGGTCTAAAAGAGTGCCTAATTTAGAATCCCAGAATAGTTTTTACAAAATTACCAGCAAATAGAATCAACCAGATTGCGGCTCCGGCAGATAAGATAAAGTATGAGATATTTATACCATATTTCATAGGGTTTTTCAGGAAATCGATCAAGTAAGACTCGAATAGTGCGGCGCATTCATTAATTTTATTTATCATTTTGTACTCCAATAGTTGTTAGTCAAAAACAAATTCCTCATCATCTAATGCCGCTTCTTCCCTGCAGGAATAAAAAGCCTCGATAGCTTGTCTAACATGGTGGGGCTTGACGCTGCGTATGCCGCGCTCATTAAAGTAGCCCTTGACAGCTTCATTAGATACAACATACATCGTTCCATGTGGCGCATCAATTATTCCAGGAGACATCGAGCATTGGCCGACTCCCGCATTGCCACTCTTAATCAGTTCTCCATCCACATCCAAAAAATTGTTAGTGACTATGTATAGGAACCAGTTCATACTAGTAATTATTTAAAAAATCAATATTGTTCATATTTTTTTTTACAGTACACACTATGATAGACGAAATGAGTTATAATGGCGGCGCTGACTGACGTCCATAGTAGTGTTTTCGAAGCTCGTGTGGCAACCCTTTTTAACAATCTAGTTTTTCCCATAAGCTTCCTCAAACAACTCTGATGACGATTGAATTTTCTGTCCTCCGATATTCCAGATCATCTCTATCCCCAACTCTTCACACACTCTTTTTTCCGGAGTGTTGTCGGATGTGCGATCTCCCCCATTGGCAAAATATTCTGGCTTGATCTTTCGGAGTGCTTCGCAGACAGTTCCATCGGCATCATCAACTGAGATAACGTCTATGACACCCTTTACCGCCATGAGAATTTCTTTTCGTTCCTTAAACGACATAAAAATATATCCCTTCTTTTTAAATAGCCACTTATCAGAATTGGCCACGACGATTACATCTCCATATTCTGACGCCTCGATTATCATACGAACGTGACCAACATGAATTGGATCAAATCCACCCGAAACCATTACAACTTTACCCATCAATTTTCTCCTCTAAACAATCTCTTATTTCTAGTATTTCCGCGACATCAGGAAGGCCGTAACATGCCGATAAAATGATGTACGTGACAGTGGTGCCTACGATCGAGCCGAACAGAACCCCAAGTCCAAAAAATAAATACTTTTTTCCTAAATCATATAATCTCATCAATTAGTCCATACTTCAGGCAAGTGTCTGCATCCCACCAAAGGTCGTGCTTCAAAAGTTTATTAAGCTCTTTTTTGGGAATCTTAGTATGCTCCTCATAAATATTTATGATCATCTCCATAAAACGATCACAATTTTCTATCTTATCTTGCAACTCTTGATATTTCCCCCACATACCAGAAGATAGCTGGTGAATTAACATATATGCATGCCTATTCATTTGTCTGTGTTCACCACATACGCTCATAATTGTAGCTGCTGAGGCCGCACACCCATCAATAATTGTATTCACTGGAACCTTAGAATTCAGAATATAGTCAACGCTCGAAAAGCCCGCGAGGACAGAACCTCCATAGGAATTGATGTGAAGATGAATTGAGCCCGGATTACCAAGAGTCAATCTGTGCGCGCTCGCCAACAAATCGCCGCCCAAATCTCGAATTGCAATATTTAATTGTAAATTTTTCCCACGAGAAACCTCAGAATAAAAATAAATTCTATTATCCTTTTTCTCGACTTTGTTATTATCCTCACTTTTTGTGTTGACCTCGGATCCACAAATCTCAATTGATTGTTGAGATCCCCAATATACATCTTTTATCATCCTAGTTCCCTTACTTAAAATTAAACAACAAGTGGCACTTCCGACACGACTCGAACGTGTAACCTACAGCTTAGAAGGCTGTTGCTCTATCCAATTGAGCTACGGAAGCATATGCTGGGGCAGCAGGATTCGAACCTACAACTTCCGGATTAACAGTCCGGCGTACTGCCTGTTGTACTACACCCCACTTAAGTGGTGGACCCACCAGGACTTGAACCTGGGGCAATCCGGTTATGAGCCGGGTGCTCTGACCAACTGAGCTATAG
>Ga0098061_1001578_pt1 | contig 11021 bp, 17 predicted proteins | sample 22_taG_FD_92579 | JGI IMG/M metagenome (GOLD analysis project Ga0098061, IMG submission 92579) | Marine viral communities from the Subarctic Pacific Ocean - 22_ETSP_OMZ_AT15343 metaG | ecosystem: Environmental > Aquatic > Marine > Oceanic | place: Subarctic Pacific Ocean | collected 2015-01-20 | reverse complement strand
TTCAAACTGCGTTTTAATAAAACATCATCTGCTGAGATTTTTGCACCTTTGAGGTTATTTAAAAATAAATTATGTATAAATCCGGATGCACCACCAGGTGGACAAATACTAAACACAATATCATCATTATCAATTTGCTTATAATATTTAGAGTTGTTTTTAAAAAATGTTTCTAACTCGTTCCATTTATTTTGTTGTTCGATAGTCATATGACATTTCCATTACTAAATTAGTTAGTAATTCTTTTACTTTACGTACTACATTTGTATTTCTATCATGATAGTGTTGTATTTGCTTTTGATAATACTCCACATTATTATTAGCATTGTATAACGACATTAACAATTTTATAGCGTCGGGGTTTTTATGTATAATTAAATCTTCATACCTCACTCTATAAAGCTGTGTTTCAGATAATTCATCCATCATACCTGAAATGGGTCTTGCAGTAATGCGCCACTTATCTGGTGGGTTAACTATTTCTGTTTTATTTAAATCAATACTTTCAATGTCAATTAAGTACTCAGCAATTCTTTTTCTTAATGCTGTCTCAAGTCCTATTGTTTTAAACTCGTCATCACCTACACATTGTACTAAAAGTTCTGCAATAATAGCATCACCTACTTTCTCATTTAAATTTTTAGTTATATTATAATATACTTCTCGTATTTCATTTGCAACTTCAATTGCTTCTTTCTCTGTGAATCTTTCAAACTCCATCATCTCACTAGGGCCTAAAAACTTTAAGGTACCCGATGCGTGTCGTTTAATTGTAGCAAGTAATTCCAAATATTGTTGAATTGGTTTATTGTCAGCTTCAATTAATATTATTTTTACTTTATTAAAATTCTTATAATAGAAAAAAGGAATAATAGGTAAGTGATGTGATACCATTGGATTAATGTTTTGATATTTAAAACTGGTTATAAAAGCATTTGAAAAAATAGCATCAAGGTCTGTGTCAGCAAGATCATCTGGTATTTGCAACTTTTTATATATTAAAAATGCATTAACCATTTTATTAAAATGTTGCGTATCTCTTTTTTCTAAATCGAAAACAGTTTGGTTTTGAACATATATTGCACTATCGATCCGAGTTTCAATACATGGTGTTAGTTGTGGATAACGATTTTCATAATATAAATTTGACGATGCTTCATATTTGGCTAAGTCGAGATCTAATAGCAAGTTATGTAAAAACAAACTAACAATAAAATCACCCGCGGCACCTTGCTTCCATACTGTAAAAGTAATATCAGTATTATCTAATTTTTTATAATATTTAGAATTGTTTTTAAAAAACGTATCAAGTTCTTCCCACTTGCGTTTTTGTTCATATGTTAACGGCATATTATTATTTACTACTTAAAATAATCTTCGCGTTCGCCTTCTCGGTCTAAATCTAAAGTAACGCAATGCAAGCCACCATCCCAAAAATATCTATGCCGCCATTGTACAATGTGCGGCGTTACACCGTGTCTTTCAAATGCATCAAACGCTTTTTTATTATAGTTACTAACTAATATGTTAGACTCATCTATTACTAAACAATTTACATCAAACACAGACTCTTCTACATATCCTACCCAATCATGTAACCATGTTTCTACAAAATGTATTAACTCATTATCGTTTTCATAACCAGGTATCCACCACTTACCTTTATTTTTCATTTTTAAATGAGACCATCCTTCTACTGCATCAAACCCTTGTCCAGTGAGATAACAAACTTCCCAGCCAGGAAATGTATCATCATATGGTTCCATATCAGTAATACTTAACAGGAGTCCAGGTTTCACTGGGCATAAGCAACCATCAATGTGCCCTTCGGAACTTACTGGTTTTATTCTATAATCTTTAAACTCGTTTTGTATAGTAGTAAACTCTGCAGGATTTAAAGAATCATCAGTACCAATATATAAATCTTTGCCTACTCTAATTATACCATTTGGTTGTAATGAACTTATCTCTGGTATTTGTTTTTCAGTAACAACGTTGTTATTAAATTTTTGTACGTATTCAATAACCGGTTTAAACAGATCCATATGATAACCTGCATCCACAAAAAAAGAAAGTTGGTCTTGTCGCGTATCATCATTAGGAAAAAAATTACTAAATTGTATATCGCGGCCGCCACTTGCTTTTTTCAAATGATGTTTAAGTGAAAATTCATATAGTGTGTCTCCAATCATACACAGACTATCGCGTGGCGTCATTGACAACGGACCTGGAATTCTATAACCCTCAGGTATGCTAATATCAAGTGATGTAAGTGTAGTAGGTCGTATAACCTCAACATTAAAACTTTCTAATGTTTTAATCAATCCTTGAAAGTCTTCTTCTGTTTCCTCAGCAATTTTTTCAAACAGACTTCGCAATCGTGCGTTTGTAATCCAACTATAAAATTCAGGAGGATAACTTATACCAACTACACATTTTTTTAGTCTTTGAAATCCGCTATGTGATTTTAATTTATTCATTTATAAAAATAAAATCGGAGGCTTCAAAACCATCCGGGTCTAGGCGCCCGTCCGGGTTTCCAGTTTTAAATTGTATTTTTAAATTATTATTATTAGTTTTATTAAGTTTATAAAAACATGTTGCCCAAGCATCGATAGACATATCGAGGCGTGCACTGTTAGTTCTTTCACATTCTAAAAAACCATTAAGTCGTATTCCATATATATTATTCGGGATATTAATCTCAGTTTGCCATTCCAAAGTAGTTAATGGATTATAAGCATCGTATATTATAACATCGTCTGTTGTATAACATGCCGACGACATAGCATCTTGCCAAATATTTAACATAATTTTATCACATTCACTGTGTGGTTTAATCCAAGGCCTGCAGAGCATATAGTTATCTAAATACTGATGAAGTTCTTTATCATGATAAGATTGTCTATTTATCATGGTTGACAACACAATGTATTCATTATCTATATGTTTAACTCCTGTGTATAATTTTTCTACCGTATCTCTTTTTTTAAATAACTGCTCTATTAAATCTATATTCTTAACGTTTTCAAAAAATGTTAACGAACCGTAAATTTTATCTGGTATCATTATTGCATTTTTTAATGTTTTTGAACCTTGTATTATTTTACATATATCATAAAAATCTTGGTTGAAAAGATGACATGAAATGGTTTCAGATACAATCACATCTATACTAGGTAATGTTTCGGCTAAAGTTTTATCAAAGTCTGCATGTATTATTGTATATTGTTCTGTTGGTATATTATTATATTCGAATATATCTCTTGCCAGTTCAATACAATCTAAATTATGGTCTACCATATATACATGCTTGGCACCTGCCTGTATAGCAAATAAAGATAATATGCCAGAACCAGTTCCTATATCCAAGCATACTTTATTAAGGCATACTTTTTTTAATTGATTGTAAAACCAATTATTTCGATTTGCACTAGTAAACAAACGATGATGATTAAATGTTTTCATACCATCATATTCTTTCTTGGCAGCCATATTAAAGAGAACTTTTTTCAATTTTATAAATTGCTGTTTAATTTTAGTTTTATTCATTTTTTAATTTATCTACATTACGTGTACCGTAAATATATTTATCGTATTTTATATCTCTAATAGACTCAACTACCTTAATACCAAAAAAGTTTTGAATATGTTCCATATGTGCTACCGCATCTTTCTTTCTTTTAAAATCCCAATATACTTCTGTTACATTATCACACCAAGTATAAGTAAGTTTCCATCTTATAGATCCACCTGCAACAGTATGCTTTAACCTATGGTTTAGTTGCGCGATTTCAACATCTTTCTCACCTAGTTGTATTCTGTATTCCCTTACCTCTTGTTCTAAATCAAAAATTGTTTGCTCTCTGGTATCGCGTATTTCAAATACCTCAGGTCCTTCGAGGTGTGCTGGGAACTTGCTATTATATTCTTCTTGGTCTATAATAGCAGAACCCGGAGGCAATACAACATTCTCCGGGGTTTCTGATGTTAGGACATATCGCGGAGGATCGCAAGATGTCTTGGTTATGCCATTATAGTAACCTAGGTGTTTGGCCGTGCTGTCTATTACCTGCCAAACATGCGGATCCAATACCTTGTAATTTTTTCTATGACAAGTAATATGCGGCATTAAAATGTTGGCGCCATTATAAGTTTTTTACTAATCCCCCAACCTGGTTCATCACTCATGGCTTCAAATTCTTCAATCGGCATTCCTTCAATACCGTCATAATGTATCACATAAGTTGTATTCATACACCATGCTCTGGCTTCTGCCAAGTCAGTTGTTTGAAATACAATACTGCTGTTCGGTTTGCCAGTTTCTGTAACTCTATATGTCATTGCCATTGTAGGTTTCTCCTTGTGTTGTTTATTGACATTGTTGCTATTTACCCTTAATCGGTTTAGTACTACTCCACACTCTAAACGAGTCAATGTCAATCATCGAAGCAGTGAGTGGGTATCTACGCGATGCTACGCCAGGCCCGTCAAAGGGTGAATATAATTCAAATGATTCTTTAAAACTATCAAATTGAGGCATTGGGGTTAAATCTTTAATCCAATATCGTCCAGATAGGTCAGGCCCGTATCCGTTTGCGCCAAAGTCTATCCAGTCGTGTGGTTCCAATGGTGCAAGATATGCTCCGCCCGGATACCAGAATAGTAACGCACCTGATGCAACCCAGCCATCCTCTATGTCTTGTTGAACTATATTGTTATATGAATCCAAGAATGATTTATCGCAAGTTACAAAATACTCGCCGCAACGTTCTTTTACATTGTGTTCAGGTTGGGCCACATAGCCGCGTTTGCGTTTAGCATCAATGTATATACGTTCTTTTCTTGCTTTGCTTTTATGTGTTAATCGAAAGTCAGGATACTTGTTATTGTTTTGTCGGTAGATACCAAAACCTAAGATATCCTGGACATGCTCTACCTTATATTCAGGATATGCGTAAGGCAACGCAGTCATGAGATAATTTTCCCATTCTCTACCTGCTTTTAATTGCCTAAAAAACCGATCGTTTACATCCGTTTGGCTCTCAAAATTGTTTAATTTTGGCATTAATATTTCTCTGATGCACCTGCTATAGATCTGTTATTGACTCATCCATACTCATTAACTGATCCAATTTATTATTCGCTGGTAAAACACAGAGTTCTTCTTTAATTATATCATCAAGCATATCAGCATTTTCGGGATCGTCGTATGCTTTCTTTGGTATTAATATACATTCTAATCTACTTGTAAATAAATGTTCTGCGTATGTGGGTGCATCTGTTAGCAATAACTCATTCCACTCGCCCTCATCATACCAATACACCATCCACTTACTTGCTTCAACAGACATAATAAAATAAATCCTTAGTTTCTTTACCCTATATATAATATTATACAGGTTTTTGGGGACAAAGTCACGAAAAAAGTGCGCCTAAGTGCTTGATTTTAACTGTCTTTGTGCATTATTTGCTATGAAAATGGGGGCAAAATGCCCCCACTCCCATCTCCTCCCTTAACAAGATTAAAATTTAATCTCAATCTCTTTGGGTTTAGCGGTTTCAGGAACTTCTTGAACCAAACGAATTTCAAGCATACCGTTTTTACACTCTGCTGAAGTTACTTCAACAAATTCAGCGAGGTTCCATGTGCGTTGAAAATCGCGATTTGCGATGCCTTGGTGTACCCATGTTTGTTGGCTGGAATCCTCTTTATGTCCAAAGACATTTAGGACACCGTTGTCAACAGTTACTTTGATATCACCTTTGCTAAAGCCAGCGACGGCAATAGTAATTAAATATTCCGAATCGCTGATTTTCTCAATGTTGTAAGGCGGATAAGATGGTTGTTGGTTTGCTCTTGTGAACAGTCTGTCCATATCGCCAAATAGACGATCAAAGCCTACCATGTGTCGGTTAAGTGTTGGGATCAGATTCCCAGATGTGATTCTATACTCTGTCATTTTAAGTTTCTCCTTATGTTAAGCGAGTAAATTTTATAAGCCTCCCAATTGAGCACTTATATTACATATTATAGCATCTTTGCTTTAATATGTCAAATATTATTTATCTTGATTTCTAAGTATTAGTAGATTTTTTGTTTGTAAATCAAACTCTTCGGTTTTTGTGTATTCTTCGAACTGTTCGTCTGTCCAGCACATAAATGAATGATCATTTGTTGTAAACACATATTCGTTTAAGTTTGACTTTCGCAATGCTACGAGTTTGGTAAACCAGCGATCAGTGACATACTTGACTGCATCATCAAATACTTTAAAGTTGTGTGGTGTTTTTACCATATTAACACTCATCTGAAAGAAGTAATTATCGTATTCGCTGTAGCAATACTCTGCCCATAAATCGATGTTGCTTTGAACTTCTTCCCACTTAGCAGGCCAACGCACAAACTCAAACATTTCTTCTATGCCGTCTAAACTAAATGTCATATCAACACTTCTAAACTCTTTAAAAATGCTCCACTTTTCATCTTCTAAGTCTATTCTTACCGTTCCGTTAGTATTGTAGATTACATATACATCTTTTCTTCTTTCTTTTGGAATTAGATTTAATATTTTAAAATGAGAATCAGTCAACAACGGTTCTCCCCCGTTGAAGTGAATACTCTCCATGTTCTTAAAATCTATGTCAGGTATGTCTTCTTTTTTAAACTCAAAATTATAATCAAGATTGCTTACGTAGTTTCTCGTAAACCGAAGATCAACGTTGCCAGCCTTGCTTGCTTTTTTAAGAAGTGCGAACCATGTTGAACTATTTGTGTAGTTGCAAGTGCTACAGGCTAAGTTACATAAATTTCCGGTCCAAAAGTCTAACTTATATGGAGCATCATTTTCTATAGCATCTTCAAAATTTCCATGCTCGTCTAACCACACCTTATTAGAGTGCTGTCGTCTGCTTAATCTTCCAAACTTTTCTTGCTCGACACACGCTTGGCACTCGTTAGGTATTTCGTCATTAAGAATTTTTTCACGTATGTTTTTTAAATAGGGATCGTTCCAAAGATCATCTTTTTGTGTACTTTTCTGGCCTTCGTGTAAGCAACATGGAAAAATATGATCTTCTATAGCTATAGAAAGACTTACGAATGGTTCTATACAAAAGAATTTTCTGTCTTGCATCAAATTATTTATAATTATAAACTTTTTACTAAATATAATTATGAATGGATCGAACAGTCTTTTAAAGTGGTGGTTACTGGCGTGTGCTATGGCATGTAGTGGTGCAATTTTACAATATTTTAACCTGTGGTCAGCACTCTGGGACTTAGACCAAACAAAGATTAGTTTTGCAATATTGGTATTATTTGTTGGACTAACAATTCACATTGGCGGCCAAACTTATAAGATATACAAAAGTAAACCACTTAATTTTAGAACAATAGAAGTATCTTGGTTCTTTGCAGACTCAATGGTATCATTAGGACTGATTGGTACAGTAACTGGATTCATCCTAATGCTCGGTGGTGCGTTCGGTGAGCTAGATTTATCAAACATTGGGGACGCAAAAGAAGTAATTCGAGATATGGCTGCTGGCATGAGCACAGCGTTAACTACTACTCTAGTAGGCCTATCATGCTCTCTACTTTTAAAACTACAATTGGTAAATTTAGAATATGACCACAGAAAGGCGTAACGCATCAGGTATAGGATTCACAGACTTACTTTTTAATACATTAGTAGGGTTTGTATTTTTATTTGTCATCTCATTTTTGTTAATACAGCCTCCAGTTCCTGTGAATAAAAAAATTGATCCTAAGGCTGAACTTATTATTACATTGACTTGGGAAAAAGGAAACTATAGCGATATTGACTTGTGGGTACGAGATCCAGAAGGAAACGTTATCAGTTTTAAAGGAAAATCTAAAGGACTAATGCACTTAGATAGAGATGATTTGGGCAATGCAAATGATACTATGGTACTTGCTGACGGTACAGTAGTTGCAACAGACGAAAATCGTGAAGTTGCCACTATACGTGGATGGATTCCAGGAGAATGGAATGTTAACATACACTATTACGCCGCAAGAGGAAGATCAAAGGTAACAGGTGATAAGAAAGTTAAGCCGCTTGGGCCAATACCAGTGACAGTAGATTTAATAAGAGTTAATCCTTTTAAAGAAATAACCATATCTAAACTTACTTTACTCGAGCCCGGACAAGAAACTACAGCCTTTAATTTTACAGTTACGCGAATAGATGAACCAGGTCGACATTTAACTAGTGGTGGTGAAGATAGTTTTGCGTATCGTGTTACAAACATTAATACATTACAAATACCATTTGTATATCAACGGGGTGGTATGTGGATGCGGGAACCTGGCCAGAGTGACCAGAGTGCGATTGATGAGATTCGGTCGGCCGACCAGCAATCGACTAGTGAAGTAGGCAATGAACAAAGTGATGATGATCATTTGCTCCCGCATGAAGTGGATGGAAATGCCCCTTGGGATGGTACCTAAGTTATGTCAGAAAAGAAAAAAGAAATAATAGATTTTAGCCAGTATACTGGCCAGGCAATTGAGTTTTCGGATTGGTATGACATTATATATGAGTTTAGTTTCCAACTCGGAGCAATGGTTATTCTATCAATATTAGTGCTGTATACGTTGTTGAGAACCCCTGTAAAATTTTATATAAAATTTTTAACAATACCATTGATTTTTTTCTTATTCTATAGTACAATAGTAAAGTTAAATAACATTCTAGGATACGCACATCCCGCATATCCTACTGGAAAAGTTATATTACATGACGGATTACGTGCCGGAGAAACTATAGAATTATGGGTTCAGCATATAGGAGAACCAAGAACTCGATTGTATAAAGTACCATATTCGAGACAAATGCAAGAAGAAATAAAGCGTGGTAAAGAAGCAAAGCAAAAGGGTAATCCTCTTGTTATTGAATTTTTTAAAGCAAATAAGAGATCAAGCGGTGGTGAAGAAAGAAAAGGTGCATATAAAACATATCGTTTAAGGCAATTAACAGAGAAAACAAAAAAGGATTACGAATGACTGATGTCGCAGTTAAAGTTGAAAAACAACTTAATTTAAAAGAACCTCCGTTATACAAAGTTATCTTTATAGATGACGACGTTACTCCAATGGACTTTGTTATCAATATTCTAATGTCTACGTTTAAACACACACTAGAGGAATCACAAGAACTAACACATAAAATAGATGCAGAGGGCTCTGCTATTGTAGCTATTCTACCTTATGAAATTGCGGAACAGCACGGAATAGAGGTTACTGTCTTAGCACGTAATAATAATTATCCATTGCAAGTTAAAATAGAAGCAGATAAATAATATATTATTAATATTAATAGGAGATTTATTATGTTTGATGCAACAATCGCATGGCTTAAAGCCAAATGGTCAGAACGTTCAACATGGGACGGCACTTTTCTTGTAGGAGTGGGCGTTGTAGTACTACTTTTCGCACCACTAATTAAATGGGCCGCATGGGCCGCCGTAGCATACGGTGCTTGGAAAATTTGGGAAGACGAGACAAAATAGGATTTAAATATGGACAACTCAACGCTCAAATTAGAGTGTCTTAAACTTGCAGAAGGTGACGTAGAAAAAGCAGAATCTTTTTATGCTTTTTGTGTGCAGTTACAAGAGTCAGAAGTAGAAGCAAAACAAATACTCAATGAGTCATGTACTTACGTATATAATGGTACACAAGTCCCACACTTTGACACAACGCAAACTTCATCACGTTGGTATAACGTCGGTTGCGCACAGTATTCAAGTTTAGAATTACCAGTGATTAGTGATAAAGAAGCAAAAGAACACGTTATTTCTAATCACGCATTCGCAAACAATAAATAAAACGGATCAATATTAATGTCTTACCCAACAAGTAAATCAATCACAATAGTAAAATTAGTGTCTACAGCAGGCACTGGTCATTATTACACAAAAACAAGAAACAGGCGGTCTGAAAAACTTCGTTTAAGGAAGTATGATCCGGTAGTAAGAAAGCATGTTTGGTACGAAGAAAAGAAATTAAAATAAAAGTAAGCCAGTTGGTGGCTTTAGGGTTGATGAAAATTTATGATATTGTCGTATGAAGTTGAAAGTACGCATTCTGGACGCGGGTTCGACTCCCGCCACCTCCACCAAATTTTTTACGGGGGTGTCATGGCATTCGACAGGGTGAAGAGGATAAATGGACGACATATGGGAGCAGTTCCATATTAAAAAACAGCAAATTAAAATATTCGCAAATGACGATTATTACGATTACGCAATGGCTGCCTAATTAGCAGTCGCGTAGGGGGTTTCGGGGGCGACACCTTCTTAACAAAGTCGCCCCCACTAAATGTTAGTATGAAAATTATTACCAAAGGAATAATATTAGTAACGGCGCTAATAGCATTATTAGCATACAGTACTGTTATGGCTAGCGAGCCTGATTGTACAAATACAAGACATGAGTTTAAATTTAAGTCGTATCCAAGCGACGAAACACGCGGGTGGTATACAGATAAATGTTGTAGTATTGACATTGATCATGTCGTAAGTTTGAAAGAAGCGTGTGTATTAGGATTACCAAAATCTCGATGGGAGGAATTCGCCAATGATCGTGAGAATCATGTTCCAGCATGTTCCTCTGTTAACAGATCAAAAGGATCGTCAGGACCCGAGGATTTCTATCGTAAGGCCACAGATGGAAAAGGAAGAGATTATATTATAGTTCGCTTTGAGGAATATTTGGAATTATATTATTATATATTAAACAAATATGGTTTAGAAAAGGAGCCGTTTGATCGCTCTTCACTTTTTATGTCGTCCCGCCGCTAAGTATTTTTATTACCCGCTATTATCATGCTTTCCCTTTATAATAAAAGCGTAGCCTTCTAACACTAATGTGTGTTCATCATGAAACCCAATGCCCTGTACTTCAAGCCTATTAACTATTGATGCTTTAACAAATAACTTTACTCTGTTCCTAGGAAAGCATTCCTCATTAGTAAATGTGATTTGTACCGTAT
>Ga0098061_1001577_pt1 | contig 11023 bp, 12 predicted proteins | sample 22_taG_FD_92579 | JGI IMG/M metagenome (GOLD analysis project Ga0098061, IMG submission 92579) | Marine viral communities from the Subarctic Pacific Ocean - 22_ETSP_OMZ_AT15343 metaG | ecosystem: Environmental > Aquatic > Marine > Oceanic | place: Subarctic Pacific Ocean | collected 2015-01-20 | reverse complement strand
GGCGACTAATAGCACATTGACTCTTCACGCTAATAACGCGAATGAGAATGGAAACAGCACCACGTTGCTCTGCAGCGAGTATCTGATTAACGCTAATATGCTTGCACTTCCGGGCTCCGATGGTGCTCCGGCTGATCAACTTCATCCAAACAACTTCTTTATTCTTGATCTTAATGGGCAGATGGTCAATGAGGTGGGTGTAGCAGAGATGACTAATCCCGTGGAAGATGGAATGAATTACAAGTTGCTCAAGGGACAAATTGACTTTCTTCTTGTCACAACCGCTGGTGATGACTTTGGAAAACTCATAGTTAAGAGAGGTGCATTTGAAGATGATGATCAGATCACTGTCCGTTGGATTTCGGAATAATCTTGAATATACAAATTGAATTATTTGTTTTGATTTAACTTTGAAAGGGGGAGGGGAAACTCTCCCCCTTTATTTCACTACTAATTTTAAATAACATAACAAGAGGTTAAATCAATGGCTAGCGGACAAGCTTTTAAAGTTGCAAAGATTATAGCTATAGACGGACAAGACGAGGTTGTTCAGTCATATAAGTATAAGAACAAACACGGTGTATTGGTTGATAGCATTAAGATTATAACAGATAAAGATAAGGTCGGAACGGCTATTGGCCAAAGGGTTATGGACCTTATAGAAGATGAGTCTATTAACTTTCCTGCGTCTGCAGCTGTTGATATAAAAATACAAAATTTGTCTGCCCAAGCCATTGGCTGGGTTCCTGGAGATGGCAACCTCACGTTTACCTTGGACAAAGCGGCTACCCCAGGCATGATTAGGATGTATTTAAATGGTCAGAATATAACTCCACACGTGACATTAGACGTGACCGGATTACTCGCCACACTTGATCCTGATTATCATGATTTTCCGCTTGATGGCGCTGAGATTTTAGCCGACTATATAACGGCATCATAGGAGTAAGTTATGGCAATGGGTAGTTATACAATAGGAGCGACAGTGAGAGTTCCGCTACAAGTTACAGATACGGGAATTGCATTTACAGAAGATATCAGCCCAATTATAGCAAAAGTAGTTTTGCCCGATGGGACAAACGATGGTAAATTTCCAGATAACATGGATACTTTGGACATACACTATGGCGCTTATTATTACGACTATACACCAAAAAAAGTTGGCGACTATGTGGTTATAATAGCATACTATGTAGAAGACGTTGAGTTTACAGTTATAGAGAATTTTACAGTAAATAAAAAGACTAGCTCAAATTCAAAATGTAATAAGGCACCAAGGGCAGAGGCAAGGTAATGGCTAATAATAGAAATAAGGCGATAAGGGGTGAAGAGGTAGTTTTAAGTATCCAATACTTTGGAACAGACGGCCTCGAAATAGACCCAGACTCAACTCCAGAGATAAAAATAACCGATGTGGACGGCAACATAGTTATAGCCTCTACGTCTGATGATGTTGAAAGAGAGGACGTTGGCCTTTACACTTATACTTATGATATAGGTAGCAACGTAGACAAAGGCTTGTGGACAGATACTTGGACGGGCTCTGTTGGCGACGTTCAAGTAATAAATGAATTTAAGTTTTTAGTTGTCGATGAAGCGTCGGCAACCGCAGGAACAATAACTCTCGGAGATGATGTGGACTTTGACTTCTCTGATGAGGAGCTAGAGGGCGTAAACACTCTTTTAAAGTATTTGAAGTGTAGGGTGAGGTCGGAAGGACAGAAGCCAATAAGGGATGAGTTCGGAGCCTTTGTGACAGATGGATACGGAGAGCTTGTAATGGAAGACTGTCCAGTATTTACAGATGAGATTTTAGTTTGTTTTCTGTGCCAGGCGCTTTCAGAATTTAATATGGTTCCATTTTTTACTTCATTTTTATTTTCAGATAGCGTGATAAAGACGCTATTTTCATCGGCAGTAGTTGAGGGCGCATATGTTATAGCGTTAGCATCACAGTCTCTTGTTGAAAAGGGAAGAGACTTTACGATATCAGATGGCGGGATATCGTATCAGCCGCCACAATTAGGTGATTTTTTACAATCTCATTATGGGACATGGCTAACTGCATATAGGGAGCGACTAAAGTTCATTAAGAATAGCATTAGGCCGGGACCAAGAGGATTTGGGACTTACACGAATATTGCAAGCGGAGCTCCTGCCTTTACGCGCCTTCGCCATCTACGTCAGCGTAGGATTGTTTAAAAATGGAAGGCTTTTTAATCAAAGCATTAATAGAGGATGGCGGAATGTGGGGTATTGTGGCCGCTCTCTCATTTTTCTGGGCGCTTTATGTCGGAAAAATGGCGAGACAAAAGCAAGATAATATTATTTCTGAGCTACAAAAGCAATCAAAAAAGATTAGAGAGCTTGAGATGATAAATACACAAAGATTAGAAGAGTTAAATAAACTTTCAGAAGAGAGAGTTGATGACTTAAGGCACCTGCTTCAAGATTATCATAAAACAATGGGCGATACTCTTTTGGCCATAGAACATATAAAGTTTATTTTAGAAAATAAGTTATAATTTAAAGGAATTTCGTTATGAAGTTATATTCAAAATTAAAAGATGTTGAAATAGAGGAGCTAGTGGATAAATGTCGCTTATTGCGTAAAAAATTAGAAGACTCAGTTATGAGTCTTTCTGAATTTGCAGCATATGGATGCTGTGAAAAGATATTAGCTGATGAGGGCGACGAAGAAGCTATAGAGCTAGAACTAGAGGTTGGAAAAAAATGAGAGAACCAGAAAAATGTATTGTTGATTATTGTGGATATTCTGAGCCAAGAACAAAGGAAGAGGTTGAGTTCGAAGTGCTTGGCTTAACGCACCTGATTAAGGTTTCAGAGCAGAGAATAGCATTTTTAAGGCAAAGTCAATATTTGGCAGAGTTTATGAAAGATAATGACATAGAATATGGAACGGAGAAGGTGCTTGATGAGGATAGTTAAGCTGGCCGATAAGAAAAAGAAAGAACACTCTATTGAGGATAAGGCATTCTTTTTAAAAAATATAAGAATTTTTCTTATGAATAACGATATTGCAAATGAAATTTGCAATGAGTTTGGATACGATAAAGATATAATCTTAGGTGTTCCGCTTAATTTTTCTGACGATATTGATGTTGCTGCGAAAACATTAAATGGCGAAATGATAATAAATGAAAACTTGATTGATGAAAAACAAGAGATTTTATTTAGATATATAATACATGAGCTAGTTCATGTCTTTCAGCATATGCAGAATAAAACAGAGAGGGACCCTTACCCAAATAAAGATTATTTAGATAGGCCAGATGAAATAGAGGCATTTCAATTTCAGATAGAATTTGACGAAGAAGCTAGAGGCGAAAATGATGCTGTAGAGTATGTTGAGGAGCTTGTAGACTATCATGAGGTTCCAGAATCAAAGCAGGACGCAAAAGAAGATGAGCTAATGAAGAAGGTTGATTAGTAGCCTCTATTAATAATAAGAAGAATTGTGAGGTTATAGCAAGGTGCTTTCAATATCAGGACTTTCCCCTTCAGAAGGGCAAAAAAACGTAGAGCTAGACTCAATTATAGAGTTTTTTATACTTGACGATGATACAGGTATAGACATATCTAGTCTAATAGTGTATATAGACGGCGATAGAGCGATATCAGATGCAGAATTTCAAGATGGATTTTCTGGTGAGTTTTCAGAAATAGTGCCTGATGGCGATAATTATCTTATATCTGTAGACCCAGAGGATGATTTTGGACAAGGCAAGACGAAGCTTGTCAAAATTCAGGTAAAGGATTTAGACGGAAAGTATTTTAACATTTCATATGTATTTAAAACAATACCGGCAAAGCCAATACTTACGCTACAGTCTCCAAAGAGTGGCGCAATATTAAAAACTCCTCAAACCTTATACTTAGAGTTTACAGATGTAATCGATGGTGTAGACCATCACACTGTAAATATAAAGATAAATTCTTTAGATATAGTTGTCAATGGAGAGTTTGAAAGCGGATACGAGGGTGATTATTCTGAAGTAAAAGATATAACTGATGGTGTTTCTGTAAAAATAGATAAAGAGGAGCCCTTTAGAGATAATACGTATAAATTAGATTATAATGTTCAAGACACTAACGGCAATATGCTTGCGGGAAGTTTCAGCTTCTCCGTAGAGCTTCTTCAGGCAGTTTTGCCTGCAGTATTTCCACAAACTGGATTTATTGGTCCGCAGGGTATTACGAGAGCTATGGATCTTGGTATAGGCGATTCTATAAATTTAGAGTGGAACCAGCCAACCAAGCGTTATTACGGAAGTGATATATTTGTTTTAATATATAGAAGCGACCAGAGGCTTGAAGTATTTGACGATATACCTAAGTATATAGCAACTTCTGATGTACATGAAGTCGCTGTAGATGGGCTGGTAACTGGCGATACTGTTTACTTTGCAGCAAGAGCGCTTGAGGCATATAAGGACTCAATAGGCCTCGACGGACTCGTGGAGGTTGATGACGGGCTGTATGAATTTCCTGAGGCGACAGAGGTTGCGACAACAGTGTTAGATACGGATATGCTGATTAGAGTTGTATCTACAGATGGTTATCCCAGCACTGGTACGATTAAGGTTGGAGGTGAGGTTATGCGTTATAGCGATATTTCCGAAACTCAAACTGGATTTATTATATCAACAAATGGTAGGGGGCTAAATAACACCTCTGTATCAGTACATACTTCAGGTGAGGATGTCGAGTTCTTTACAGCATGTCAAGACTCAAATCAAGTTATTGTTGCCGCAACTCCAACATATCATGCAGATATAGACCATGATAGGGAAATTGATAGCACGGGTATCGTTGTGAATGATTATTCAGATAACGACAGGAAGTTCTTTCAAGGATTTGATTTTTGCGGATATCACATGCCTTTGCCGCAGCAAATTTTTCAGGGAGTTAATGATTGCGGAAGCTATCTTGGCGGAGAGTTTAATGGGATGAGGGGTATGAATCTTTTTGACAGGATGCTGAACAGAGAGGAGGTTTTGCTCGATCAGACTGGAGAGCCCACAATATTACTGAAGAGAATATGGGATGGTCAAACTTGTAGTTGCAATACGATGCGGGGCGATCATCCAAAGATGAAGATGTGCAAGGATTGCTTCGGAACGGGATATGAGGGTGGATTTGAAATTTATGAAAACTTAAGGCGAGAAGATCGCAGGACTATGATTAGTTTTGCTGATACGCTTGAAGACTTGCTTTTAGATGCTCATAAAAGTTTGGAGCAGCAATATGAGCCAACATGTTGGACGCTGCCAATCCCAGCAATAAAAGATCGGGACTTGGTTGTTAGATTTGACTTTACTGATGATACAGAATATATATATGAAGTTTTAAATGTTACAAAAGAAAAGCTAATATATAAACATTACTCTAGACAGAGGTTGTCATTAAAGAGGCTTGACAAGACTGATATAGTGTATACATTTCCATTTTTGGAATAACAGGAGCGATAATTATGTGGATTAAGAACACAAGTGGAAAAAAGGATGCGATGTTGACCTTTGCAGTAATTGCATTTGCAGTTGTTACTTTTAATATTTTACTAGCTACGCTAAATAGCGTTTCTCATGGTACTTGGAATATTTCTTTTGAGCCAATGGAGGCTGCTACATTGACGGCATACTTGGGAGCAACATTTGGGGCTTATGTTTCACGCAGATGGACTACGGCCAAGTATGACCCTGAAAAAGAAATGACTGCGGAAGAAGAGTTTTTTAATGACGAATAAAGAAAAAAAAGAAGATAGTTTTTTTATATGTTCTTTTTTTAAAAGTATTGGGACAAAAGTAAAGCTGATAGTTGCTGGAATTGGGGCGGCATTAGGGTTTCTATTTATTGTTATTTTTAGAAGCAGAATGAATAATGCTAAAATGTTAGAATATGAGCTTAAAAAAATTAGAAGTGAAATTAATATAGAAAATACACGTGAAGATATTGATAAAAATAATGTAATACTTGATGACTTAAACGCCAGAGAGGAAGAAATAAAGAGGAAGATCTTTGAGCTGGAAAGCCAAAGTGTTTCGGGAGATGTATCACGCGAAGAGCTGGATAAATTTTTTGATGAAAGAGGGTTTTGATGTTAAAGGATAGAGTCATCAAAATACTTAAAGCCTCTAATGATATAAGCTCAGATCTCATGTTGCTGGATTTAAATGAAGATGAGAATTTTATAGAGAATAATAGTAATATTGATAATGAGGATTCTGAATTTATAGTCATTAACCTCACAGAACTACAGGGCTTGATTAATCCAGATAGCGTCATTGGCGATGTGGATATCGGCTTTATTGGATGGGAGAAGGGCGATGAGTAAAGCGTTTAATATTGCTATGTTATGTTGCGGTGTCAGCATATTTTTTTCAGCAGGTGCGTTAGCAGGGGATGTTCTGCCGGCAGGGGCTGTTTTAGAAGAAGAGTCATATGTGTTTACGATAGAAGAGGCGACGGAGCTCCTGAGAAGAGTAGAGGAGTTAGAGATAAAGGAAGAGCGGTTAAACTATTATCTTGAGCTTGAGCCAATTCATGAGCAGAAGTTTACTCTTTATCAGAGCAATATAGATTTATATAAATTTCAAGTTACAGAATATCAGCATATTTTAAACATTAGCCAGTTAGAGATTGACCGGCTGCATAAGCGACAGAAGTGGCGCTGGCTTGAGAATTATGGGATGCTATTTATTGGTGTTGCAGTAACAACATCAAGTTTTCTCATTGCAGATGCAGTTACAGATCATATGCAGCAAAATTGATGGCTAATATTGCAAATATTTATATTATTATTTAAAGTCCCATAGAGATATTATACAAATAAGATTTTCATGGGAAAGATATGCCTAGATCCAAATATCCTTCAGCGTTAGACACATCAATAGAGATACCTGTTGTTAGAGACAACATACTCGAGATTGGGTCTGATGCCTTAAATAGTCTGCGTTCTGCTATATTTCAAATAGAGAGAACTCTTGGCATAAATCCGCAAGGAGCAGTTGGAAATACTGTCGCGGATAGGCTAAACAACCTTGTTGATGGAAATGGAAATTTAAAAAGAGATGCTTTAGATAAGTCTAATATATTATCTGGTCCGATTTCAGATTCTGATGTGTCTAAAGTTGCTGCAATAAAAGAGTCGAAGCTTAGGCTTAGCTTTCCAACACAATTATTGCAAGATGAAATTTCTATTTTAAATTCTCAAATTGACTATATAGTTGCGCTTGTAGATGAAATAAACATTACGTTGCTGGCTCATATAAATAAAGAGTCTATTAATCGACATCCAGGGACAGCCGTGTCGGTTGAGGGTGTCGATGTTGATGCAAGTGATGCTGCGACAATGTCTCTTGATGATGGAGATGTCCAGTCTACGTTTGAAGAAATTTATAATGCTCATATAAACTATACAGGTGAGGATATAGCGTCTGATAATTGCTCTCATTTGGCAGAGCAAGTATTTTTTAATACTACGGGTAGTTTGTTAACGCTAACGGATGCAAATGATGTTCAAGAAGTTATTGAAGATTTAGCTGACTCTATGTTAAATTTTGAAGTAAACCATCAAGACTTATTTCATTCAAACGGTTTGTTAAGATTTTCCAGACAGGGTGCTCCAGAGGATGATGCGCTTGGACATGAATTTGTTAGCGAGGTTAGCGCGTTTTTTGACGAAACCCAGGCGGATGGAAATAAAATTTCTAGGGTTACTATTTATGAAACAGATATACCTGAGCATAGTCCAGAAAAATCTGATATAATAAAAATTACTGATGGCGATGACGAATATGAATTTGAAATAGCCGGGGTAAATTCGGACGGAACGTCTATTAACAGTATTGATGTTTTTGGCTCATTTGAGGATGAGGCGTCAGATGATGCCGTTGTCTCTATAACAAAAAACATAAACGCATTAACTAGGAAGTCTTGCCTCTTGGCAGTTGCTCGTGAGAGGTCTGATGAGACTTCTGCAGAAGTAATCCAAATTGCAAATCCAAATGCTGTTTCGATTGTGTCTAAAAATATAAATCCAGAAGCCATAAATTCTTCCAACAGGCTTGTTGATATAGTTATAGATGATGGAGACACAGTGTCGCTTGATCTGTATACTACTGAATATGAAAAACATACGATAGACACTTTGGTAGCTGTAATAAATGAGTTCTGTGTAGAAGAGCATTTAAATATTTTAGCCTATAGGGTTGATATAGAAAATAAGAATTCTGAATTAGCAATAGTTCATAACATGCCAGATGCTGAAGATGACTCTCATACCCTTACAATAAGCAGGGCTACGGACGATGCGATAGACTCTCTTGGGTTTTCTCATATAGATGGAAAAGAGATGTTCTGCGCATATGGGTCGACTTATTATATTCAAGGAAAAGGCTTTAGTGGCTTAGGAACGAAGGTCAACACTACGGATGTAAACTATTACGCCGGAGAGCGGGTTATAACGCTAACGGATTCTAACGAGAGCTTTAAAGCATATGGCGTAAGTGTTGGTGATATAGCAATTGTGTATGATGCGGATTCAGACTTTGGCTCTTATTTGATTACCGGGGTTGATGATGATGTTCTAGAGCTTGACACAGCCCAGCTTCCAACTGGATTTTCTGAAGCAAGCACAGAAGAGTCTGGGGTGGTGGTCTATAATAATAGCGTTTCGCTTGAGAGTTTTGAGTTTGATGAAGTTGGCAATACTGGCGGAGGGATGCTGTTCGATATATTTATGAATGCAGAGCAAGATATATTTGCCGATAAGCGATTAGAGTATTCGATGCCAAGCGTGGCTACCTATGGGTTAATGCATGTTGTTGACTTTCAAGATGACAGCATTAATGTCGATGGGCTTACGCTTTCGCTTTCAATAACGTCAAGCGATGAAGGATTTGTGGCATCTTTTGATGATGGCCCAGAAGTAAATATTCGTGGCGGAAATAGCTATGTTTATTTGCATTCTAAAAATTATAATTTATGGGTAAAGATATTTATTCCAGATTCAGAGCTGATGTCGTCTTACATAAGCATGCATGGTGATTTCTCAAAAGATATAACTTTCAGCGGCTCGATTAATAAAGACTCAAACATGCTGCTGGCAAGAGTCCCGTTTGGAAACTTCAAAGGAAGAGTTATTGGTGGCGCTCCCATCGGGACCACCAGGAGTCTTTCTAAGCTAGAGCAAGGAAATATTGGAATAAATGAAATATCAAATGAGGCAAGAAATGTGCTTCTTGAAAGGCCGTTGTTTGAAACCAGGGCCAATGGCGTCATTAGGGGCTTAGAGATAGATAATGTTTTGAGCGAAACTCCAGATGGCGAGCCATATTATACTTTTGATATTTATGCTGGCGTAGCTTATGTTATGGGAGAAAGGTTTGAGATAGATTCAAAAACTATAGTAACTAATGTAGACTCAACATTGTCTGACAAGGTTTTTATTGGTATTGATGAGTATGGAAATATAATATTTGAGTCTGCAGACGCATATTGTGCAGCGGGGTTCTCGGATTCTGAAGTTTGTGCGCTGGGGGTTATTGAGTATGACGAGGTGACAGTTCGATTTATAGACTTAAGATTATTTATAGACAAGCTAGATCTTAAGGTTCTTAACTCAATCACCGTAAGTCCGCAGCCGGGCATGGGGCACTTCAGCGAAATTGGTCCTGCTATAAAATATGCAAAGAGATTTTCTGAGTTGTTCCCAGGTGCTGGCGTTCCAACGGTTCATTTGAAATCTGGAGTTCACAAGGTTGTTATAGATACGGGGGTTGACTTGGCCGATTACTCCACAGACATTCACTCTCAAGCTGCTTCAGATTATGGACTTTGGATAAACTTTCCTATAAATATAACCGGAGAGGGGCATTCGACGGTTTTGGACTTTATGAAGATATATAGTGACCAGGGCGAAGATAGCGATGATAGGACGGATTCTGGCGATGCATACCATGACGGCGTCCTCTTTATTGCAGGTCCAGGCCTGACTTCTGCGCCTGATGGAAATTCTGACGTACTAAGCGGTGCCAACAAGGAAGAGGGCGGAAAGAGTGGGTTTGTAAACTTAAGTAACTTTACAATGAGGCTTTGCGCAATTTGGATTCATGACCCTTTAACGAAAGTTGTTGTAGGTGGCAAAAATGTAACTTTAAATTGGGGCGTAAATATAAATAATGTTGTATTTGATTTTTCAGAGAAAGAGGACTACGGGAACTTTAATATTAGTGTAGGCCTAATCCAGACGGATACGTCTGATAGTGATGAAATTGGCAACTTAACTGTGTCAAATTGCCAGTTTTTAAATTGCTATATACAAAGCTGGTCGTGGCCCGCAAGTGTTCATAGAAATATAAGTATTCTGAATAATACGTTTAGAGGAACTGGGGATGGTGGGATTATTGGAGATGAAAATTGGGCCTTTAGGGTATTTGGCTCTGGTCATATTTTTGATTGCGCAGATGCTCCAGCAGAAAATAACATATACTTTATAGGAAATATTATTGCGGATAATGACGGGTCGACTCCGGCATATATTGATCCAAACGGAAACCATCCTTGGGGCGATAGGCTGAGCAGAGATTTGACGGTTGCTGGAGACTTGAATGTATGTGGTGATTTAAAGGCCTCAAGTCTTGGATTTTCTGAAAGCGTGACGAGAACTCAGCTAATATCATTTGAGAAAGACATCGGAAGTGTTAAATCTATGCCATTTTCTGCTTACAACGAGGAGCCGTCCGCCGGCGCAACTCATGCTATTGTTGATTACGCAATTCCATGGGGTAACGGAGGCACCTGCGTTGATATTCACATGACTCCGGCACCAAGGATGCCTGCGTTGATATTCAATAGTGACAGTGATATTGCATTTGTTCGATTTGACTTGAGGAACGGGGAAATTCTTAAAGAAATTAGTATAGTTGGAGATACGGATGGTCCCGACTATTCGTCGGCAAATGTATGGACTGGATTCAGGTTTTTGATATGGAAGACAACT
>Ga0098061_1001576_pt1 | contig 11023 bp, 21 predicted proteins | sample 22_taG_FD_92579 | JGI IMG/M metagenome (GOLD analysis project Ga0098061, IMG submission 92579) | Marine viral communities from the Subarctic Pacific Ocean - 22_ETSP_OMZ_AT15343 metaG | ecosystem: Environmental > Aquatic > Marine > Oceanic | place: Subarctic Pacific Ocean | collected 2015-01-20 | reverse complement strand
ACCCAAGAAGTAGGGATGCATATAAAGTCAATGCCATCTATATCTGAGTAATGGTAGATTATTACAATAGCTCTTTCATCTTGTGCTACTACTTCACCAATCGTTTCACAATAAGATAAATGAATACTAGGGTCTTTAGTATTTACCCTTGATTGTTGTGTGCCATTAGCGGCATCTAACCATTTAACTTTCATTATAGGTCCATCATTCCCTAACACTTTCCTTCCACTCCTTGAACAATTCTGCTATCACATATGTATCATTATCTTCTGTACCGAAGTATTGACAATTTGATGGCGTTTCATTTACAAATATACCTTGACGTGGTCTATCGAACAATAACCTATTGTAAGGTATTTGTTGAATCTTCAACCAGTTTTCTGTTTTCATTTTAGTTTCCATTTCATTTGAACGCTTGGTCCATATAGTTATATGGTGACCTTGCTTCTGTAACCATTGCATAAACTCTGTAACGTTTGCAATTGGTTTACATAAACCATAATCAGCATTAGGAGAACATATTACGTGTTCCATATCAAATACGAAATTCATATTCCTAATCTCCACTTAAGATATTCCACTGCTACAGGGTAAAATATTATAACAAATAACATCACATCTAAATGCCCTGTCCAATTAATTTCATTCATAATTTTTTCTCCACAACTTTAATGTAATTTTCCCACATAGGCCCAACGGACTTCATCCAATCATAATGTTTGATTGCATATTTTCTTGCATTTTTCCCGTGTTCTTTACATACATCACGGTTCTTATAATAATATTCAAAAGCATCAGCAGCTTTTTGTTCATCCCATAAAGCCCTCATTGGAGCTGCTCGGATAGGAGTGTCCCACCACATATCTTTGTATGGCACAAGGAATCCTCTATCAGATTCAATTAGATTATCGTCACCATCTGGACCGTGTGGTAATAACATATCTTTAGGACATTCTGGTTCATCTGCACCAACCAGTTCATAACTAGTAGTGTAATTACATATAACATTAGGTACACCACAAGACATTGACTCTACAGTAGGTATACCAAATCCTTCTCCACCAGTAGGTAATGCGTGTACATCCATCATATTATAAATATCTACCATACCATCGTCATCAGGGTGTTCACCCTTTTCTAGATTACCCATCGTAGGTGGAACTAAATAATCTCTAATGTTAAAGACTTTAGGACCTGTCATATATTCTATATTCCATCCCATATGGTCTTCCCAATGCATATGTAACATTAGCTTTGCATCATCAGGTGTAAGATTATTACGTTCTACAAATATTTTAAACGACCTCATTAATCGAGGAATGTTTTTTCTATGTTGATTACGTGCAACGCACCCAATAACAAAAGCATCACTAGGTTTAGGAATATCTTTAGGCTTAAAGAAGTTAGTATCTACACCGTGAGGTATATAAGTTGATTTATATCCATCAAAGTCATCTAACATAACTTGTTGTCCATACTTAGACATTGCAACAGGGAAATCTACGTGTTCCATTGTTCTTAACCATCCGGGTATAGAAGGCTGACCATCAATAGGTATAATTGAACCCAGCTTGAATCTAGGTTTCTGTGACATTTTAAAAGCTTTACGAGCTAGACGTACAAATTGTTGTTGATTTTGCCACGTTCCTTGTTGGTCTGCTAAGGGTATATTAACCATTGGAGGTTTTTTGTGGTGTGTAACATAGTCAAACATTTGAATATCTAAATGAGTAAAAACTAAATTTGGTTTAAATCCTTCTAACCAATGTTGAATAGACTTTTCCCCGAACTTTTCATCACCGGGATACATTAATGGTAATATTTCAAAAGATACTTTCTTTTCTTCTTGTCCTAAAGGCCAAGGAGTTTCCCACGTAGGGTCGTGCTTAGGGTTTTGACACCCTGCATATCCTATCTTATGTCCTTTACTAGCAAATATAGAAGCTATATTTCTTGTGTTTGTACCGAAACCTGTGGGTGCCCACGGGCTATCTGAGATTGGCATTATGTTCATTTATTTCCTCACTGTTTAATTGCTATAACGTCAGTCTTACTGACTATAACAGTTCCCTTATCACCAGTGAGGTATATAAAATTATCATCATCATTCATTATCTTTCCTCTTCCAACCTTTGTTTTGTCATCTTCTTTCCAAACCACTTTAACTTCTGCATCTTTTAAAAAGGATGCTAATTTTTTATCATTTTCAGTTTCCATCATTACACCCCCAAGGTGTATTATTAATCACTAGTCCATTATATTTAAAGGTTCTGCTGTCTTAAATTGGTCCAATGGTATAAATGCGTAGTGGTTTAATTCTAAAGCACCTCTATCGGTGCGAGCATTATACCCTAATTTAAATTTAGCATTACACATATCTAAATAACATACACCATTAGTAAAGTTTATTACAAAGAATACTTTGTTTCCCATTCCAATCAGTTCTATTGCTTTAGCAACTTTGGAAGCGGGTACTATAGTTTCTTCATACGCATCTTTTGATATACGTCTCGATTTTATTTCAACATAACATTGTTTACCATTTCTATATCCTAGATAATCGAAGTGGTCGAACTTGCCTAGTTTTTCAAAATCTTTTCCTAGCTCATCACCAATATGTTTGATGACCATCTTTTCACGACCGATTCCCCAGTCGTAGTCTTTCTTTACGTTTACTTTCTTCATATTTGTACCTTTATAAACATCCACATCCACACTAACATAAAAACAGCTAAAAGAATATACCAACCTGCTTCAGGCATATGTGGGGGAGCTTTTACATTCATCTCTTTACCTTCTTCCACACTAGATATATTAAACCTAGTATTGGCCCGTCTACTATCGCTGCAAATAAAATCCATTCTGTTAAAGTCATTCCATCCCCCATATAGCTAAGGCAATAAATATCTGAAGATAACCAAAACAAAATTCTTCATAGGTCACAAACCAATATGGTGTCCATCTCATTCTTTATCCCACCTTGTCGTGTGACACTCTGGACAAGACCATCCTGTCATTCCGTCTGATATTGAGACACTACGATATATTTTCTTGAACATTACACAGTTGCAATCAGGACACACAGGTAATGCTTCTACCTTTTCCATTATTTCAACTCCTTTTTAGATAACCAAATGGGTGGTGCGCGTTTAAATTTTATTTCGTACCATTCAATAATCCACCTATTTATATCATTACTGTTTAAAGCAGAACTACTCTTTTCATACTTATCCATTATATAATCAGCTAGTTTCATACAAACTCCAATAAACTCTGTTGTTTTCTATCTAAAGCAGTAAGTGGTGGTTTTTTATTTACCCACTGTTTTAAATCAAATTTTTGCAACAGGTTAGATATAATGTTCCAATGATATTTAATATCTATGTCGTCTATACTCTCAACATTACCTTCTAATTCAACACCACCATTGGTCTTGTAATAATAAAAAGAGGAACCTATCTTTACCTTTTGCCCTTCTGATTTCGCTTTAGTTGCTAATTGAATTACTAAATCATTTTCATTTTTATAATCTACTAAGTTCTGATTCATTGTTCTTGACTGTAAAAAATCATCTACTTCATAATTTTCAAAATCGTATAAGTCTTTTATAAAATCTGGATTTACTTTATTATCTAAACGTGCATCAATCAATTTGTTTAACACTTTAACATAAAAAGGAGAACGACTGCGAGATTTAAATGTCGAACCGTGTTTTGTGAGTGAATCATCAGGGTTTCTGAGCACATAATTACCTATGGCTATCCAAATACCTTCCTTAAATTCATCTTTATCAACGGATATCCATTCAGATTCACTAAGTGGAAATAAACTAGTCATTGCATTTCTTAATTCATCATTAATCCATTCTACATCAATGTCACAATTAGTGTTGACACCATCTGTATGTATGTAAACTACAGCATCTTCCCCATATCTTTTTTGTACAATATTTTTTGCACCTAATATTAACCATCTTGCTATACCTGTGATAGCTAGACCTACAGCTATATCTCCGTAACTCATATAAGGGTTAGTGTTTGCCCCATAAAATGTATTGACCATTATCTTCAACCCGTTTGATTTACTCTTTGCTTCGTGTCCACTCATTCGTTTGTAAGGTTCACGCATCTCTTTAAATTGTTTACACATTTTATATAGGCACGATTTATTTTTTAAGTCTACTCTAATAATAACGTTCTTATCTAATACATTATCTGGGATAGTTAATATCATATTCAACCCTGAGGGCGCTGATTCGCACCCAAACTTACTGATGTCGTAGTCTTCATACCTTAATATACGTGTAGTATCTGGTCCTAAATTTAAAGCAAGAGCTATACTAGGGTACATTGATGCAAAATCTACTTTATAATTATACCTGTGAAAACCGGGACTGTACAAATTAATATGAGCTGCTTGAAAACTCTCTATCTCAGGGTGCCTTTCCTTGTTTTTATCAAACGTCAAAATATTTCTTTTAAATAGCGCCCTCCCCTGAAGTATCTTTGTTATGAAGGAATCTGCTGAGTTCATATAAGTTTCTAGTGGAACTTTCAAAACTTCAGCTATATATTTGTGTTGAGCAAAGTAATGATTAAATAAATATTTAGTAGCGTCACAATCACTCAGGACATACTCATTTATGGTATCTAAATCATAATCTAGTATATCATTGAGGTTAAAATTCAGTTCTATAGGGTCTAAACCGTAAAATCTAGATACATCCTTAAGTCTTTTACTTAAACCAGCCAATGCATAATCTCTTGATGCAAAGTTATAAACATCAACAATCAATCTACCCCAAGTCTCCACTTTACTCTTCTTATGGTAAGAAAAATCAGATTCCCAACCGTATGTTTTGTGATTATCTCTATTTAAATAGGGCCTTAAATTAATATTATGGAATCCTGCACGAGCAAACAACTGTGGTATATCATACCCTATCAGATTGTATCCATAAATAATATCTGGGTCGTATTTTTTTACAAACTCTGCAAACTTTAAAATTAAATCTTTATCACTTTCTCCATCCCAAAGATATGTTTCTCGTTGACCGTCATCAGTAACTATACCTACTGCTACAATAGGATGTTGTGGGCCTGAAGGAAATGAACCATCTGCTGAGGTTACCTCAAGGTCAAACCCTAATGATGTGGGTTCTCTGCTCGAAAACTCAGTAAAAAACTCGGGGTGTTCAATACACACCCTTTCTGTTTCATTACGTGTCAATCCATCAATTTTAGATAAAGGTGAAATAGCTTCTGGTCTTAACTCACTAAGATTCTGAACATTGTATTCTCTTAATAATTGTGTAGTTGATTTACCAAGCACATTATACTCTCGACCATTCTTGTCGTGCATATAATATTTATGAGTACGTGGTGATTTAACAACTCTCTTCTCTCCGTTTTGCCAAATAATTAATTGTTGTTCACCAGTCATTCTATTGACTGTGCTGTACGTACTAAACGCTGATAGGGGAATATTCATCCAGCAGGTCCCGGATTATCTTGGGGTAAACCATCTTTCCCTTCGTTATCTTCATCTATTAAAGGTAACACTTCAACAAGTCCTACGGCATCCATTATAGCAAGACACCACACTTTATGCATTACAGCTTCTTCAGTTTCGGATGCTCCAATGATAGGTGATTTAAGTTTCTCAACTTGTTCATTATGATACATTGCACATTCTTTCAGAATTGCTATCCATTGTAAACGTCGCTCTTCTCTTTCATCATTTAAATTCATACTATCATCTTTTTGGGAACAAGTCCCTTCCTTTTTAAAACTTCCCTCTCTGTGGGTCTGTATCTATAGACTAAATCACTCTTCTCATCACTTTGGACTGCCCATTTCTTTATAATTATAATATCATTAACCCTGCACCACATCTTTTTCTTTAATCTGCCGGGTATTCTTACCATTCTATGCTTATCATCTTCACAGAATGCTTTCATTCTAGAACCACCACTGATGTCAGTTACAGTAGCAAACATTTCACCACGTGGGGCGTAAGGTAGTTTAACCTTCATACCAGCTCCCATAATCGTCAGATGTAGTTTCAACTGGAATTTTGTTATCAGTTTTAGTTCCTAATTTTACCTCTTGAAGGGTAAATGGATTTATCAATTCTACATTTTCACAATATCTACTTATGTATTCGTCAGCTATCTCAGGCCAAGTCTCTTTTACTAAATTTTTAGTTTCAACCACTAATTCTTCCCAGTCTATCTTAGTGCTAGGTTCACGTATGAGTGGTGATTTAAAATATACTCTTTTATTATTTTCTTCTTCTATCTCTAAGAAACCAAGCATCTGTAATGAAGTTAATAGTGGAGTGATGCTTTTACCAGCAAAAGGTAATCCCGCTTGTCGGGCACATTGCTGTATTTCTTTCATACTCATCTTTATTACTTCGCTAGTAACCATACCAAATTTATCTACATCACTGTCTGGAATTAATTTAAGTATATCTATACCGTGAGAAGGCATTTGTAAGCACTCTGTAACAAATGTATCTATGTAAATCTGTGTGGCTAACCAATTATGCTTAGGTGTTACTAATCCATATTGCACACCATCTCTATCTACTGTCATCATTTCATCAGGGTAAAACCTTGCTACTGCATTTATTAACTTTAAAAAGTAATGCACTTTACTCCGAGCAATTGGAAATAAAGTAGGTATTATCTTAAATAAAGAAGGGCCACAAGGGTTCCTTACTTTAATTGCTCTAGTGTCATCCCTATTAATTATACATTTTGCTATGTGGTCTTTGAGTTCTTGTATTTCATCATCACTCATAGTTATAATATCTTCTTGTGGTCTAGCGGTAGTATCTAATTTATATTTTATTACATCTTCAGTCTGCTTTACTGTAGGGTTAGTATGGGTAACCATATACCTACGTTCTAACTCAGCATCCAGAAACGCATCGCCACGTTTATTCTCTACAGCTTTACACATAAAGACAAACTTAGGTATGAGCCTTTGCTCACGTATGTCACTTATAGTAACGTCAGTTCTTTTCCTTATAGCTGGTCTATCATCTGCCCACGTTTTAAGTATCTCAATGATACTCTCTGGACATTTCTGGGCCTCTGGTATAGCAATAAACCTAGAATTGTTTATAGCGTCTGTATCATACCATAGTGCTGTCTCTGACAACTGCTCTATGACTGCGGTCTTGATAGGTGTCCCTTCTAATAGATTGAACACAGCATTCATTATAACTGTTTTACCAGTTCCGCTGTATGCGTTAATCATAAAGTTCGTATCCTCTAATAGATACGCTAGTGCTGCAGTTACAGCCAACCTATCTTCCCCAATGATAGGAACTAACTCACCTTTACTATTCCTAACGTTATGGAAGTATCTAACTAAATCCGTTAATTCAAATTTCTTTTCACTCAATGTCTATATTCCTTTGCTTTTTTGATGTCAACTAACCCATTCTCTATTAATCTGATGGAGTATTTCTTGGCATCTTTATCCTCTATCGTAGGGTATTTTTCTTTAACTAATAAGAATAAATCAATTAAACTCATTGGTTTCTGGTCATACTCTACTAGTTTCATTACTAGTTCTTCGGGAACTACCCATTTAAAATCTTTTACCATATTTTGATATGCATCTAATGGAGAAGGTCTAAATATCTCTTTTACAAACATTTCTTCATTGGATTCAATAACATCATATCCATTATATTTCTTTCCATTCATATTAGTTAATTGCACATATGAAATTTTAAAAACCATATCACACGGGTTCTTATTACCATCAAAGAGTGCTGAAAATATCTTTTGTAAGTGAGTGTGAGTTGTTAAATTCACTGATAAGTATTTAATATCATTATTACCCTTACTTACATAGATACCATAAACATAATCTGTGCTTTTCTTTATGCCGTTCTGACAGTGAAAGCAGTCTTGGTCAAGAGCAGCCCAACATTTCACATAAGAATTCTTGGTGCTGCTCCAATGCTTAATGTTTTTCAAAGGATTAACATAAGCAAACTGACCTAGAGCGGTCATTGAGTGTGTTAACCACACTCTCTCACTCTTTGGCGACTGAATCCAATCGCTATAATCACTCACTTTAGTCTTGCTGAGTTGATTTTGGCTGTTGGTCGCCCTTGTCATATAGTCTAAAGTATGGTTTGTTGCTGCCTTCTTCCCAGTAGGAATTTCTAAACATTACAACTGCTTTTCCATCTTTAGTCTTACCGGAGTAGTATATCTCTCCTTTCTTGCTCTCGTTGCGGAATAACCCAACGATTTCTTCTAATTTTCCGTCACTTTGTGCCATATTTTGACCTCTTGCTAAGTAAGGAGAACTTAGTATATATAAGTTCCCCCTTAACCATCATTTGTTACCATCCTACCTGTAGCTTGGTCGATAGAATAAAAATAACCTTCATTATATCCCTTATTTATTTCATTTTGGAAGGATTCTTTTACTTCATCAATTATAGGAGCAAGTTCTAACAAACATCCTCCACAATAATGTTTATTCCCAATAAGTCTGGTTTCAGCGCACCAAAACTCATCAGGGTCGTTAAGGATACGACGAGTGCACATACAACATTTACCTATAATAGGTGCTTTGTCGTCTATCTTTACAATTTTAACTACAATATCTTCTTGTTTCACTCGAACATTCCTTTCATACCGGCGTTGCTTGGACCACCCTCATCACCAGCAGTGAGGTGTGCATCTCCGTGTAATTCTTTCATTAGTTTAGCAAATGCAGCAAACTGCGCCATAACACTCTCTAACGATTGTGTTTTATCTGTAGGTATAACATCTAATTCAATGTTACCTAATCTCATAGAGTGTCTAGAATGTGCTCGAAGCAAATCATTTTCTCGTGCTTCTTGCACGAACTTTTCCATTAGTTCTTTGTCAGGCTGTGTCATCTTCTTTTCGTTCTTCATTTATTATTTCTCCAATTCTTTTCACTGCGGTCCAATTTAACTTGAACTCTTTGTCAAATATACCAACCTTTACAAAAGATTTGTATAGACTCTTAATCATTCCCATTGTTTCATCAACTTTATTTTCAAGATGATTAAACTCGTGATGCATTTCATCAATTTTATCTAGTATTTCCTTTGTGTTTTCTACAAAGGGCCACCAATCACTTGTAAGGCTTTCGGTTCTTCTTTCTATGTTTGTTCTCCATTGAGCGTGTGGTTCCATATATTTTCCTCCTCTTTTTTATATCTGCTATGTGCAGGTGTTCGACTTTTCCACTTTTAGGGTAGATATATGGCTGTATTAAACCATTCCAATAATTCCAACAGTTTTCAAACGTTGGTTCTAGTCCCTTATTCATTACTTTCTGAGTTATAGTGTGTCTAAATTTACGACTGGGTTTATTCCAGCACTTTTTAAATTTATCCAAACATTGTTCCATCATATTCTTTTCCTTCCTTTCCTTCTTCAGTTTTGTTTGCTTTAAATACTTCTGCTAAGTTTTTAGGTAGACTACCTATCATTGCAATTTTTTGCTCAAAGAACTTAACATAAGCAAGTAATATAATTTCATCTCGCTTTGACATTTTAATAGTGTTATTAATGGTGCTGAGACTTGATATTATAGTCGTTGGCTGCATTACATTAAACACTTGAATCCACTTCTCATATACTGCTTTATCTCTATCAGTAGCGAGAAATTCATCTAAATCTATTTGTCCCTCTTCGAGGTCTTTCAGTTGATTCAGAAATTCTTTAATCATTTTTTCTAACCACTCTCTTTCTATTTAAAAGTATCGATAAATCATATCTCACTGGTTTAGACAGTCGTTTAAGTTCAGTTCCTAGTCTTTCAATGACTTTCCATTTGACTGATTTACGTTTTGCATCATCATATATCAGTGCCATTTGGTCAGGTCTTAATGCAAATACACGTTTATTGCGTGGTTCATCTTTTCTAATAAAGAACCAAGCTTTACCCCCTGCCTTTTCTAAATCTAAAGCATATTGCCTTTGGTGTTCTGGAACTGCTGCTTTTTTATTATAATATAATGGAAATGAAGTTTTATTTCTGCTTGTTTTACACTCAATTAAAATTGGTATTCCATTTTGCACTGCAAAGAAATCGCCGGGTTGTTTCTCCGAGATTGCTTTTTTAACGAAGCGAGATACGTCATTAGTATCTTGAATCCTAAACCACCACCATCCGGCAGTGTTTAATGATTTTCTAATTTCCCATTCGAAATTCTTTCCTGTATAATTATTTGCTTTCATATATAATTAATATATCGTCATCTCTGTTTTTAATGTGTCTTAAGTCTTTAACTGTATGATTATCACCTACATTATAGGGTAACACTTTAGTTATTTTTTTAATTGACCAGTATTTCACATCTTCAATGACTAATATTCCTCCTTTATTTAATAATTTACTATAATGTTTGGCGGCATAAATCTGAGAATCTTCAGTGTGAGGCCCATCATCTATTATAATATCGAATTTAATATCTTTAAATAACTCTAAAGCACCTAAAGTATATGCATCCTTTATGTAACTTGTAATTCTTGGGAAGTGATGAAACCAATAGGGTGGTTGATTAGGGCTTTCAATATTTATCGCGTGAATCTCTGCATTAGGAAAGTAATCGTGCCATAATTTTATTGACCCGCCGTGACCTATTCCTATTTCTAAAAGTTTGGTTGTATCTAATCTTTTATCTTCAAATAATTTTTCATATTCTGGGATGTATGAATGGACAGTTCCTTTATCAGTCATTTCCCCTACTGAATTTTGGACTATAGTGCCGTATTCATTTCCCCATAATTTTTTAGCCTGTTTTAATACTTTATCGTTTATTTCTTTTAGTGCTTTCATCTTTATCTCCATAGAAATTATTTTTAGGTGCTTTATCTCTACCTAATCCTTTAGCATAGCAATCATCACAAACATATATTTTAAAAGTTGATGTCCATAGAGCTACTCTATGACAGTATAAACACTCTAGTCTTTTCGTTTTTCCTGTTTGTCCTGACCTCTTCAGCATT
>Ga0098061_1001575_pt1 | contig 11024 bp, 20 predicted proteins | sample 22_taG_FD_92579 | JGI IMG/M metagenome (GOLD analysis project Ga0098061, IMG submission 92579) | Marine viral communities from the Subarctic Pacific Ocean - 22_ETSP_OMZ_AT15343 metaG | ecosystem: Environmental > Aquatic > Marine > Oceanic | place: Subarctic Pacific Ocean | collected 2015-01-20 | reverse complement strand
GCTATAGAAACAAATGCAAACATATTACGAACTGCGAACTCATCGTAAAATCAATCGAGAGCAATACGAAAAAATAAAGGAGAATATTGCGTGAAGAAGCAACAAGTATTAACAAAAGAACAACAGGCATTTATGGAAATGCCCCAAGATGAAGTGGATAGAATGATCGAGCAATTTATAGCTCAAAATCCACGTACACTAGAACCCAGAAAACTAAGAGAAATGCGCCCATTGATTGGGCCGCACGGACGACCACGGAAACACTTTACAAAGACAGTTACCATGATTGAATATGGTGACGTCTTAATACGTGCAAATCGTGGACGTCCAGCCACCGGAGAAATCCGCGTGAGAATTGAAGTACCGCATAACCTTATTGTAATGCGCCCACCTGTTTCTTATAGACTCACTAAAAAAGGCGAACTGGTCAAGGTGTGAAAACCGGCGATTTAGTAAAAATACGCTCGCGAGCCGGATACGACGTTGCTTCGCAAATTGGCGTCATAATTGATGCGCTCGAACAATCTGATGGGTTTTATGTGCTGGAAGTGGCTAGTGATGGCGATATCGCCTGGTATAGTGATTTAGACTTACAATTAATCAGCGAGAGCACATAAAATAACTCTTGACAAACCACCCCACAGATGATATACTTATAATATGAGTAGAGAACTTATAAAATCAATTCTATTTGTAATAGGTTGTTTTTTGTTTTCTCATATGTTTTGGATGCTTTACAAAGGATAAAGTAAATGTTTTACATCGAAAGAATGTTGTCGAATGATTGGGTAATTGTCAGCGGTCCATGGGGTTGCGAACAAACCGCATACATTCATGCTAAAGACTATTGCGATGGTCGCCGCGTTCGTATTACCAACGAAAACGGTTCTGTTGTCAATATCCTGTAAATCACTCCTGGCAGGAAGCCAGCGAAATATAAAGGAGTTTTAAGAGTGCGCCTGTAAGCAAATAAAAGAATTTACGGGGTTGACGGTATGTAACTAGTCTATATGCTGGACGATTTGCTGTCAACCCCGCTGACTTGGCACGCGACTAGCAATAGCAATAACCGTGCCAAAGAAAAAGGTTGACACTTTGGACTTGGTGTGGTATACTTATTATAGGGACGTTGCATATGCGACGCTCCGAAAGAGGGCGGAGAGTAATAATATATAAATTTACACCCTCAATGATTACGGGGAGTTAGTTTAACTTTCCCTTAGTGGAGATAGAATGAAAGTAATTGATTGGCTATACAGATTGAGCCTAGGCTTCTTTATAGGGGTCGCAGCAGTAACCACCCTCGCTGCCATTGGCGCAAATGATTATCTACAGTTAGCCGGTGGCTTTGCCGCTAGCGTTATAGGTTTTGTCTGGCTTAAAAAGGTGTTGGAGAGTAACAATAAAAAAAGATGAAAGAAAAGAAACAACCACAGATGAAACTATTAAGTATGGCTATGACAAATGAACTAGCCTTAATGATACTACCATTCGGTACAGGTTATTACCTAACAGAAGAGGGGGTACCAGAAACTAACTCCCTTACGTTTGCCATGGCTTTACAAGGTGTTGCAGCCATGCAAAGTCCACACAAAGTACCTGAAACCTACACAAATTAAAACTTAATAAAATCAATAGCATAGGGGGTCCCCCCCTCCCCCCATACCCGGAATGTATGTCTTAGTAATGATATCAAGGGGTTAGAGCGCGACTAAGTGCATGTTCATAACGCGGCTAAAATTTTGAGATTTTTTAAAATTTACCAGATTTACTAACTACTTATAATAGCGAGGGCACAAAATGAAACTAACAAAACAACAACTTAAACGCCTAATCAAGGAAGAATTATTCCAAGAACAAAACTATCCGGGTACCAAAAATATTATATTAAATGTAATTAAAAATTTGAAGCAAGGCAACAGCGAGAAAGCGGTCGAAGATCTCAAAGCGCTAGCCATGATAGAGTCAGCGTTTTTGATCAGTATATTAAAGAAAGGGATTAGTCAATAATGAAACTAACTAAATTAAAACTAAAGCAACTCATTAAAGAAATCGCTGAAGAAGAATTGGAGATCGATTCGTTCGAAGGTGCCGACCCCGAATGGGGCGCGCCCGCGGCGAAAGAGCAGTGGGCAACAGACATGGAAAAGATAATGGAAAAAGCTGTTCGTTTGTATGAGAAGATGCCCCTGGAGGGCAAAGAAGCTTTTACAGAAGAATTCGAAAAGTACGCTAAGCACTGGAGATACAAAATGCGTGAGGAGACGGACGACACGCCCTCTTGGATGGAAGACGACGAGGACGTGGGCGACGACATATGAAACTAACTAAATCAAAACTAAAACAACTCATTAAAGAAGAGCTAGAGAAAATATTGCAAGAAAACAGCTGCGAAGACGATACAGACTGTACCGGAAATCAAATTTGCTATAGCGGCAATTGCGGCGCGCCGCGAGATCAATTAGGGGGCGATCCGCTCGAACCTCTTCCCACCGAACCATCGGGAGCGCCATGAAACTAACCAAGTCAAAACTTAAACAAATTATTAAAGAAGAACTTACATTTCATGAACGTGCCTTAGAAATTTCTGATCCTGAAAAAGTAGAAGGTATTTTTATAGACTATATTGAAAAACATCATCCGGGCTTAGATGATGAAGAATTCAATTATATTGTCGGTGAAATTATGCGCGGCAAGCGCTCCATGGAGCTTGGCGACGGCGTAAATCTTATGAAGAATGTACATCCAGAAACAAGCAGGGAAGTTGCAATAAATCAAGGAAGACTTGAGCCTACAGAAAAAGATACGTCTTATTTTCAACAACAGGCTCAACAAACCAAAACATTTGGCACCTCATCTGTTTACCCAACGTTAAATCCCGCATCTGCAAAAACTCGTGCATACTACACCCCCACTGAGTTTACTGAATCTTTTTCAAAATAATATTTTCTTGATTTTTTTATTTATATATATTATAATAGTAACATAAAGGAGATAAAATATGTTTAATGCTATTTTAGCTAGTTTGATTATATTTCAGGCGGTACCGCCACAATTATATAACCTTAATTTTAACCAAGTTGATTCTAATGAAGGTGTTAATATTGGTTTTGTTGAGTTAGTAATTACACCACAAAATGGATATAAGTGGGGCACCGAATATAACGCTGAACTAAAAATAAAAAATAATTCTAATGTTATACTAGAGAAAAAGTATTTTTCTTGGAAAAATAAAGATTTTTCTTTTAAAGGCAAAAGTGTAGTTGTTAAGATTCCTTTTGAAATCAAACTTATGAAAGATCAAATTATTAGAGGAAAACTTAGTTTTCTTGTTTGTAATAAAAACCACTGCCTTCTTCAACGAAACATTAAAGTGAAGTTTAAACTAACTAGCATTCCTGGTTGCTAAAAAATAGATCTTACTTAGTGTTGCAACTATTTATAGTTAACAAGAAGGGGCCCCTCCATGAAACTAACCAAGTCAAAACTTAAGCGTTTAATCAAAGAAGAGTTGCAGAATGTACTACAAGAACAAGATCCATGCGGCCAGAAGCCACCATTACCTAAAAATTGGCAACATATTAAGAAAGGGCAGCCTGGCTGGAATGAGCGCATGGCTTTTCGCAAATGGTATATCTGCAAAAAGAAAGGGGGGAAGGGCGCCCCCGGCGCGCAACAACAACCACACACCATGAAGCCCACAACGCAACAACAAGGGCAACAAGGGCCCTTAAAATTAATAAATGACGGATGGGCCGGAGCGATGAATATCCTATTCAGCCCGGAAGAGTGGACAAAAGCCACTGGATTACGCCAAGACCGCACCCGACAGCTTGTACAAAAAGTTATGAAACCTTTTATGACAAGTATTCGTAACGGCCTCAGAGGCCTTAACAAGCAACAAACAAAGGGATAATAATTTTAATATTTCTCTTTACACCCCAATATAAATTTGTTAATATAATACTGTAGCTCGTAAATGAGCGTTTAACCAAGCCCCTATAAACAGGGCGATAAAGAAATTATGAACAAATTTACACCCACGGTATTATACCATTCTAAACTGATTAAGCTCGAACAGATCAAATCTAACGAAAAAGAAAGTCAGGCGCGCAATCAAAGCGTCGACACAGACAATCTCAAGCGCATTGAACAAAGCATTTCACAGATTAAACTGCAAAATCCAATTGCAGTAGAAGTTGTTTTTATCGATGAGCAGGATGAAGACAAATCTGAATATAAGCTTCGTGATGGATCTCATCGTTTTAAAGCATACGAAAGCCTGCAGGCAAAACACAAAAATACTATAAATTATGATAAAATTACATGCGTAGTTTATGAAAAACACACAGGCCAGGATGCAGCATCCGATTGGCTCCAATGGCAGCATCAACAGAATGAGCATCTAGAAAAAACATGTCGCCGAAATTCATTTGATGATTCTGTTGTTACCGCTTACAAGCTTCTAGTGTCTGGCTATCTAGACAAAGACGCCGCTGATCTAGTAGCCAATGGCAATTGGGCCAACCCGCTAGTAAATTGCGCGCTAGAAGATTGGATTAGCGCCAACTGTAAGGGTCTATCCAACAACCAGCGAGAAGAAATGCTTGAAAATATTCACGCAAAAGGCGGCAGCTTATATAATTCGAAAGTTAAAAAATATACACGCAATGACGTTCGGAAACTCCTTGTAAAAAATTATGACATCCCAACAAAAGGTCGCTTGCCTCTCACATCAAATAGTGCGAACACTACGGTTTGGGTAGCTACCGATCAAAATTGGTGGACTACAGCATTATCACCCGTTTATCGTGTGCTTAATACGGGCGTTAAAGAGACGCGTAATGATATTGTTTTTCACTGTCGGAAGGGGGGTGTTACACAAATTGATGCACGCCGTAAAGATATTAAAAATATGGTCAATGTCATCAATAATTGGTTTAGTAGTAACATTCCTGCCTTTAAGCATGTTAAAGTAATTGATGATGTTAAGATTCTTGGACAAAAACTAGCTAAACAACACGGCGAAAAAGACGGTGAGTTCATTTAAAGAATAAAAAAATTTCGTGAATTGGCGGGCCCTCGTTAAATAAAAAAAAATTTCGATTTGCTTTAAAGACGACTATTTACTTTAACGAGGGCAGCTCATGAAACTTACTAAAAACAAACTTAAACAAATCATTCAAGAAGAACTAATATCGACATTGTTGCAAGAAGGTGAATATAAATGTTATGAGGACCCCAAAGGACACCCTAGGAACCCAGATATGAAAATATTTAAAGTTGCTAGTCAAAGAACTAGGGTGTTTTGTAGCAAAATTGGGTGTTTTCCAGTCAGGGATGGCCCATGGGATATGACACAATTTACTCCCCGAGACTGTCCTAATTAAATCAAAAAAAGAATTTCCTTCTCTATACAACTACTTATTATTAGTAAGGAGCCCAACCCATGAAATTGACTAAATCTCGACTCAAACGACTCATTAAAGAAGAGCTGCAAAAAGTATTAATGCAAGAACAATGTCCGCCAGGAATGACACAGCAAGGAAGCCAATGCGTTGGCCAACCGGGCGAGTATAAAAAGCCTACAATAACGCAAACTTCTCAGGGCGCCCCAATAGAAATGCCGGCAAAGGACAAACCAGCAAGAAATGAAACTGACTATGCCCGGAGCGTTGCAGTCCCCCTTTGCCAAGCGCGCTGGAGCATTAGAGATCAAAAAAGGTTATTTGATAAAGCAGGTGGCGGCCGATGGACCGTAAAACAGTTAATAAAAACCGCAAGAGGCACAAATGGAAAAAACCTCGGGCTGCAGCCTCTGATGCCGGGCATGAGGAATGACCTGGCATCGTGTAAGCGATTTGTTGGAACGGCGCGGCCGCGCAGAGCAAAGCCGATGAATAAATGGGACTGTGCTAAAATCTGTAGTAGAGCAAATTCAACCCAGGCGCGAGAAGCCTGCAAAAAGTGCATGCAAGCAACGAAATAAAATTTTATTGAATATAATTTAGAATACTATTTTCATCGAATGCTTTTACTTTGCCATCATTAATGAAAACATAGGTAGGGGTAGGTACTGAATTTGAGTTTAGATTTTCTCCAAACCATTTTTTAACACGTTCACGATTTTCAGCGCCCACGGTAATTTCCATTGTAAAGACACCATTTTCAGAAATAAAATTTGCAAATTCCTCTGATTTCAAAAAATTGTTCTCCATATAAACACAGTTAGAACAATAATCAGCCGTGAAGTTAATGAACACTGGCAATTCCTTATTACTTTCTAGAAGCTGCTCGTCAAAGCTAACCCACGTAATTTCTGCTTGAGTTGTTTTTTTTGATTGCGTACAAGAAATCAAACTTAATGCGAAAACAACAAAAAGACATTTTTTAAACATATTCATGATATGTACTCCTTTTCTAATATTAATATTAACATAATAAATCAACAATGTCAAAGATTTAAATACTAATTTACATTTTAGTTATTTTAGAACTATTTATAACACCAGGAGACCCTATCATGAAACTAACTAAATCAAAGCTTAAGCAACTAATCAAAGAAGAGCTTTCTAATGTTTTAAGAGAACAAGAGCCCCCTCCCCAAGAACCGCCGGTTTGGGGGCCGGCCGATCCACCAAACATTAATGAGATTTGGAGGGTGGTACAAGAATTACAACGACGCGTCGACAAAATAGATCCGCAACCCGGGAAACCAATCCCACTCAAACCCGGGAGTACGGGCGCCTCCCCTGGATGGCCACGACCGGGGAAGGAGACTGCGCCGCAAAAGCATACTGAACCTGACCTGGCATAATGATGTATAAGGTATCATAAAATGAGAGATTTAGACCCAAGAATCCAAAATTTAATTAAAACAGTTAAAAAACTGATTGAAGAATTAGAAACTAAAGCTCCAAGCCAATCAAACAAATTAGACACAAAAACCAGCATTGACCCATATGCTTTCGATATTGTTGATATGAAAGGATATTCTGGTCAAGAGTATGGAGGCTTTCCTGAGCCTATCATGAAAATGGAAGATGAATTTTAGTTTAAGTACTTTAGCTTAAATACAACTATTTATACCATGCCGCCAAAAAAATATAATTTTGAACGTATTCTTAAAAAAGAGATTAAGACACTTTTTTTGGAACAGAAGATCGAAGCAAAAAAATGGGACAAAACGTTGCAAAAGCAACTTGTGCAAGAGCGCGAAGACGAGAAACTAACCCACGGCACTCCTAGCAACCCAATGAACGCTTATTACGATAATGAAGAGGCCGCGGCCCAAGAAGATCTAGATTTTATTCAAAAAGACCAATATCAACATGGTTGGGCCGCGGGCAAAACTAGAGCGTACGGCGTACCCGGGGATTTGATTAGTGATCCTACACCGTACCCAGATACTCTTAATGAGCGATTGTTAATGACATATGCTCGCGATCAATATACAGGCGGAAGTGATGGTAAATGTCCTCATGACTCATATTGTCGACGAGCAACAGAAAAGAGGATTCGCCGATTGAAAAAATCACTAATGTATTATCGCTCCGAATGCGGCCGCTCTATATATAGAGGCCGCGAGATAAGAGAATATGATAAAGAGGGTCTAGCTGCATGCAAAATGGTGGTTAAATTAGAATATGAGCTGGAGGAAAGAGAAAAGCATATTCCAATTGAGAGAAAAAATTATAAAAAAGAGATTGCGACTGGTAAATATGAAGGCGATGCCGCTATGCGTAGTCGTTATCTTGATTTTAAAGATCGACTTAGTAATATGAACAAAGAAGCTAATAAAAAAGCATGGAAGCTTCGAAAAGTTAGGAGACAAAACTTATACGATTTTAAAAAAAGATGGGGCTGTTTAAAGAAAACAGACGAAAAAGAAAAAAATAAAAGGCGGACTAAGTTACACGATTTATGGGCACGCGCTGGTGAAGAAGCAAGAATACGACTTGACCACTTGGAAGAAATGGTAGAGACTGCAGAACAGGGGCGCCCCATTCGAAAACAGAACACACCGGATCAATGGTATGCAAATATCAAATTATATTGGGACCTTGTCGACGGTGGTTTCATTGCTGGTGGAAACGACACCGTAGCAACGAAGGCGTGGCGACAATCCATGAAAGTACATCACGCTATCAAGCCGTCGACATCATTAGATTCGATTGGAGGGGTTTGGAAACTTTATATGCCACATCCACAAGATTGGCAAAAAGATCCCCGCAACAGGAACCCCGCGGGCCTAGCTGGTGGAGGTATGACTTCCGGGCAACCGCAACCTGGCTCAATACAGGGTGTACCAAAGCTTACTTGCATCGCCGCGGCCCCCAGGAAAACCGGCAAGCTCTCGTCGACCGGTGGCCCGGAATGGGCTGGAGAAAAAGGCGAAGAAGGCACCGTTGATGGGCGCCAAGGCGGCGGGAGTGTCATAACAAGCCCTAAGTTAACAGAGAAGCTGCGAAGTCTTTTTAAGTCTTCGCCTAAGTGGGCAGCTTTAGCAGAAAAATATCGTGAACGTTTTAACTGGGACGCGTCTGTTGAGGGGCGTCATGATGCCGCGACGCGAAAATACGCTCTTGGCGATTCTCTCGCTTTTACGCGCGCATTCTGGCAAAAATATGTTATCCCACCACCCAATGCTATCGTTTGTTTTATGATGCACAAAATAAAATCTGAACAGTGGGCCGAGCTTCTTGGAGACCCACAAGCCATGGCCAATTATAAAGGGATGCGCAAGGTAGTAGGCTATCTTATTGCAGATATGTATGAGAATGGAAAACTTACCGGCTTCTTACCGGTTTGTAGTCGTTTAACTCGTGACATAGTTGACGCTGGGCCTCCCTATAACAGTAAAGATATTGTCGTAGGTTTTGATACGACGGCGCAAACATGCAAACAGATGGATGTGCTTGGAAACGCACCGGGACAAATACCGCCATCGTCGCCTCAGACGGGCACTGACGTCGCATGCGAAAAACATGAATTCTTTGTGGATGAGAACGGAAGGAAGAGGTTGCGTTGTGCCAAGGAGATAAAAATTCCTATATATGCGAACCCGGAAAGACAGGAAGCACACGAGGTCGGCAAAAAAAATGTGGAGAACTGCCAAGCATCTCCATCGTCGGCCCTAGGCCGGCCGGTGCTACGTTATGATCTTGACAAGGCATTACAATACTTTAAAGACATGTGCGGCACCGTCCGCTTTTCCAGTGCCGGCGCCGCGCAGATTAATGGGTTTGGCATGCCATGGGCATATGAATTAAATATACGAGAAAGGGAGCGCGCGACAACAAAAAAACAATGTAAAGAAATATTCGAGTGCTTCGGGGTCGAATGTTGGGAAAAATACATTCCGGAATATAAAGAATATTTAAAATTTAAACGAGATTGCGAAGAAACGTGTCGTAAAAGTCGAACGCGTCGCCACTGTATTGCCTCTTGCATGGAATCAACAAAGGAGTGGTTCAAACGCGGCGAGGCGTTGCACCCCATGACATTAAGCGCTAAGATAAAGAAGGCAAAGCAGGCCTGCAGGATTGAGCAAGACGGTGGTTACGTCGATAAGGATGGCGAACCAGTGATAGATCGAAAATTGACCGCCGGCGATCAGTATGTTCCCCCGGGCGAAGCTGGAAGTTTAGATATATCGGAAGAAGATGGCCTAGGCCTTGGCTCCCCATTCATAATCCCACAGGGATGCCTCCCAACGGGAGTGCACAAATTCGAAACGACTGGAATAGCAGCTGCTGCGCAATGGTTTCAAGAAATGTTTTTGGAGCCGGCAGACATCGCCCTGGAGGTCGGTACAGGCGCAGGTATGACAAGAACTTTGCTCGGTCGATTGTTAGGTCTGTTTGCCTTGGTGTTGTTTGCACAGTGCGACGATCCTCCATGTCACGGGTCTGAAGAGGAAATGGATATATGGAAGGCCAAAATCGCAGCCGAGGAGGAGGAGGCGCGCCAAAGAGAGCTGGATGCGTTGCCCGACGAGACGCTAGGTGCCAATGAACCGGCAGCGTACCCGGAAGGAAAAGATTTAGTGCCCGGACCCAAAGAAGAAGGTATGAACCAAGATGAACAAACAGAAAAAATGATTAAAGAAGAGATTAAAAAGATTTTTTTGGAACAGAAAGAAAATTTACCAATTGACGACTTAAGTTTGGCGGCCGCGCCGCAGACACCAACGCCCGAAAATTTAGATGTGTATGCCATGGCAAAAAGATTCAGAGAGTGTATGAATAAAAACTTTTCGAAGTGGCAACAATGCCTCGGTAAAGAAGGTATTAAGCGTGTTAAGCCAATAGCGTCTCAAATTACAAAAGAGCTTGCCAAAGAAAAGCTTGATCTCAGAATGATTAATCAACTATCTATCAAAATGGCCGGGGCCGCTAGATGCATACCGCCGGCGTGCGCACAAATAATGGCCCAGTTAAATAAACCCTAAGACTAAAAAAAATAAAAATTTTTATTTACAAAATAATATAAATGCTATATAATATTAAAAAAGGAGATATATTTATGACTACTACACATAAAGAATCAAAATTAGAACAAGAAGTAAAAAATCTTAGTGATCAAATCGGTCGCTTGCAAACCTGTAACTCTAAATTGCTTGATGAGGTTGCAACTCTTAAGAGCAATTATACTAAATTAGTAGAAGATGTTGGCGTACGTCTTGAGGCGGTCCATGAAAAAATATTTCGATAAAAACAAAGAACACTCAACAATAAGAAAATTTTTTGATACAATCAAAATGTTTCTTTTAATGGAATAATAATATGCAACAAGAACAAAAAATTAATATAGATCTCAGCAAAGCAGATGATATTGGGTGTGCCAAGTGTGAAAACTTGTATTTCACACCGGTTGTCTCGATTAAAAGGCTTTCCGCACTTTTATCACCGACAGGTCAGGAAGTAAAATTTCCTGTTCAAGTATTTCAATGTACTTCTTGCGGCGCTGTAGAAACTCCCTTTTCTGAATAGATAAACTATTTATAACATGTCGTTCTCATT
>Ga0098061_1001574_pt1 | contig 11027 bp, 7 predicted proteins | sample 22_taG_FD_92579 | JGI IMG/M metagenome (GOLD analysis project Ga0098061, IMG submission 92579) | Marine viral communities from the Subarctic Pacific Ocean - 22_ETSP_OMZ_AT15343 metaG | ecosystem: Environmental > Aquatic > Marine > Oceanic | place: Subarctic Pacific Ocean | collected 2015-01-20 | reverse complement strand
TGCTGACTTAGGTACAGTTTCTGCTGCTACATCAATTACTGCTACCGATTTAGTTGGTACTAATGTTGATGGTATTCTTGGCGCGGACACTGCTCGGGCTGCAACAGTCACCACTTTGACTGCAACTGGCGATTTGACCGTCTCGGGCGATTCAACCCTTGGTGATGCTAACGCCGATGTGTCAGTTGTCAGTGGTTCGATGAAATTATCGATGTTTGATGGCACCGACGCCACCGACCAGGCGACTCTAAGAGCATTCTGTACTAGTTCGGTGTATTTTCAGACGCCTACCACCCAAACTCCTGCGACGCAGTGGAATGGGCACATGATTTATGTGGGCAATGCATATGCTGGAGAATCTGAATCCGACGAGGGTGAAAATGCGACTGCGTATTTCAGCGATGAACAAAAGTGGTATTTTTGCGAGAGTGGATCTTGGTATCCATCCCCGTTCAATAGCTAATAGATTTAGATAAAAACACTTTTATAAGTATTTTTTATGCTGGCAGCGTCCTAGGAGATGCTGCCAGTTTTTTTATGGTGTCATGAGCTGATGGATGGCCGCATTCTATATAGATTACTACTTATAACCATGGGCACAGGTTCAGGATACTACTATAAAGCGAAGATTGTTTCTGTTTATGACGGAGATACTTGTCGTGCGGATATCGAGTTGGGATTCGGAGTAGTCTTGGAGAACAAAACGATTCGTCTTGCTAACATAGATACTGCGGAAATTAGAGGAAACGATAAAGAAGGTAAAGAGAGGGCATACGAAGCGAGAGACAGACTCAGGGATCTTGTTTTGGGGAAAGAAGTGACGCTACAGACTATCAAAGATAGGACGGGTAAGTACGGCCGCATCATAGGAACAATTTATCTTGGTGGAAAAAATATCAATGAGATGTTGATAGACGAAGGTTTAGCAGAGAGAATGGTCAGGAAAAAGCCTCGCAACGGTAAGAAAGAAAATGGTACTTCTACTCAAGGCAAGAAAAGCTCAACTAAAGAAGAGAAGAAAGAAGAGTCTCTCGCTGTCAAAATAGAGATACCAGAAAGTGTGATACAATCCATACAATCCACTTCCGGCTCTTCATAGTAAATTATTGCACCTCCGAGGAGTTTATCAGCCCCACAAATAATTGGTTTTATTATCTAGAACGCGGAAAGAATTATCTCGAATGTGGATAATGGGCGATAAACTTAGATTTTAGACTTTTTAGTAACTATTTATTGGGAGATAGATCTTTCTTTATGAGGAGACGCATATGTCATCAAATACTATGCTAAAGCAGGCAATTATAGACGCCGACGCTTTACGTGAAGTCGCGCTTAAGAATGCTGAAGCAATTGTAGTGAATAAATATTCTAATCAAATCAAAGAAGCAGTCGATACGATGTTGGAACAGGAAGAGGACGAGATGTTCCCGCCTGAAGAAGAGGGCGCTGAGGAAATGGGAATGGAGATGCCTATGGCTGATCCTGGTGGACTCCCCGCATCTCGTGCAGCGATGGCTCCAGAGACAGAGCCCGCAACCAACTTGGAAGACCAGGCAACTTTGGCAGCAGTAGGCGGCGAAAGGCTATGTCCATGCCCTGATACTGGCACCACCATTGAGATTGACTTTGCAGGACTTCAAGATATGATGCAAAAGCTGGAGGAGCCGCAAGCTGGTGGCATGGAGCCCGAACTCGAAATGCCTCCCGAAGAAGGCCCGCTTCCTCCTCCTGAGCCTGAAGAGGTTCTACCAGATGAAGAAGAGATCATGGAAGAAGAGATCATGCTGGAGATAGATGATTTATTAGAAGATGATGAGGAAGGTGCTCTACAAGAGAAGATCACGGCGCATTCCGAGAAGGATCCTGAGAAGGCATCAGCTGAAAAGAAGGCTGAAAAGACCACTCAGCCGAAAAAGTCGAAAAAGTTTCAAGGATTGGCTCCCAAGGAATTGGATCCGCCATCTACTAAAACTCATGCTGGACCTCGCCCACAGCGCACAGGGCCGATTCCAGACGAGCCTCTTCCGCCGAAGAAAAATCATCCAAAAAAAGTGCAAAAGATGAAAGAAGCTCTTCTGCGAGAAAACTCTAGTCTCACAAAAACGAATTCAAAAGTTCTTAATGAAAATAAGATTCTCAGGCAAGAACAACGACACATTATAAAAGAAAATAAAGATCTCAAAGGTCTTTTAAGGAAAGTTTCCGGCAAATTGGAAGAAGTTAATCTTTCTAATGCCAAATTAGTTTACACGAATCAGGTTCTTAATAACACCTCCTTGAATGAGCGGCAAAAACAACGTATTGTCGAGTCTATTAATGGTGCTGATTCAGTCGATGCAGCGAAGTCTATCTATGAGACACTTCAGAGCGCAGTGGGTTCATCTCTTGGTTCAAGAAATGAGTCACAATCACTAAGCGAAGCGATCACTAGAGGTAATACAACGATGTTGAGACAAAAGCAAAAAGACAAAAGGCAAGATCCTCGTATGGAACGTATGAAGAAACTTGCTGGTATTTAGTTCATTTAAGGAGGAAAAAAATAATGTCTGTTTTAGAAAAATTGACTGAGGGGATCGTTGATCGTGACCTCAGTCGAGAGAATCATGCTCTTCTCAATAAGTGGGAAAAGACTGGTCTCTTAGAGGGATTAGAGAGCGAGCAAAAGCGTAATACGATGGCCGTTCTTCTTGAAAATCAAGCAAAGGAGCTTCTTCGAGAGGCTTCGACTATGGCAGGAGCATCTGGCGGCGACGTTGAAGGCTTTGCTGCTGTAGCATTTCCGATTGTGCGCCGCGTGTTTGCGGGCCTAATCGCGAATGATTTAGTATCGGTCCAGCCGATGAGTCTGCCTAGTGGCCTCATCTTCTTTCTGGATTTCACTTTTGATCGTGATCGATTAGGAGAGTTGGCTGGAGAGTCATTGTACGGCGGCGGCGTGGTTGGGTCTCAATTGACCGGCGGTGTCTCACTGACCGGTGGTGATATTTCCAAGTCGTTCTATAACTTGAACAACGGGTATTCATCTCCTACGGGATCGACCACTCAGGCGGCTATCATCGTTGCATCAGGTAATGTAGGTGGACCTACTGATGCGGATAAGGAAATCGAAAAACTTGTTCGCTTCGATCCAGATATTGCTTCTGGAACGGCAGTAGCAGTGGCGTCTCTCACTCCATCGGATAGTGTTCTGTCTCAGCTGAACTACGACGATTTAGTGACTATTTCTCTCGACGGATTGACTGATGGGCGACAAGCGCGTCGGCTCACTCAGCTTAGCGGCACTTCAGATACCGTTATTCTTGTGGTCAATGTGGCTACTGGATCTGAGCACGGCGTGAACGAAGCACAGGTGATGGCCGATGCTTTGGTTACTAGTCAGGCTGTTAGTTATGTTGAAACTGATAACTTCCGCACTGGCGGAGCGATTGGTTCTATTGAGGGTGTTGATCGATGGGGATTGGAAAATAATCCGAACATTCCCGAAATCGACATCAAGGTGGACAGCGTTGCCGTCACGGCAAACACCAAGAAGTTGAAAGCCAAGTGGACTCCCGAACTGGGACAAGACTTGAATGCTTATCACAATCTTGATGCCGAAGTTGAATTGACCAGCATTCTGTCTGAGCAGATTGCTCTTGAAATTGATCAAGAAATCTTGGAAGATTTGGTCAAAGGCGCTACCGCCGGTAAGTATTACTGGAGTCGACGCCCCGGCCGGTTCTTAACTCGCGACACTGGTTCCCCGATTAGTACCAGCGCGAACGAGAATCTGTTAGGAGCAGACTTTACGGGTAACGTGTCAGAGTGGTATGAGACTCTGCTCGAAACTATCAACGATGTGTCCGCTCAGATTCATCGTAAGACGCTTCGCGGCGGAGCAAACTTTCTAGTTTGTGGCCCTGAAGTATCTAACATCCTTGAGTTTACTACGGGATTCAAGGCCCGCGTAACTCACGATGATGATAAGGGCACTGCCGGCGCAGTTAACGTCGGTAATATTTCTAAGAAATGGGACGTATATGTTGACCCTTATTTTCCACGAAATGTTATCTTAGTCGGCCGTAAGGGTAGCTCGTTCCTCGAAAGTGGATACGTGTATGCTCCATATGTGCCGCTCCAGGTGACTCCCACTATCTTTGGTATTGAAGACTTCGTGCCCCGAAAGGGTGTCATGACGCGATATGCCAAGAAGATGGTGCGTCCCGATTTATATGGATTGGTTATTGTTGAAGACTTGCTCGGGTAATTCCTCAAGTTCCTAGACTAACTAAAAAGAAAAGAGTCTTCATATTGTATATGGAGGCTCTTTCTTTTTTTGAAAAACTAATTACTCTGTACTAATATATTCTGTGGAGGAAACGATGTGGCAGTTCCTACTTTATCACCTAGTTCTAACTCAAGTTTAGTGGTCTTACCACAGACGGGCTCCAGGTCAGATGTAACTGGGTCGCTGCCCTTCGGAGTGTATACTGGTGAAGAATTCGTTTCTGGAGCCGTAGACCAAGTTTCTTACGTTTATAGGAAATTGGGCGGCGATGTTTTGGATATAGAGATTACTGCCAAGCAAGTCTATACCGCCTACGAAGAATCAGTTTTAGAATATTCTTATATTGTCAACATTCATCAGTCTAAAAACTCTCTTTCAGATATGCTGGGAAATCCTACTGGCAGCTTTGATAGTGACGGGGAAATGAAAGATGGATCTCTGAAAACCGCTTTGAGCGGAACAGGCGCTGAGTTGCGCTATCCAAAGTTTAATTTTTCATACGGAAGACGAGCGGCCATGGGACTATCTGAGCGCGCGGGAGTCGGTGGCGATAGTCAGTTTTATACCGCTTCCTTGGATGTGATCAAGAATCAGCAGTACTATGATCTGCAAGCAGCTGTATCCTCCAGCGCCGCAGCCGGAGGGGTAAATTTTTCTAATATAGATAAGAATAGGAAGATTACTATTACGAAGGTGTGGTATAAGTCGCCTCGCGTTATGTGGCGTTTTTACGGATATTACGGTGGTATCAATGCGGTGGGTAACTTATCTACATATGGACAGTATGCAGATGATAGTACCTGGCAGGTGGTTCCGGTATGGCAAAATAAGCTTCAAGCGATGGCCTATGAGGATGCATTATATACTAGAATTTCACATTACTCTTACGATATTAGAGATAACAACTTGCGGCTTTTTCCAGCCCCGTCAGGTGTTGATATGGAGAAACTGTGGTTTGAGTTCATAACAGAGGAAGACCCTTTGATCGATAAGGCCGGAAGAAACACGGGGGCAGATGGCATAAACAATATGAACACGGCCCCATTCGCTAATATTCCATATAACAATATTAATTCTATTGGAAAACAGTGGATCCGAAGGTTTGCTCTGTCAGTGTGTAAAGAAATGCTCGGGATTGTGCGTAGCAAGTTTGCGACCATTCCTATTCCGGGAGAGTCAGTGACCCTCGACGGGCCCGCGCTGCTAACAAGCGCCAAAGAAGAGCAAGGTGCTCTACGGGAAGAACTAAAAACAGTGTTGGACGAATTGACTTATACTAAATTATCTGAGCGCGATTCAACGATTGCCACCAATACAGAAACTTTGTTATCGAAAATACCGCTAGCGATTTATCCAGGATAGGGGGCGACAGTAGATGGCTGAAAATGTTGCTTGGACCCAACCTAAGAATCCACCTCCTCCATTGTTTGCAGGAGCAAAAGAAAGAGACTTTGTAAAGCAGATTAACGATGAGTTGATCGAGCGTGTAATAGGGCAGACTATATTGTATTACCCTATTAGTTTGGAGCATACTCGCTATCATCCTCTATACGGGGAAGCAATCCATAAAAGTTTCTTATCTCCCGTCAAGATAAACGCCCTTGTGAACTGGGAAGGGCAAGAAACAACTACAACCAATTATGGGATTGACCGTCGCTCGAAGATAACAATCCATTTTCACAAGCGGCGCCTAACAGAAGACCAGGACCTGAAAGTTCAGGAGGGAGATTTTGTATTGTATGGAAAATTATTTTATGAAATTGTTTCTCTGAATGAGCCGAAGCAATTGTTTGGCCAAGTAGATAACAAGATGGAGATTGCCGCTACATGCATACGGGCCCGCGACGGCGTGTTTGAAGAAGCGGCCCTTCCTGAAGTTTCTATTGCCAAATATAAATTAGGGAAGGAAGTGGTCAATAATGTATGTGTTTTTACTTTGAATATTCCTGATGACTGTAAGATTTGTGTACCAAAACTTTCTGGTGCGGATCCTAATTCCCTAGATTATAAGACACTACAGGAATTTGTAAGTGACCCTGATAAGTATGTAGGATACCAGTTTTATTTGACCGACCCCGGCGCTTCCCCTGTGGGTAAGTTCGTGGTTTCTAACAAATGGTATTTCAATGAAGATAGCACTTGGTATCCAAGTCCGTTTTTCAAGAGGGATAAGTAGAGATGGTGGATGTAAGAGGGATAGCGGTATTTTCGGGAAGCGATGCGTCGATTCATGAATTCCTCGAAGATGGGACGGCAATAATAGGATCGGGGAGTTCTCTTGTTCAAATGTCCGGTAATGTGGTGTTCGAAACGTCAGGACTGTCTGCCATGGCGGACGTAAGCTCTAGCGTTGATTCTCCGACATCCAATCAGATTCTAAAGTTTGATGGAAATCAGTGGATTCCAGGATCATCGGCGCCCTGGGACGGCCAACTTGATGGCAATGCTGGTATTACTGGATCCTTGTATGTTACACAGACAATTTCTGGGTCTACAATAACGGGATCGATCATAAGCGCCTCAAGTCTCTATGGCGACGGCAGTGGCTTGACCGGTGTCGGGGGCCTTCCGGGAGGAATAGACACCAGCATTCAATTCAACAGCGTGGGCACCATTTCAGGATCTTCTAATTTGACCTATGATTATGGCACCCAACTATTGGCACTAACAGGGACTTTGCATGCATCTGATATCACGGGGTCTAACATTACGGGTTCTATAGTAAGCGGTTCCTTTTTTTATGGTGATGGATCAAATCTTACGGGGGTAACAACCTCCCCCGCCGGCGCCACTACCCAATTACAATATAACGATGGAGGCGATTTCGGCGCGTCAGCTAATTTGACGTATGATGGGGCGCAAGTAAGCCTAACCGGGTCACTGATTATAGGAACTGGTCACCTAAATCTCACCTCTTCTGGGGGAGATAATTACTTGAGAGGATTTATGGGATTCCCCAGAATCCAAGAGATTAGTTCATCTGTTTCTGGCATCGACGCCATGGCCCAAGAACTTTACGACAATAAAGTGTTGTATAAGGGGTATGTTGTGTATGTGATGACCGGGAGCGTGTCTGCCTTAAGTGGCGCGTTTTTCCAGGATAATAAATTTTATTTTAACGAAATGGGGATTTGGTTTCCAAGTCCGTTTATTAGTTCGGAGGCTTAGGAGTAATATATTATGACATCAAAAAGTGCTGATAAAGAAACTATTATCAATTTGCACCCTTCGAATTTGGAAACTGTCGACGGGGCCCTCTTTAGCTGGGTAAACGAGAAGCTCAACGTTTTTGCTACTTCTAATAGGGGATGGGAAAAGGTACCCGTTTTATGGACTTCGGCCGAGCGTGCATACCAGGCGAAAAGAGATAAAGGGCTCAGAGATAAAGAAGGAGCGCTCATCCTTCCCCTTATTACTGTGGAAAGAGTATCTGTGGAGAAGGATTTGGCGTTCAAAGGATCCCTTCAGGCCAACATTTTTCCAGTAAATGATTATAGGGGGGGATCTATCCCCCTTGATCGCGTAATTAATCAAGTTAAAACGAAGAACTTTCAAAATGCCGATGCCAAGAAAGAATATGGGCAATTGAATTTTAAAGTTAAGCCAAAAAATAATAAAGTAGTTTATACTTATCGCTCTATACCTATGCCCGTTTACATTACAGTCATGTATAAAGTTATGCTGAGAGCGGAATACCAACAGCAAATAAACGAACTCTCCCAACCCTTCATGGTGGCAACGGGAGGAATCAATGCCTTCATAATGAGGGAGAAAGGTCACCGATATGAGGGGTTTATGCAATCTTCATATGCCCAGGAAAATAAGGTGGCGGACATGTCCTCGGAAGAGAGAATGTACCAAACCAGTATCGATGTAAAAGTTCTTGCCTACTTGATTGGGAGCGCCGATAACCAGAAGACTCCCCAGATCGTAGAGAGGGAAAGCGTTGTCAAGGTGAAACTTCCACGAGAGCGCGTTATTTTGGGGGATACGCCGCCATGGAAGAATGGAAAGTACAGAACCATGTGAGTTTCGCCAGAGAATAAAACAGCATTTGCTCTTTCTTAGAACTATTTACAAGAAGATAAAACTGTTATATATAGGTGAATATTTTTATGTTCAAAAATTCATTGAGGAGAGCAACGTATCATGTCAGTCAATAAATTTAAGTTTGTATCCCCCGGAGTGTTCGTTTCTGAAATAGATAACTCGCAGTTGCCCGCGTTACCAAGAGGCGTAGGCCCAGTTATTGTGGGGAGGTCGCTGAAGGGCCCATCCCTTCGCCCCGTTCAAGTAGATTCTTTTTCCGATTTTGTCGAAACCTTTGGAGAGCCAATCTTTGGAGGCGGATCGTCTGATGGCTGGCGTTCAGGGCCGAATGTCAACGCGCCAGGATATGGCACTTACGCAGCCCAAGCTTACTTGCGCAATGAGAGTCCTCTGGTTTTTGTTCGGCTAGCTGGCATTCAAGACGGCGAAGCATCTGGAGACGGTGTTGCGGGATGGCAAGCAAATGGGGCAAATATGTCCGGGAGCGCCGTTACCAACGATTATAATGGCGGCGCCTTTGGATTGTTTTTAATTAGGTCAGGTAGTAGCACCACCAACTTAGGAACAGGTTCGCTAGCCGCAATTTTTTATGCTCGGACTGGATCGGTGAGTCTTTCCGGAACCCTAGTGGATGGCGCAACTGAGGCTGAAGGGACCGCAGCGATTTTTAAATCTACCGGCAAATCTCAATTTACTGCTGTGATAAAAGATGAATCTGGAACACAAACAGATAAGGTTGTTTTCAACTTCAATGAGAATAGCAAGCTTTTTATTAGGAACGTTTTCAATACGAACCCACCTGCCATGAATGACGATGCAAATGTGGTTAAGGATCCCGCGACTAATTCTAAGACATATTTTCTTGGGGAAACGTTCGAGCGGAGCGTCAGCGATCAAGCCGGCTCCGGCGACAGCGCCCCTCCTGGATATGGGGTTATTTTAGGGCTAGACTCTGGCAGTAGCGATCAGCATATTCAGAGAATGCCACTCGCCGATGGCAAGACGGGGTGGTTTTTCTCTCAAGATTTGGGATCTTCGGGGTCATATGACGCACTACAGATGTCGCGCCTATTTAGGTTTGTTGGCATCGGTGGCGGAGAGTGGGCTCAAAATAATTTGAAGATTTCCATTACGAGCATTACCCCATCGAATAACGAAGCAGTACCTTACGGATATTTTACAGTACAAATTAGACAGATAGGTGACAGCGACAATAACCCTCGCCCGGTAGAAACTTATTCTGATGTAGATTTAAATCCCAACTCTCCTAACTTCATTTCACGAAAAATGGGAGATACGTATACTACTTGGGATCCCGCTGAGAAAAGATACACCACCTATGGAGACTATGTGAATAAGTCTCGCTATGTTCGAGTAGAATTGGGAGACGGCTTTGGCCAAGATGCGAAGCACCTTCCCTTTGGTATTCTCGGACCCGCGCGTTGGAAAGGCTTTGTGGCCCTATCAGGCTCCAGCGCAGCGAAAGATCTTGGATCCACCGTCGCCGGCGATGGCGATTTTGCGGATGTTTTTGTACTTGGAAACGATCAAATAGCGGATTCTTTAGCAAGTACGGACTCGTTCATTTATCAAGGATTAGGTGAGGCGGAAGGAGCTGCCATTACGGCATCATTTGAATTCCCCAGAGTTCCCACCAGAACCAACAGTAGTGACGGAGTGATCACCAATCAAAAGTCTGCATGCTTTGGTGCCACCACCAACATGCTTTCCAGCAATAGAGTGGACGCGAGCATACAAGATATGCTACGTCGCAAGCCGGGAGGCACTATTACGAATCATCCCACGACTCTTCCCAATTCACTAGAATATGCCTGGGCCGTTTCTCTTGATGATATCGAGTCAGGGTCCAGTGGAGTGCAAGGAGTATGGGTGAGCGGTTCTCGTCAATCCGGCGATTCCTTCACGGCCAAAGGCGGCGCCGATGGATATAAAGCGGTGTTAGATGCGGGATTCAATAAAATTACTGCGGTTATCAACGGAGGGTTTGAAGGAGTAGATATCCTTGAGAACGAGCCTTTCCGCAACAGCAAATTGAAAAACGGAACTCCCGCTACCAACTATGCTTTTGCATCAATTGACCGTGCCATAGATACATGCGCGGATGCTGAGGTGGTGGAATGTAATATGATGTCAATTCCGGGGGTTACGAATACCACCCTGACAAGCAAGTTGCTGGATGTATGCGAAGCCCGCGGCGATGCTTTAGGAGTCATTGATCTTGAGGGAGGATATGTGCCTCCTACTGAAGATGCAGACGAAACTTCTAGGCTGGGAACGGTGTCGAGCACCATTAGCAGCCTTAACGATAGAAATCTCAACAACAGCTATGGTTGCGCCTATTACCCCTGGTGTCAAGTTACTGATACGGTTACAACTGGTGGATCACTTTGGGTGCCTCCTAGTGTTGTGGCCCTTGGGACGCTCGCTAGCAGCCAAGCAGCAAGCGAACTGTGGTTTGCGCCGGCTGGATTCAATAGGGGCGGATTGTCTGAAGGAAGTGCGGGATTGCCAGTTACAAATGTGCGAACTCGATTGAATTCTTCTGAGCGGGACGATCTCTATAATTCCAACATCAATCCTATTGCTCAATTTCCGGCAGAAGGAATTGTAATTTTCGGGCAGAAGACCCTGCAAGTTACACGGTCTGCTCTGGATCGCATTAACGTGCGCCGATTGATGATCTACGTGA
>Ga0098061_1001571_pt1 | contig 11031 bp, 12 predicted proteins | sample 22_taG_FD_92579 | JGI IMG/M metagenome (GOLD analysis project Ga0098061, IMG submission 92579) | Marine viral communities from the Subarctic Pacific Ocean - 22_ETSP_OMZ_AT15343 metaG | ecosystem: Environmental > Aquatic > Marine > Oceanic | place: Subarctic Pacific Ocean | collected 2015-01-20 | reverse complement strand
CTGGGGCGCACCAAGGTGAAGAGGGGCCAGCAGGACGAATCCCACTGGCCCCTCTGGGCGGGCTTGAGCGCCCGTTCCCCTGACCCAGTAGCGCCAGCGGACGCTGCCTGGTCGCTCTCGCCCTCATGACCCGCTGTCGCGGTCGGCCGAAAGGCGCCCTCACATAGTCGACCCAAGTGACCGACAGGCCGCCGCCTGCTGGTCACTTGGTCGCGGGCTCCCGCCCGCCCTCTTGACCCACGAACGTCGTCACGTTCGTGGTCGCGGTCGTCACCGCCCCTCCCGCTTCAGCCGTAGCCGAGGTGGGGAGTCACCTTCGTTTGGGGCCGGGGCTCCCATGAGCCCTACGAGGGAACTCGCTTCCCCTCCATCTTCAGCTTCTGCAGCAGCGGTCGCCCCGTGGGGGACAGCCACACGTGGACCGGGTAGCGGACCGTCTTCCGCTTGATTCCCCGGGAGGCGGCCTCCTCGTCCGACAGGGTCTGGACCACGCAGTGCCACTGCGTGTACCCGGCCGCGAGCAGGTCCTTGCTCAGCTGGAACTTCGGCGTCATGCCGAACTTGTACGCGTCCCGGGAGTCGGCCTTCGTCATCTCCGGGTTGACCCGGAACGCCTCGACGGCCTTGGCGACGCCCTTGGAGATGATCTCCAGCTGCCAGGTCTCGGCGTTGCGGGAGTTGATGGTGATGGAGGTGGACTGCCACTCGACCGGGATCTCGCCGTCCAGCAGGCGGGTCTCGTTGTCGGTGGTCAGCGGGGAGGTAGCGGAAAGAGTCATGACTTCTCCAAAAGGTCCAGGTTGATAAGGTTCTTCATCAGTTCAGCCGTAGCCGAGGTGGGGAGTCACCTTCGTTTGGGCTTGAGCGCCCCGCCGGGATTGCTCCCGGCAGGCCTAGCACCCCTCTCGTTCGGTCCCCAGTAGGGCCCAGGCCGAGAATCACCTCTCTGCTGTCACCAGGCGAAGACCTTGCGGACCATTCGGTCCACGATGTCTTCGCGGACCACGCCATTGCTGGCGATGTCCACTCCGAACTGCCCCCTGATCCTGGCGGCAGTTCTGTCCTGGTTGTCGAGCTGGCGATCTCTCCGTCGTCGCTGGGCCTCCTGGTCCAGGTCAGCGACGAGATCGCGTCGACGCGGCCCCATCAGTTCACCCCCTGCTGCTCGGACGCCTGCGCCGAGGGCATGCCCACGACGACGTCCTTTGCGGTCAGTGCCGACCAGGCCGAACTCCAGAAAGACCCCGCTGTCGCGAGGACGCCAGGAGAGCTGTCGTCCTCAGTGTCGACCTCAGTGTCGGTGTCAGTGGGGATGTCCGCGCCGAAAGCACGGATGTAGTCCGCCAACAGGGCTCCTCTGGCCCTCGCCGTCTCCGACTCACCGTCGAGCTCTTCAGCCTGAGCGACTGCGAACGCCATGGCAGCGTCTCGCTCTGCGCTCAGGAGGGCGATCTCCGAGTTGAGTCGATCGACGGCAGCGTCGAACTCTTCGCCCAGGGAGGCAGCCTCATAGTTGAGTCGATCGATGTCGAGCTCCAGCGCACCGACGGTCTGCTCGGAACTCGACAGCGCGACCTGCGCCGCAGACAACTCCGCGGACAGCTCGGAGATCTGAGCCTGCAGCCGCCCCTTCTCCGACGTGAAGACGAAGCCGGTGGCGATGGAGAGCAGGAGAGCGGCGACCAGCGCCACCGGCCAGGCCATGGGGGCCAGGTTGATAAGGTTCTTCATCTTGTTTCTCCGATCCACGCCTAACGATTGAAAGACGCGAATAAAAAAACCCCCGCCCCCCGACCGCCAGAATGGCAATCGAGGAGAGGGGGTTAAGGATTCCTTGTTAAAAACCTTATGCCCTTTTTAGGGGGCAAATATTCACTTTTTTAGGGGTTTTTAGCCCTCCGATATCCGGCCGTTTTTGCGGCTTTTTCGGACGAGAAACAGGCCTCTGCTCTTGTCTTTAAGTAGTAGTCGCTTCCTGGGAGGTGGTATATCCCAGAGCTACCGTTGCCCTTGATCGGATAGTCCGACCAGCAACCGCCAGAGGGCGATGGTGGAGCGTGAGCGCAAGCAATCAAGCTTGCTGACACGAGAGCGAGGCTAGTCGCCAGAAGAGCTCGAGTCATCGTCGTCGGCTGAGTCATCGTCGTCGGCTGAGTCATCGTCGTCGGCTGAGTCATCGTCATCGGCTGGGCCTGGAAGACACCCTGGCCAATCCGAGCAATCCTCGTCAGCGCAGTCAACAAGCCCATTCGAGTTGTCGTCGATCATGTTGTCGCAGGTCTCTGAGGCCTTCTTTGGGCCGGAGAACTTGATCATGGCCAGCGCGATCACAACAATTGCCAGAACAATAAGAGCCTTCTCTTTGTCGAGTTTCATGTCTGCCTAGTGGTTATTCCGAAGACGAATCGTCGTCATCGCCAGCTGAATCGTCGTCGTCAGTGGCGGATGAGTCATCGTCGTCGGCAGCGGATGAGTCATCATCATCATCGGCTGAGTCGTTATCGTCGTCATCATCGACCTGCGCTGACGAATCGTCGTCGTCGGCAGTCGAGGAATCGTCGTCGTCTGCAACCTCCTCACCACAGGACGTGAGAACAAAGATCACAGTGCCGTAAATAGCGGCGCGAATCAGTCGCCTAATGAATGCCATCATTTGTCAGGCCTCCCTTGAAGTGCGGGAGCCTAGCAAAGCTAAAGGAATCGTGCCACCGAAGTGACACGACCCGCATTAGACGAACATGCCCGACTGGACATCCTCGTCTTCTCCCTCAGGGATAGACCTGAGATCTTTCTTGAACCGCCACACGACGGTTCCGGCCCGATTCCTGACCTTCTTCCTTGACCAGCCTCCAGACATCAACAGCGTGATGTCGTTCGCTATCCTCTGCCCAAGCTGCCTTGGGTTGTGGAATGCTGCCCTGTTCCCAATATCTCTATCAAACGAGCAGAACGCCGCGTACAGCTCCTTGGTCGTACATTCGAGAGAGAACATCTCGTCTGTAAGGTCGACCTTGATTCCGTACTTCACCTCGAAGTCCGACTTGCAATCGATCGACCTGTACTTGCTCTCCAGTGCGTCGAAGTGGAATAGGCACGGGTTGAGTTCGGCTTCTGTTTCGGCAGCAACTGCCTGTTGGTTTTTAAGCCATTCCTCAACCAGGGACCACATGCTGTACCCCTCTGCGGGGATGTAGGTCCATATTCCCTCCATCACTGCCAGCATCAACGCGAAGAACTCCTGGGTCCTGTCCTTTGTGTGCGACAAGATTCCAGACTGAGCTATCAGCTGCGCCCTGTGTGAAGGGCTTATGTTCCTCAGGACATCGGTTGCCATGATCATAAAGAACGCACTCAGAATCTTAGAGCGCCTCATCATGAGCCTCGCTGAGATCACATCCTCCATGAATGATCCCTTCTTGTGCGAGCTGCTGAACTCGATGTCATAGGTCCTGTTGATAAGCTCAGACACAGTGAACGGCTCGATCCCGGTGATAACAACCAGGCAGTTGAGCCGCTCTTGAACGTTCATCGAGTTGGTTCCCATCCGCCGCTTCTCACGAACCGCGCCTGTCGACACGACCAGGAGAAACTGCTTCAGGTCATCGTTTAGATTCCTGTTCTCAATGTTATCCAGCACCAGGAACGGATTCCTGGCCCCATCAGTAAAGTTCGCCGCAATCGTCGAGGTCTTTACTGCATCACTTCCATAGATCAGCTGAGAGAACAGCCGACTGGCCGTTGTCTTCCCACTCTTCGACGGCCCAGACAGCTTCATGAGCGGGTGCTTCGGCGTATACCCGAGAAGGAATACACAGAGCCCCCACACCGTCAGCATGTACGCATCAGGCACAGAGCAGGCCAGGGAGTCGATAAACGCCTCCTTCAGCAGTCGGAGCTCAGCCCCAACGTCGACCCTGTCATCGAAATCGATCGGCTCCATCTTGTCCGAAGACCCCAAGAGCATCTTGGCGTCATTGGCTCCATTTGGCATCAGCCTGTACGTTCCTGGAGAGAGCTCCAGGATCATAGAATCCTCTCTGTTCAGGTTGATGTAGATCCGATCGTTCACCCTGTCTGTGTGCATCCAGGACATGGTCCTGATCTTCTGCCCATGCTCCACACACCTCGACTTCAATCCATCCCAGGCGCACCTGTCCAGCGTGATGTGCCTGCTCAAGTGCCCCTTTCTGTCTAGCAACGAATTAAACTGGAGGTTGTCTCCTATCTCGTAAACGACACCGTCGAAGAACAGGTACTGAACCTCTGGCGCCGCATAGAACTGAGACCCGTTGGCTGTCATCCAGTCGAAGACAAGGCCGGTAAAGACGTGCGGATCGAACGGCTGATTCCTGTTCCTGCTCGCCTTGTAGGCTTGCAGTCGCTGGAACAGCGGAATGTTCGGGTTTGGGCCGCCCCCTCCGCCACTCAAGAAGTCAGCTCTGAACTTGGACTTCTTGTGCGTCTCGAGCTCTCTCTTTAGAAGAGAGCCGGAGAACTTCGTCTTCTTTCCCAGTGCCGCTATTGCGATTGCCTGCTCGAGCTCCTCTAGCTCGGCAAGGGTCTCGATCATATCTCTCGCCACTGCAACTCGAGCGGAGTCGTCTCCTATGACAATCCTGTCTATCTTCTCAAGTATCTTCTCAAGCGAAGGCTTCTCCTTCTTGAAGCCCCATCCAGACGGGCTCTTGAATCCGTGCTTTGACCTACAGTTCCTCTGACACGGGAAGCCGATCGTTGCCAGCTTTGCACAGGTGTGCGGGCCGACCTCGAGCAGGGCCTCTCTTGCCTGATCAATTTTTGAGTTCGTCTCGTCGGCAGAGTATCCAGAGTACGGAGCAGAGAGCTTGTGGATCACATCGTCTGAGCCGTCAAAGCTCGCCAGATTCATGATCATCCCATGCCAAAGAGGCTCGGGAAGAGACTCTGCCGACGACTCGCAGTGCTTTATGAAGTCACAGTTCTCTATAACCCTTGCCAGGCCTGGTCGATCCATCTGCTTGATGGGCTCATCCCTTGCCTCGTTCCCGGGCTCCACAACGTCATGGTCTGCTACCTCTGCGTCGATCAACGACGAGAGGATCTTCTTCATCGACTTCAGAAAGCCGAACTGGTCCTTTATGCTCTCGCCCTTCGGCATGGTTATGAATGCCGTGTTTCCGTCCTTCAGGTGGGCCCCGTTGAGAGGAAGAGCTATGAGGTTTCCGAGCCCCTTGCCCTTCAACATGTCCTGATTTGGAAAGATTCGGTCGAACGTTGACTGCTGGGATGACTCTTCTGGGATGAGCCCAGCGTCCTTGATGATTGAGTACAGGACCCCACGAATCTTCCATGCCGGGCAGTCACCCTCCAGAAATCCCCACAGGTGGTACCCAGTTCCAGACTTCGACCGCTCTACGTAAACATCCCATCCTCTTGCGTTCAGGTGCTTCCAGAAGCACAGGACGTCTGTGAAGGCGTCCCTTGTTCCGTCGTGGTCATCGAAGTCCACTGCGAACATGCAGACCGTGTTGTCGGTCTTGATCGGGTAGATCCCAACAAGCCTATCTCCGCGCATGTGACTTACGAGAATCTCATCCGTCAGAGATTGGTAGCCTCCGTCGTCGTCCTTCAGGGGGGAGTATCCCTTCCGGCCTCGCATATTTTCCCAGTAGACCGCGAACACGTCGTCGCGGCCTCGAAACAGATCCCTGTAGACAGAGAGCTTCTCCTTCTTGTCCATGAGTCCTCCTTTTCTTGGCAGCGATCCTCTGCCGAAAGATGGTTCTAGTAGGTGGTAGTGGTTTCTCCAAAACCACAAACAACCATAGAAACCATCAGCGAAAACGCTATAGATTCAGCGAGTTGCGTTAGTTTGATGGTTAGATGGTTAGTGTTAGGGTATGCACCCCCCTGTATATATAAGAGAGGCACTACCGCTCTTATACCCACAGCTTCATACCCACAGCGCATCCATTCTCTTCACGTAGAGACTACCTATAACTAACCATCTAACCATCTAAAAGAAGAAGAAGAAGGGGTAAGTTGCTAGAATCACAGCGAGATTGCTCGGATGGTTAGTCGATGGTTAGTCCGGTGGCCAGGGAGCCTAACCACCGGATTGCAGAACAGCTAACCATCTTTGGGCTTCTCGGGCAACTCGAAGAGCTCAGCCAACGGGCCACCAAGCTCTCGGACTGCGCCTTGCAGTTCTTCGAGGGCGAGGACAATGGCCTGAAGGTTTGCTGGAGACCCAATCATTTTCTTTGCCCGGACCCTGCCGGACACCTTCTTTGCAGAGCCGACAAGCGAAACAATCGACCTGTCGACCTGTCCGATAGACGCCTCTATTTCTTGAACAGTGTTCATTTCACCTCCTTGAAGATCGATGGGTCGAAGGACCCTGGGGTCAGCATGTCTGAAAGGCTCTTCTTAGACTTAACGCAGGAGAGCATCGTCGAGTCGACAGTATCCGGGCAGTACAGGTACATGAAGACGACTGGGTTGGTTTGGCCGGGACGGTAGATCCGCCGGTTCTTCTGATAGTCGTCGTCATACCTGTAGCTGATCGAATAGCTGATCGAATACTGAACCCACGTCATCGTGAGTCCAACTCCTGCGCTCTGCGGGTGAGCCACACAGAGAGTGCAGCTGGGGTCGCCCCTGAACTTGTCGAACGCCTCATCCTTCAAGACCTGGCCGCCGGACCCGCCATACAGTGCGATGGGATTCCTGTGGCTGAACCTCTCGAGGATCGCCTCTATCTCTGATTGGAACTCGGCCCAGACGATAACGTCCTTGTTGCCGATTTCCTCCAGCACTAGCTCGAGCTCGTCGAGCTTCGGATTTGACTTAAAGCCAACGATGTCTCCACCGTGCTCTGTGTCGTACAAGTACCCGCCAGTGATTTGCCGCAGCTTTGCGATCTTCGCTAGCTGGTTATTCACAGACAAGACCCTCTGCTCTATCTCAGCGAACAACTGCCTACTCATCTGACCGTAAGCCCGCCTGTTCTCCTTCGGAAGATGAACAGGGCGCTCCACGACAGTGATTGGCGGAAGGTCTACACAGTCAGTCAGCTTGATCGACACAGATCTCCTGGAGATCTTCGGAACCAGACTCTTCGAGATATTCGGCTTCGTCTGCCACTTGGTGAGCCCGGTGTTTCCGAGCCGTATTGGCGAGGCAACCTCGGTCCTGTAGTCAAAGTAGTTCGGATCCAGGGTCATCCCCCTGTCTACGAAATAGAACTGACTCCAGAGATCTAGCACCCCATTTGGAGCTGGAGTTCCAGTGAGGACAAGCCTGTGCTTTGCAGCCTCTGAGATCTTGACGAGACCCTTGAACCTCTTGGTCGTGTGGTTCTTGATAAGAGACGCCTCATCTACAATGACGATGTCAAACCCCTTGGCAGTAAGGGGTAGGACGAAGTCAGGCCTCTGGATTGTCTCGTAGTTAGCTACCCAAACGTCAATCCCGCTCCTGGCAAGCTCCTCCTTGCGAAGGTGAAGGCCAAGCTCTTTTCCGGTAGTGATCCCCGCTCTCTTCTGTCCGACCGTCGGCGCCTTTGACGGAAACCATAGGGACGTCCAGTTGAGGTCGCTAAACCTCTCTATGTCTTCCCCCCAGGCCTTTTGAATTATCGAGAGTGGACACACAACAAGAGCTTTTACGCCCCCGTTCATGTGCTTGAACCACTCAACAAGGCTGACGCCAACTGCAGTCTTGCCAGCGCCGCAATCAGCAAATATGCACGCGTGCTTCATTGTGATTGCGTACGACAGAAGAAGCTCCTGGTGACGAAACGGAGGAACCTTCCATCGATGAGATATTGTGGAGTTCCCCTCGATAACCTCCCCCCCCATCTTGGAGAGCTCCATGAAGTCCTTGTAGTCAGATCGCATCTCCCGGAGGAGCGGAAGACATGAGGGCTTGTACATCACCCTCCCAAAAATCCCACGGATTCGCATCAGGTTGTGCGGAGACCTGGAGCATCGGGCGCGGTTTAGCGCGCGGTCGAGTCTCAGGCTTCCAATTACATTCTGCAGAGCTTCAAGGGCTGGCCTGTCTGCTTCCACAAGAATGTGCTTCTTGTTTAGGTCGATCACGACCTTTCTTGCTTCGTTCATCCTCATATGATCCATCCTTTCGAGTTGTACTCGCCTCTGAACTCCGACCAGTGACTGCAGTCACTTAGGTCGCACCTCTCGCACAAGTCATGTTTCGAGAAATCCTGAGACAGGTAGGCAGCGCAGTATGCGCAGGCCCAAGCGCCGTTCAGCTTCTTTGTGCATGGCATAAAAACCCCGCAGTCCTCGCACGAGTTTTCAGCCCCTTCTTTTGCATGTTCGACCACAGCCGGCTCGAGTATCGGCAAGATCCCTTTCTGTGGGTGCGAATAGGAGTAAAGCCTTTCACCCCTCATCTTCTTGACCGCCGAGATTACCGAGCCGTCCGGGGCAGCCCAGCACCCTCCCTCCTCGGACATGATCCAACGAGCGCACAAGGCCCCGACAGCTCTGAAGAACTGGTTTCTGGCCCTCTGAACTGTTTCTTTGTTTTCGAAATCAGCTTCGGACAGGCCGGCAGCTCCGAGCATGCTTTCTGTTATGGACACGTGGGATATGTAGTTTCCCACGTGAGTGGACACCCAGTCAGACGATGTCTTTGGGGCGTCTCCGGTATGCCGGTCTGGGCTAAGCTTGCTCCATATCCAAACCCTCGCTGGATCTAGGGTTACGGACTTGCCAGCCTCCTTTATTCTGAAAATGTCAAAGGGACCGGGCGACTCGTGGCCAACCCCGTATACTCTGTGAAGCCATAGGGTGCCGTTGGTGTGCTTCATCCAATTAACAAATGACGCGGCTGATAGGACGCAGAATACGAGGGACGGATCACCACCATCGATCACATCGCCTACGCCGAGAGATGATTTCAAGTACCGAACCATTCCCGGCGGGGGACAGTTCTTTTCGATAAACTTCCAAGGTTCAGGCATGTAAACCTCCTTTCTTTCTGATTGGCTTATACCCTCGAGAAAGTAAGGACCCCGGAGACCAACATGACGAGCCAACCACAGGAGACCAACATGACGATAGCAACCCCAAAGGCAGGGCCAGCCCCCTCTTCTTTTAGAAAGCCGGCAGGCCCGACAGAGGCGCTGGGCGACACGGCCAAGGCGGCAGACGAGGGCCCCGCTAAGTGCTCTGTATGCGAGTCGGAGGTCGAGGAGAAATGGCGATACTGCTCTTTGTGCGGCTGGCCAGTTGATATCGATGAGATAGTTCGACTGGAAGACGACGACCTCGAGTCATACCTGTTCAATGGCTACGCAAAGAAGGGATTCACCCTCTTTGGCGATCGAATCAAGTTCGAGCTGAGAACGCTTCAGGCCAAAGACAACAACGACATCGCAAAGAAGATGAGCGAGTACGCCGATGGCAAGAAGGTGCTCAACGCCGACTTTCAGGCAGAGCAGCGCATGCAGGTAATGGTAAAGGCGCTCGTCAGCTGGATGGGCGGAGAGCTGGATGACGAGAAGGCCAGGACCACCCTGGAGGCCATGTCAGAGGGTGTCCTTACGTTGATCCAGGACAGGTACAACGCAATGTGTCGCGGGGTTGAGCTCGAGCTCTCGAAGGAGCGACGCATAAAAAAATCCTGAGCTCACCCCGGGCCTGGTCAAGAGCGTGCATGCTCGCGAAGGGTGTCGAGCTTGAGTTTGGATCGGCCAGAGAGCTTGTCGTGAGAATGGCTCATGACAGGATGCGCGCCGCAGACATGCTCAAGACCAACCTCATGGTGCAGTGCGCTACATCTATACTGAGCGCTGTTGCTGCCAGCGGAGAGCTACAGGGAGTGCAAGAGACCCAGACATCGATATCAGAGATGTTTCAAAAGTACGGTGAGCTATTAGCGCCCTTCAGAGCGCTTGACAGAGACGCTGCCGCAGAGAGGGCCGAAGGAATACTCGCAGAAGAGAAGGGCAAGATCTACACCGTGCACGGAATTGGAGACGAGCTTGGTAAAAAGTATCTGGCTAAAAAGAAAAGTGGCGCACCGCTTGGAAAGCTAAGAAAAAATGTGTGACTCACGAAGCAGCCGAACAGACCACCGCCGAAGCGGGGAATGTCCGGCTGCTCGTGAAATCGCACCCAGAAGGCGTCTGGGGTCAGGCCTGAGCGGTGATCTCAGCGCGCGTCTGCTCCGCGAGGCGGAGAAGCGCAGAGTCGAACTCTGCAGCCCTGGGGCCGGACCAGACACTCCCGTCCTGGTACTGGACCTGGACCGGAGTAACGCCGAGCTCGCTCGACGCTGCCGTGGCACGCTCCATCGGCGTGCCCTTGTTCATCCCGCAGAGAGAAGGAACTCGGATCCTCTTGATCGTCTCCGATCGTGGAATCACGATGTCCGGCTTCGCCTCAGCGGCGCAGGTCGAGTGCTGGACGAGGCGGAAGGCCCCTCCCGGCGCTCGGGTGATCTGCACGCAGATCTCCCACCGGAGCCCCTTGCCGCTGGAGATGCCAACGACGAGGGGGAGCTCGAACGAGACGATCTCCCGCCTCCCGCTCCCGCCTTCCGCGACGCCTGCATCCTGGAGGGCGGTGACGCCGGGAAGGACCCGTCGCCAGCGGCTGACGCCGTTGACGATGTCCGGCTTCCCGAGAACGTCCTGGACGTTCTCGATGCTCTCGGACTGCTTCGGCTGGTGGAACTTCTCGACCACCAGCCGAAGCTGGGCCGCCTTGCTGACGCCAGCTTCCTGGTCGCCACCAGAGGCGTTGATCACCTCGTTCGCAGCATCCCTCAGTTCCTTGAACGTCGTCGTCGCGGACTCTGCGGCCGCCTTCGCATCCCTCAGATCAGATTGGGACTTCTTGAGCTTGCTCGCCGATTCGGCGAGCTTGCTCTGAAGTTCGGTGATCTGATCCTCAGTAGCGGCCTCGGTCGCAGTAGCGGCCTCGGTCGCAGTAGCGGCCTCGGTCGCAGTAGCGGCCTCGGTCGCAGTAGCGGCCTCGGTCGCAGTAGCGGCCTCGGTCGCAGTAGCGGCCTCGG